>ERZ791917.911-NODE-911-length-21031-cov-3.363558_pt1 | contig 21031 bp, 16 predicted proteins | sample MGYA00510138_ERZ791917 | MGnify/ENA primary metagenome ERZ791917 (study PRJEB30046, sample SAMN00792102) | human gut metagenome | study: EMG produced TPA metagenomics assembly of the A metagenome-wide association study of gut microbiota in type 2...
AACCGAAACGGTTAGAAGATAAGATTGTTCCCGTCGCCAAGATAGTGACTAATATTCCTAAGAAAATAGTTCGTACGGCTGCTGCTTTCTTATTTGGTGGAGATATGGTTGTATCTGCTGATAATATGGACGATGGAAGTCTGGAAGACTTTAAGAATATCTTTGTCCGTAGGCTTAAAATGAAATCTGTGTTTATGAAGTTTGCCCGTATCGTATTATCAGAGACGAAAGGGGCAATTATCTTTTATCCTATAACCAGAACCAAGGTTGTAGGTATGGATAATGGGCAACCGATAATCAAGAGAGAAGCGGAGCTGAAAGCCAAAATCCTGTCAACGCCGAAAGATGATAATATAACGAATGAGTTTTATCCGCATTTCGACGATGATGACGATATGGACGGCTTTATCCATAAGTATAACACCATTATCGACGGTAGACCCTGCGAGTGTGTGAAGATTTACACAGCCGATGAAATTATAACCGGTATCAATGACGGGCGGTGGATTATAACGAAAGATAGAAACTTGTTTGGAAAGATACCGGTAGTCTATGCCGAAGTGGATTTGCCGGAATGGGAAGATGTAGCGGTCCTTATTGATGCCTACGAAATGCGCCTTTCCCGGATGTCGGATACCAACGATTACTTCGGGGACCCTATGCTGAAGACATACGGACAAACGAACCTCCCTTCTAAGGATACGGTAGGCAAAGAACTCAATTTCCCTATGGAAGTGGACCCGGATACAGGTACAGCCTATCATGGCGATGCGGATTATCTGGCATGGCAGCAGTCTATCGATTCACAGAAAGAAGAAATTTCCAACGAGCGGCATGAAATATTCTCCGGTGCATCGTGTCCTGACCTCTCTTTTGATAACCTTATCGGCATTGGTGATTTATCCGGTGTTGCCCGTGAATTTATGACTATTGACGCCAAGATAAAGGCTACGGAACAGATGGAGATATTCGGTCCAGTGATACAGCGTTGTGTAGCAATTGTGCAGGCCGGTATGGCCCGTATTTCTCACATTAGGAATGCTGATGCGATAGAGGAAAATTATTTCGAGGTAAAATTCGGTTCAATCCTGCCCAAGAATCTTACGGAAACTTTGCAGAATCTGGCTATCGCAAACGGGAACAAACCTATCAATTCCCAAGAAACCATTACTGCTGAGTCTCCTTATACAAAGAATGCCAAGCAAGAGATTGAAACTATGAAGAAGGAAGAAAAAGAAGTTGCTCAGAACAGCAATCCTTTTGGTAGTACATTTTCTGCTAATCCGGATGAATGATGAAACGTAAAGGGCTTTCCTTTTATGATAGCCAGCACTTGCAAAAGATGCTGGTGCAGCAAAATGAGGTTATGGCTATCTTCAATCGTTTTATCTCTGCTATTTCTCCTTATCTTCAGCAATGGGCAGATAAGGGAAAAGATAGCGTATGGGTGAGAAATCAACCGGTAGAAAAACGCATCGATAGAGAGTTGATAAAGTTGCAATCTGAACTACTTGCCAATATTACCCAATTCCAAATGGACGCATGGAAACGTTCTGAACTAAAGAATGATGATTTTATCTCAAGGTATATTGAGGGATTGGCTATCAGTACGGCAGTGAAAGAGGGGTTGTTTACTCATAGTGCTAAAGCTATGTTGCAGTTAAGAAAAGGTATGGATATTAGAGGAAATACACTATCTGACCGTGTGTGGAATATTGCAGAACTGGCAAAAGAGCAATTGGAGTATTATCTTGCATCCGGAGTATCGGTAGGGCGTAATGCCGGGCAGATAGGTCGCGATGTTCGCCAACTTCTTAAAGAACCAGACAAACGTTTTAGGCGCGTACGTGATGCAAATGGGAAATTGGTTTTGTCTCAACCTATGAAGAATTATCATCCGGGACAAGGCGTGTACCGTAGTGCAAGCATGAATGCATTGCGATTGTCTTCTACAACTACCAATATGGCTTATCGCGCAGCGGACTATGAACGATGGAATGGTCAAGACTTTGTTTTGGGTATCGAGATAAGGCGGTCCGATAGTAACCGGGGACCGTGCGCCCTTTGTGATTCAATGGTTGGCCAATATCCGAAAACATTTAAATTCACGGGGTTTCATCCGTTTTGCATTTGTTATGCTACTCCAATAGTCATGGAACCGGAAGATTTGGCCGAGTATTTAGTAAATGATGCGATACCAGAAGAACTTGTTGTGAAAGACATACCTCAATCAGCCAAAGCTTGGGTAAACAAGAATCTTGAAAGGGCTAAAGGATGGAGCAATGAACCCTACTTCATTCGTGATAACCGGCAGTTCTTTGGAGAATTGAAAACCAATATTTATACTTTGGAAGAGAAGAAGTTTACTCGTACAAGAAGTACATCTGTATCAATGCAACGCGCTATTGATTTTCTTTCAAAGGAATATCCGGATATATCTAATACAAGGTTGGCTGCTATACATCATTATACTAAAGCCGGAGGTAACTATAGACAGTTAAATAAGCAGTTGTATAATGATAACCTTAGTGAGTTTAATAGTGCTGCCGCAACGCTTATTCGTGAAGGGATGAATTTATTATCCACATATAAAGGCATTACGTATCGTGGTACTATAATAAAGCGAAAAGAATATGAAGCTCTATATAAGGACAAAAAAGAGGTTACGCATAAGATATTTACATCTTGCAGCAAATCTGAAGAAATAGCGAGGTGGTTTGCTGAATATCGTTCCTTAAACAGAAATGAGGTAAGTGTGATATTTACTATTCATGGTAAAAAAGGCAGAGATATATCGAGTATCTCGGAATTTAACGGTAAATTTGTAGATATGAACCAATACGAGGTTCTCTTTGCAACTGATACAAGATTTGAAATTGTTTCAGTATCGGAACATATAAGTAAAATTTACATTGAATTGAAAGAACTATGAGCAAAGAGTTGAAAGTACCTGAAGTTACAGATGAGCTTCGCCAATTTTGGAAAGAACACTCAGAGCAGATACTCAGGGAATACGAGGCTGGAGAATATGATGAGAACAACAAAGCCATGATGGCTTCCGTAAGTTGGGCAAAGTTGAGCATGGAGGAAAAGGAAGAGGGATACAAAAAATACTATTTCTTGTTTGACCGCTGGCAGGCAGAAGCTGACGCGATGTGTGGGTATGACGAAGACGATGAAGATTAGTATTTAAAGTTTATTTGAATATGGGCTATCCGATTATGGGTAGCCTTTTTTTTATGGTAAAAATCCTGCTCCAATATATTTTAAAGCAAAAAGACTATGGAAATTTTAGTTGCAATTAAAAAAGCTTTGAAGAAAGCAGGTATTCCGGAGAAATATGCTGCAAAGGTAAAAGCCTTGTTTAATATTGAGAGCGAGGAAAATCTGGAAAGCTATATCTCTCTTTTTAAGGATAACATTCTTCCGGATTTGGAAACAACGGAACAGAATAAGAAAACTGTTGCTGATGCTGCTATTGCTGAATATGAAAAGCAGCATGGTTTGAAAGATGGCAAGCCTGTAGATGGAAAGGGCAAAAAAGGGAAGAAAAACAAAACGGCCGTTGACGATGACGACGATGATGTAGATGATGATTTGGATGATCTTTCACCTGCTTTCAAAAAAATGCTTCAAGCCCAGCAAAAGCAAATCCAGGCCTTGACGGATAATATTTCCACCTTGACAAAGACCGTTTCTGATTCCGGCAAAAACGCATCTGCCAAGACATTGTTTGATGCAGCTAAGCTACCCGAAAAATGGTTTAAGCGTATTGATGTAAATTCCGAAACATCTGTAGAAGACCAAATCAAGGAGCTTCAAGAAGAATATAAGGAAATTCGCCAAAGCGCAATATCTGATGAAGTGGATGCAGGCAATTATCGTCCATACGTATCACAGCCAAAGGACCGGACAGAAAAGGAATGGTTGGATATAATGAATAAAGAAGAAGGTGCCGGGGATTCCAACGGGGTTGCCAGTCTCGGTATTGATTAATAATTAATCCATTGTAGCTATGTTTTTAAAAAAAGAAAAAGAATTTCAGTATCATCCCGCCATCATTAAGATGCTTGAGGATGTTGTCGGCGGTGGCACTATTGCCCGTGCTGATTTGAGAACGGCAATCTTCGATGGTATGCCATTGGATGAACTGCCACCGTACTGTGTTGTAGGGCGTGACGAAAACGGCGGTTGGCATGTCGTTAAAACCGCTCTTGTTACGGAAGCCGTTGCGGCTGATGCAAAGACTATCAAGGTAGCTAAAAATCATCTTTTTGCTGTGGGGGATTTCGTGACGGTTGGCGGTGGACTTAAAGCCGCTGCGGACAAAGTTACGGCAATCGATAAAAGTAACGCGGCCTATGATATTATTACACTGGCTGCTACTGTCGGCGCCGCTGCCGTTGGGGCTGTATTGGTTGGTGTAAAAGCGACTGCTACCGCAGGAAAAGCGGTGTTGGGTGTTGACACTTCCGAACTTACCATTACAATGTCAAAGGTTGACTTGACAGTAGCTAACCAATCTTGTGGTTTGATGGTAAGAGGAACTATTAGCGAAGGCAATATGCCTTTCCCCGTTGATGCGGGTTTGAAAGCATTGATGCCGTTAATCAGATTCGTAAACAAGAAATCATAATTGATTTATGGAAAGAAGTTTAATTAAACAAGTGAACAAGAAAAACATGAGCGCACGTTTGAACTCGCGCCATGTAAAGCCAATGTACTTCCCGAATTTTTTCACTCCTAAACGAGTGTCAAGCTTGAAATGGGAAACATTGGTCGGAGAAAAGGGTGCTCCGGTGATTGCGGATGTCGTATCATTTGATTCTTCCGCTCCGGAGAAAACACGTGAGGTAATCAGCAAGATGTCGGGTGATATCCCCAAGACGGCAGTTAAGCGTGGCATGAACGAAAGCGATTATCAGGAATACAAGAACTTGGAACGCGATGCACAAGGCGATGCGGACCAGTTGGAACTGCTGAATCTCTCTTTCAAAGACCAGGACTTTGTATATAATGCGGTCCGTGGCCGTATGGAATGGTGGGGCATGCAATATATGAGCCGCGCAGGTTTCAATCTGTCTGCCAAGAACAATAACGGTATTGTAACAACCGAGTTTGTAGGTTGCGGAATGCCGAAAGGTAATAGAAAGAAATCCTCTGCAGATTGGGCAGATGCAGCCAAGGCCGATGGCTTGCAGGATATTGAGAACGTTCTTTCTGCTGCCAATGCCAATGGAGTAAGCCTGCGTTATATTATCATGCTGACATCTGACTTTACTTTGCTGAAGAAACAGAAATCAACGCTTGACAAGATTAAGGGTTGGATTAATCAGACAGCGAAGCTCGTCATCACGAAGAAAGTTATCAATGAGTATTTGGCAGAGCAGGAATACCCGGCGCAAATTATCACTATCAATCCGGCTGTACGTATCGAGGATGCCAACCATAAACGTACTACGGTTTGTCCATGGAAGAAACACCGCATCTGCTTCCTTGAGGATTTGAACGTTGGTAATATCCAGCATGGTCCTATTATGGCAGAAAGTTCGGAAGCCTTGCGAAAGAAAGCGATTATGGTAAAGAAAGATTTTATCTTGATTACCAAGTTTTCTACGGAAGAACCGTTCAAGGAATGGACCAAAGCAGAGGCTAACGCAATCCCTGTTATCAATGACCCGGAAGCGATGTATATCTTGCAGGCTGATGGTAAGGAATGGCCGGCTGATGAATCGACGGAAGGAACCGATAATATTCCTGCCAAGTTTTTGGGTCAGGAAGTAGAGGATGAAAACTTAGAACCGGGTGACGAAGAATAATACAGCTATGGCAACAATCAGAGAAACGATACTGGAATATCCCTCTATTGGAGATATGGAAGGCTTCTTGGAAAAGGTGGTATTTGTAAAGCGTGGTATTAACCCTGAAGAACAATGTACTACTGATAATATAAAGCAAGTTGGCCTATGTGTCGCTGATACGTATGCCATGCTGGTAAATTCTCCGGATTTCACGGAAAATAAGTTATCTATCTCTTATCCCCGCTCTTACTATATACAGACTGCAAAGCAGTTATATATTGAGAACGGGGAACCTGAAAAGGCCGCCAAGATAGGAAAGAAAATCATTATTAGAGGAAGGGCAAGAAACGCATGGTAACAAGATACCCACATACAGCTATCGTAACCTATGAAACGGGTGGAAAGCTCGTTAAGGGTGAATGGGTGGACGGGGAAATCGTTACTATATCCGTGAAAGGAAGATATGATGCAGTCAGTGACGGTCGTATTGTTGTGAAGAAAAACAGTCTTGGCGATGAAAAGCAGGTACACGGTTATTTCTATACCAAGGTTCGTCCGGATATTGATGTAAAATATCAACGCCTACAAGTTCCGTCTCTTGGCATTGACGTGGATATTATTTGTTGGGAGCCGTATCAATCACATTCAGTTATTTGCGTATGAAACCAGGATTAACACCTTTATTCTCGGATTCGGATATATCCCAATGGTTTGACCATTTTCAAGACCGGGCAGAGGAACGCTTTCAAAAGCTGTTTGCTGCTGCGGGAGAAAAGTTTGTAGAGATAGCCCGTAAGTCGGGAGATTATAAAGACCGCACGGGTAATCTACGCTCTTCCATTGGCTATATTATAGCAATGGATGGTGATATCGTTTCGGAGAATTTCGAGAAAAGCGACAAAGGAAGCGATGGGAATACAGGTCTTTCCAAAGCAAGGCAGTTGGCAGAGAACATATCCCTTGCATACCAAAATAGTTATGTCCTGATTGGTGTTGCAGGTATGGAATATGCGGCAAGTGTTGAAGCACAAGGAAAGGATGTAGTTACTACGGGAGATATTCAGTGCCAGGAGTATTTGCGTAAAGCATTGATTAGTGTGTTCAATAAAATTTAGGCTATGGATGAATTTGATGTAGTGGATTTTGTGTATGATGCAGTGGAAGCTGCTAATACTGGAGTAAGAATATATAAGGATAAGTCTGAAGCAGGAATCAATGATGAACATATTGTGGTTAATCATTTATCGCTAAATGAGCTTGACTTTATTAATAAACTTCCTGTAAATGTAAACATCTTCGTTCCTTTAAAACATAATGGAATGTATCAACGTCAGCGCATGAAAGACTTGAAACGTGCGGTACGTAAAGCTTTCAATACTATTAATAGTAATGACGGTAATTGCAGAGAGATAGAAGTCCTTTGGAGCGCTCCGATGCCGGACTTAAAAGAGGGATTAATGTGTACGAATATTCGATTAAATGTAATTGTAGATAATTAATTATGCCAGAACAAAAATCGGTAAGACCTATCGCTATGGGCGTAGGCGCAATCAGAATTGCAGATGTCGGTGACGGAGTGCCGGGAACGGATTTTACCCAGCTCCCTTTGCCGACGAAGAGTAGCGTAGCCTTCAACTTTGCTGACCCCAAGGAGGTAAAGATAGATATTGAAGGTAGTACGGAACCTTTGTATGTGGAGTTCGTCAAGGACACCACGGATTATATCGAGTTTTCTATTCCCACTCCGGACAATGATACGCTGTTATTGCTTGCCGGTGGTGAGGTGGATAAAGGAACGGAAGCTGAACCGAAGGATATTTGGAAGAAGCCGATTGATATTCCATCAATTAACAAGACGTTCCAGTGTGAGACATTGCCCAAGAAAGGCAAAAAAGTGGTCTATACCGTTGTTAATGGTAAAATCGCATCCAAAATCTCACAAGCGCCTGGGGCGGAACAGGCTGAATTGCTTCTGGTTCGTGTTTACTTGCAGGCGGCTATAACAGAGGCTGGAGAAAATAAGTTTGCCTTTATGCGTGAAATTGTTGATGTAGCATCAGTAGCAAAGGTTGCTAAAGCTGCTGCTAAGGCTGCCTCCAAATAGCTAAACGGTATTCTATATAGCTCAGTTGGTAGAGCGCATTTTATAATGAGGTCGGCGGTTCGAGTCCGCCTATAGAAGCAAACTATTGTAGGATGGGCTGAAAAGTTCTGTAATAGTCGCGAATATTATAGAATCTTCCCGGAAGTACAACGGGATAGGCCCTTGGATTTATTATGAGCATAAAAAATTTATTAAGGCTGGAGTCTGCTTCAATAACAGAACAGCCGGTAACTATACCATTTGATTTCGATAACAAGGATGCTATTCCGGCAGGCAAAGATGTAGGGAATAGTATTGTTATTCGTCCCATAACGGTTAGAACATGGTTCCGACTTCGTCCCCTGCTTCTCGAAATAGATCAGGAAGATTTAGATAAGATGATTGTCAAGGCGGATGAAATTACCTGTGAATTTCCTGCCTTGATGAATAAATACGGGGAACTACTCATTGATATTGTCTGTTTGGGTATCCATAATAAGCCTACTTCACCGCCGGATTGGTTTCGTCAAGTACTCATGGATAACTCTACTTGGGAAGATATTCGTATATTACTGAATGCTATTCTTTTTAGGATAGGATATTTTCCTTTTTGCACATCTATCACGATGCTTCGGAACGTGAGCCCATTGGGAGAGACGGAGATAATAGCCGCTCGGAGGAACCTGCAAAGCTGGCAGGATATAGCCAGGCAAGATTCTTAGTTATTGTGCATGATGCTTTAGGACTGACCTATAAAGAAGCACTGGATAGCAGCTACTCCTTGATTGAAATAATGATGCAGGAATATGCTTCTGTTATGAAGGAAAGGAACCGTACTCCTGATGAAGATGGAGAAATAGAGGGTGTGGATTATGAATGGGTTGAACTGCCAAGCTTTGAAGACCCGAATAAGACCATTCGTATGAAACAATACCATGATATTGGTGATAGAGCAGGCAAGAAATAGTGTGTATGGTTTATATATTAATAGTGTTGTGATATAAGTCTTTTTCATTTTTTTGTATTTCATGTCTTGTAGTTAGAGTTGAATGCCTTGTGTCTGTGAAGATACAGGGCATTTTTATATTTTAAGAATAAAATGGGTATTCAAAATAAAGATGGTGCATTATATTTTGCTTCTGGCATAGATAATACCGGACTATACAGAGGTCGCCGGGAAGCAATGGGCATAATAAAGGCTATGGCTGGTGAGGTGACTTCCTTTGATGTATTTGGAGGATTGGGATTAAGCGCCAGTGTCGCTTTTGCCCGTGCTGCTAAAGGTTCCTATGATTTCCAAAAGGAATTCCAACGGAATATGATGGAAGTGGCCACTATATCAGATACAGTAACGAATAATATGGCGGGGTATATGAACCGTATTCTTGACTTGACAAAACGCATTCCTATAGATGCCAATAATGCGGCGAAAGCACTTTATCAAATTGTATCTGCCGGCCATGATGGAGAAGCCGGTATGAAAATATTGGAAGCATCGGCGAAGGGTGCTATCGGTGGTATTACCGATACTGCGACTGCTGCGGATGCGATTACCACGTTAATAAATGCCTATAAGAAGTCTGCCGACGATGCCGAGAATATCTCCGATATGCTTTTCACTACGGTTCGTCTAGGTAAGACTACATTCGGTGAGCTTGGGCAAAGTATTGCGCAAGCCGCTCCGATTGCCGCTGCTTACGGTGTGGAAATGGACCAGGTATTAGCCGCTGTTGCCACATTGACCAAGCAAGGTACACCGACAGCGCAAGCTATGACACAGATACGTGCCGCTATTGTCGGTGTTTCCAAATACCTTGGTGATGGCGCATATAATGGCCGCACATTCCAAGAGGCTCTGGAAATGGTAAGACAGCAGGCTGGAGGAAGTGAGTCCAAATTGCGTGAGTTTATTCCTGAAATAGAGGCTGTAAATGGTTTATTGGGGTTAACCGGACAGAATGCGAGGGAAGCATCCGAGCATCTGGCAGAAATGGGAAACTCTACCAGTGCTTCCGAAGCTGCTTATGAAAAGATGAAAGAAGCCGGAGAAAATCAATTACAGCTGTTTCAGAATAACATGAATGCTTTCCTTGCTCCACTTGGTGACAGTCTATTGAAACAAGTTTCGGATGTTGCAAGTGCTATGAACAAGGCATTTGAAAATGGGCAGATAGAAAGCAGTTTGGAAACAATGGAAACTTTGGTAAAACTGGTTGCTGCTGCATGGACTACTTATAAGGTTGCTACATTGGATGCGACCAAAACCGATAATGTAGCTATGGCGGCCAAGAAAGCTTTTACGCAAGTAATGGCTGTTTACCATAAGGCAATAGGTGACGGCATTATACAGAAAGAGAAAGAACGTCTGACGCAAGAAGCCTATACAGCATCATTGGAAAACTCTCTCACTGCGGAACAGTTGGCTATCGTTGAAAAGCAAAATCTAAAGAAAGGAACTACGGAATATGCCAATGCTCTTTCGAAGGTAGCAACTGATACCAAAAAACATGCTGATATGGAGGTAGAGTCCTTATCGAAGTCTTTGGCTAAGAATAAGGAACGTCTTTCTGTCGCAAAGGAACGTGTTACTGCAGCACAAGAAGCGACGGTGGTTGCCAAAAAAGAACTTGATGCTGCTTTAAATGCAAATGATATCGCGGCAATGGAAGTTGCACAGACAAAGGTTGCCATAGCTGCCAAGCGTGAAGAAGCTGCCGTAAATGAGGTAAATACCATTAGCCGGAAGATAAATAATCAGGAGAAACACTTAGGAGCCGCAAGAACCCAAGCTGAAACAGCAGCTACAATCATAAATAATGCTACCACAGCAGGAAATACCGCTGCGACTAATCTAAATACTCGGGCTCATGGTTTCTTAGCTGCGGCTAAATTAAAGGCCGCTATTGCAGCCCGTACATTAGGAGCTGCTATTGCTGCTAATCCTATTGGAGCAATTTTAACGGTCATATCATTAGCGGCTTCTGCCTGGTTGATTTTTGGAAACAATACGGAAAAGGCCAAGACGAAATTGCAGGAATTCAGGGAAGAACAGGATAAACTCAAAGAGTCAACGGATAACCTTATTAATACGCTGTATAATGCAAATGAATCGGATATAAAACGACAAACGGCTTTAGAACAGCTGAAGAATATACTTCCGGAAGTTTATAACGGATTAACTCTTGAAAATTTGGCTCTAAAAAATCAAAATGACCTTGTAAAAGCATCTAATACGGCTCTTGAAGAAAACAATGAGAAACGTATGCAAGGGCTGATTTTAGCAAGTAAAGAACGACTGGAAACTTTAAAAGCAGAACATGGTAAGGTTATTGGTACATCTTCTTCGGGTATGCCTGTAACTATAGATAACTCACGTGCAATTCGGAACGAGGAACAACAACTCAGTGAATTGGAACGCGCCTACTATAAGATTCAGACAGCTAAACAAAAGTTATTGGAGGATAGTTGGCCGGATGACGTGAAACTATCTGTTTACGAGAGTGAACTCAAAAATGTACAAGAGCAAATAGAGGTTATTAAAGATAGGATTACCGAAGCAACCGAAGCGAAAGAAAATTTCTCTTTTACCGATTGGGGAAACGGGCCGACATTCTTTGATTATTCAGAGTTGAATGCCTTGGAGGAACAGGCAAAACAAATACAGAATAAAATAGCCGGTGTAAACGAAAAAAAGCAGGGAAGTACGGTATCAGTTTCCGGAAAGAAGTCTTTGACTGATGCAGAGAAAAAAGAAGCCGAAAAACGTAAACAGGCTCTTGAAGAGATAGAGAGTACGGTTGTAGATTTGGAGCTTAAACTGCAGCAAGAGCGTTTGGGAATTATGGCAGACGGAAGGCTGAAAGCATTGGCCGAGATAGAGACAGACAAGAAAGCCCGTTTAAAAGCTTTGGATAATGAAGAAGCAGAACTTAGAAAGAAATACAAGTCTGTGGGAAAGTCTATGCCCATATCAGTAGCGGAGAACTTTCAGCAACGGAGAGATACCGTAAACGAGGAAGCAAGTTCTAAGGTCACAACTACCAATAAGGAGTATGACCGTCAGGAAATGCAGTTTCAAAAAGAATTATCCTCTGTCTTTTTAACAGAGGAGGAAAAGCGTACGCAAGCCATTAAAGACCGTTATGATGAAATGCGCAGACAACAAGATGAAGCCTTGCAAGGTGAACTCCGAAATATCCAGCAGACAATGCAGGGGGAAGAAGCTTGGAATGCTACCGTTAATGCTATATCCAAATATGCAGATATTGCGGATAAAATAAACAATGCGCAGACATTTGAGGAGAATAAGGATAAGAAGGAACAGTACGATGCTCTCATAGCCCAACTTGATGACTATAAGAGTCAAGAATATACCCTAACCAGAGAATGGGATGAGAAGATTGCCCAAGCTTCCGGTAATGAAGAATTAGTCGAGAAACTGATTCAGGGTAAAGAAAAAGCCTTGAATGAGCTGAATGCACAAATGCTGATGCAATCGGATGAATGGGTGAAATTGTTTGGTGATTTGGATCAGCTTACAATATCGGAATTTGAAAATCTGATAGCAATACTCAAATCGAAAGCCAAGGATTTAAACCTTGACTCCATTAATCTGGATAAGGTATTGGAGAAACTGAAGGATGCGGAAAATGAGATAAAATCCCGGAATCCTTTCCGTAGTCTTATAAATCATATCAAAGAATATCAGAAGGAAACAGATAAGGCCAAAAAGAAAGCTTCTTTAAAAGAAATCTTTGGCGATACTTCCGAAGTACTTGGAATGGTGAACGAATGTTTTGATTCTGTTATAGGTGGTTTAAAGGATATGGGATTGGCAGGGGATGAAGAAACCCAAAAGTTACTTGGAAGTATATCTAATATGGTTGGGTCTGCGGGAGAACTGGCCGGTGGCATAGCTTCCATGAATCCGGCTGCTATGATTTCAGGTGCCGTAGGACTTATCACCTCTGCGTTTGATGTATTTGATAGACGTAGCCGTAAAGCCAATCAAGAAATTAAACAGCATCAAGAGAATGTGAAAAACTTGGAAAAGCAATATAGGCAGTTGGAACGTGAAACAGCCAAAGCTATCGGCAGTGAGAAATATAGCAAGCAGATAGATCAAGTTGATAACTTGAAACAAAAGATAATTGAAACTGAGGGTATGATAGCTGCAGAACAAATCAAAAGCTCCAAAAAACGTGACGATGGGAAGATTGCTGATTGGGAAAGCCAAATAGAGGATTACAGGGATAAGATAGAAGAGCTAAAGCAAGGTATTGTAGATGAGTTATCAACAACGGATTTGTATTCGTTTTCCAATGATATGGCTTCGAGTATTATTGATGGGTTGTGTAATGGATTGGATAATGGTAAAGAGGCTATACAGGAAAAGATAAATGATTTGATGAAGAATGTTATAGCTAAGCAATTTGATGTTCTTGTAATTCAAAATGAAATGGAAGACATGTTTCAAGCTATGGCAGATGCTGTTGATCCGTTAAAGGCTGGAGGAGTTGAAATTACCAATTGGGAGATGGACCAAATTGTTGCGGCAGGGCAGAAGGGGAAGGATGAAATAATGAATAGCCTTGGAAGATATAAGGCTATACTTGAACGTCTTGGGCTTATAAACGATGATGTTGAAGATGAAATAGAGAATGGAGTTACCGGAGAATTGAAAGCTGAAATGACTGAAGGTACTGCCAGCGAATTGGTCGGACTCTGGAATATGACGGCACTTGATATACGCTCTTTGTTAACGTTAAGCAATGAACATTTTATAGAGTGCAGAGCCCATCTTGCTAATATAGCCAATATCTATGCACAAATCATTGAGATAAATAGCAATACCAAGGCTACGGCAACCAATACGGGTACTCTTATCGACAAGCTAACGGAGGGAATTAAGTCGTTGGAAAATAAGTTGGAGGATATAAAGAAGAACACTAAAGGATATAACGGAAGGGGGTAATATGGAATTGAAAAAAATAATAGCGGCAATGGCATCTAAGGCTGATGCCTGCGATGAAGGGTTGCAGGAACTGTATGCGGCGGTAGATAGAAAAGAAATGCTTATGTGTTTTCGGGATAATATCAAATTTTGTCTGTCCAGACATATCCCGTCTGCTGCATTTGCGGTTGCAAATTTTGGAGATATCATATCTGCGTATGGTATTTATGCAAACGAACGTGTATTGCTCAAAAATCAAAAAGAAATGGTCTTTTTGGGCGAATGCCAGGCGGAAATAGAAATTACGGAAAGGATAATGTGCCGTATATGGGCTGCGGATGCTTCACTGCTACACATAAAGGCTGCAAATGGGGCACGTCTGGTAATCGATGCTTTGGATAATACCCGTATTACCATTACAGATAAGTCTGGTGCTCACGTTACGGTTTATTTATATGGCAATGCTACTTGTACGGGAGCTGATTTGATAGTTAGGAAAGGAGAAACCTATGAGTTATAAGCTGGATAATGTGGATATTTCTTCTTTTGGTGCCTATCCTTATGAGAATACAAAGGGAAGTACTGCCATAACCGGCATATTTGACCTGCCAAAACGTAAAGGAACAACGGAATATGATTGGGGAACAACCATAGAACCTTTTGTTGATGCAGAAGATATAGAGTTGGATGGGCGTACTCTAACTTTGTCTTTGGTCATTCGCTCTTCGAACCTTAAATCTCAATTAAAGAAATTGGTAGATGCTTGTATTGCGTGCCGGCACCTTTCAACCGTATTCGGCGATTTTGATATTATCTGTAAGGATGAAATAACCGTAGAAGAATACCTATCGTTGAATATGGCTATTGTGCAGGTAAAGTTTTGGCAGCAGGATTATATCCCGGCAGAGATTAAGATGCAGCCTTCCGGTGGGAATAGCTATACCATGGATAACTATTCTTTATATGTAGACTTTGGTATTAGCGTATCTTTCAGGTCTGGTGTCGAATCCATAGGCAAACGCATTGAAGTTGCAACAACTTTACCATATATGCAGAATAAGTTTCGCGAGTTAGGAACATTGACATTGAAATGCGCAATGTTAGGTACCGATTTGAAAGACTTGTATTTGAAGATGGGACAATTTTCCGCACTTTGTATCAGTCCAGGCCTTAGAAGCTTATGTCTAAGAGATAATGAAAATATGAAGATATATTTTAAAGATGGAATCACTGTTACAGCCCGAACAGCGCATGTATTGGAGTTTGATTTAAAATGTAGAGTAATGCAGCAATGATTAATATCTTAGAGGTATATCGTGTAGTTTCTGGAATTGACACTAAGGTAGCCGGTATTGCGTCTGATGATGCTATACTGGCTAATGGCATAATGAATAAGAATGAAGTATCAGTAACTGTGGTTACTGATACCATTCCTGATATTCAAGAGGGGGATTTTATAAGGGTTGACGGAATAAAATATAAAATAAATCGTGCGCCTGAATTCGCTGATAAAAGTTCTGTAAATCATACTACCACATACCTATTTGAAGCACCGGAATATACTTTGATAGATAAGATTCTGACCAATAGGATAACAAAAAGTGTACGTGTTACTCTTACGGGAAAATTGAGGGATTGGTTGGAATTGTTGATATGGAATGTTAATAAGACAAATGACAATCCTTTAGGGGTAGATACGGGTTGGGAACTTGGCAATATTCCTGATACGGAATATATGACATTGTCATTTGACGGGATAAATTGCCGTAGCTTATTATCAGAGTTAGCTTCTGCGTATGACTATGAGTATTATGTGCATGACCATACGATTAATTATGTATCACGTATTGAAAATGAAAGAAATCTAACCTTTACACAAGGCCAAGGTGGTGGACTGTATGAGGTAGAGCAAAGTAATGTTGATAGTGGTGATGTTACTACTCGTGTGTATCCTGTTGGTGGAACAAAGAATATGACTCCCGGAGAAGGTGATGAAGAAGGGCGTCTAATGTTACCTGAAAAGTATTTGGAAAACTTTTCGGAAACCAATAGAGTCGTTGAGAAAAAGATTGTTTTTGACGATATTCATCCATCTTTTACAGGTATTGTCAATAGTCCTACGGGGGAAAATTATCGTGAGTTTATATGCCGTGATATTGATTTTAATATCGAAGAACTGGCTATTGGTGATGATGCGCGTATTAATTTTCTCACAGGGGATTTAATGGGAAAATCTTTTGAATTTAAGTGGGATAATTCTAATAAGAAAATAACTCTAATCTACCAGGAAGATGAGTTAGCTTCTATTAACCCAGAAACTCAAAGCAGACCCCTTATCCCATCAGCAACCAAATATTTGAGAGGTGGTGAGACATTTAATTTTACCGGTATTCGTCTCGGAGAGTCATATAAGCAAGCGGCAATATCAAAGTTGCGTGAGAAAGCTACGGATTGGCTTGCTTTTAATTCGCAAAAAAGGGTAAAGTTTACTCTTGATGTGGATTATCGTTATATGAGGGAAAAAGGTGGCTTAGAGTGTGGGGATTTGATAACTATAAGCATGCCGTCTCGTAATATCAGTAGAATCATTCGTATTGTTTCTACAGAAAAGAATCTGAAGACCGGAAAACTTTCGTGCGTCGTATCAAACTATCTGACAGAGAAATGGGCAGATAAGATAGAGGGGCAGATAAGTTCTATGCAGGCCACTATAAATGGCGGTGGTGGAAATGGTAGCGTTACAGTTCTAGAAAAATATGATGAACGTCCCCTGACAGATAAGAATGTGTTATCTTCTTTACGTACCTTATTGGAAATAACAGAGCGGGCCTTAAGTAAAGAGTATCCAGATTCTACAAATTATTTGATAAAGTTTCTAGCCGGTTTAGAATGTGGTAATTTTGCCCAAGGCAGTACTGGTGTCGGTATATACAAGGATGAGTTTGGTAATTGGCATATCGAAACAGATTATCTGGATGTACGTATGAAGTTTACGGCTAAGGCGATTGAGATACAGAAAACCTATCATATAGGTGGTGCACAGGTAAAATCTGCAGCAGCTATGAAATGCGTACAGGTTGAAGAATTGACCGATGTATACCGCTGTTATATGAATACCACTGATGATAATGGAAACGAAGTGTCAAATGATTTCCGCGTGAATGACCAGGCCTATGTGAATACGTTTAATCTAGTTAGGCAGGCGGATGGGAAAATTGGTAATCATTTTTTTTGGCGGTTAGTTGTATCTGTTGGTAGTAACTATATAGACCTTTCAAAGACAGTCTGTGCTGTCGGAAGTGATATACCTAAGCCTGCGGATGATATTGTCTTACTCGGTTATCAAGGTACGGATGATCCAAGCCGTCAAGTGGCGGTAATTGATGCAGGAGCAGGTGAGGGTGCTCCCTATTATCGTCAGTTTGTCGGAATTAATTCGTTCCACTTGCCTGCTCCTGAAACTCAACTGAAACCAGGGGATAATCTGTTAAGCGGTCGTTTGCACATAGAGAAAGGTAGTACTGGTTGGAAGAATATGGAAGGTCTGCCGGATGAGATACAAGCCGCTGCTGACCTTGCCCAGAAAGCACAGGATGCGATAGACGGTACGGCTGTCAGTTCGGTGAACCTGTTACGTAACAGTGGCTTTACCGGGAACTATGAATCCGAAGAACTGTCTGCCGAAACACGGTTGTCTGCTGATGCGGAGCTGTACAGCAAGTCCCTCAAGTATTGGTCCGGCATGGCTACCGTACAGGACGATTCCGGTTCCGTATCCGGAAAGTCTGTGATTGTCGGCAGCCTGTCGCAATCGGTATCACTCATGAATCAGGAGGTATATGTTATCAGCTATAAGGCAAAAGGTACGTCACTGGCTGTCAGTTGCGGTGATTACAACGTTGCCCGGCCTCTCACGTCCGAGTATCAGAGATATACTCATAAACTCACCTTCAGTGGTGCAGGTATATTCATGCTATCCGGTAGCGCAACCGTTTGTGACGTCCAGTTAGAACGCGGGACAATTGCTACGGACTGGAAACCGTCACCTCTTGACAATGACAAGACGATGGAGAAGTTTCAAGGCATTCGGTATATTACTAATGCAATAAAGAACGGTAGCGTGGATATCATTGGCGGGCTTATTCTTGCCAATATGGTACAGTTAGGTAACTACAAAGATGGCAAGATGCAGAAGGTGACTGCGGGTATTTCCGGTATTTACAATGATGACGACGATGTCGCTGACTGGGCGGGGGGTACATTTGAACAAGCCATTCGTACAGTGATGATGTACAAGAATAATCCCCGGTATCAGCCGACTGTAGCAGAATTGGAGAATATGGCGAAAGCTGTCCGTACACATGGTGGTCGTGCGATTCTAAATGATGTTATCCTACGTGGATATGTATATGCTCTCGGAGGATATTTTCATGGGGCCATTGAGCAAGCTGACGGTTTCAATAAGATGAACGAGGACGGTAGCGTGAGCTTTGCTGGTGGAAAAATACGTTGGGGCATTGATGGCAAACCGGTAATTGAGGGGAAGATAACTACTGCTTCCGGTGGTAAACGTATTGAAGTTTCCGCTGAAGAAAACCGGATTATTATGTATAATGATGCGGAGCAGGAGGTGGGACGGATTGACTTTATGGACTCTGAGTATAATGGTACAATTTTAAGCCTTCCCCGGATAAGGCTTAAGAATGTCGTTACTTCCAATGGCGTGAGTTCAGATGTACATTCTATTTATATCAATCCCAGCAGTATTCTGATGGATCAGGTTTTTCGAGATGGGACTTATTCAGTCCTACTAAACCCTTCCGGGTTGGAATTTTTAAAAGATGGAGTAAGAACAAGAAAATATTCAAATGTATAAGAGTTATGGAATTGAATGCTATAAAAAGTAAGGGAAATTGGGGTGAAATGGCCGCCGATTTGAATGCAAACTTTGCCGCTGTAACGGCAGAACTTGAGAAACTGAAAGCTACTAATGTCAAATTCAAGGGGTATTTCACTAGTGAAAAGACATTGAGGGCTTCCTTTTCGTCTCCTTCTCCCGGTGACACGGCATGGGTGGGTGAGACATATCCGGGAACAGTCTATGAATGTAAGGCGACGGGAATCTGGTCCAATACGGGTAAGATTCCATCCACTCCATCCGTACAGCTTGCCGATTATGCCAGGAAGGAACTTGTCAATAGCCGGACAACTGAATATAATGTTTCCGTCCAGCATCCTACTTCGGGAATCGACGGAAGCAACAAGTACAGTCTGGAAAGCGCCATCGCCCAAGTCCCGCAAGAACTTAGAAATATCGGGTTAAAGGTGTCATTCATCAATTCGGACGGCAAGGTAGAAATGTGGGAGTTCCAGGGCGGGACGTTTACAAATATCGGCAGTTGGGTACAAGGTGGAGTGCAACGAGTTGTATTTTTGGAACAAGAAAATAAGGAAAATGATGTTAGGATAAATACTATTGACGGTGTAACCAAAACCATTGTCATATCTGTCAATAAACAAGGAACCAATGTCGTATTGATGCCTGTATTCAAGGGGCAAAAAGTCAAGATTACCATTGATACTCCGATTGAAAGCCGATTATTAGGCATTGAGCTGTCAAACGAAAAATCCACATCCGGAATAGACAAACAGAGGTTATTTTGGGGAACCTTGGATAAACAGATAATTATTGAATCGGAAGTCAACAATAGCTATTCTTATCTTCTTATTGAATTGTGGACAACTGATATTCTCAATGCTTCATTTGAATATCAGAATACACAGAAATACGCATTGCAAGAGGAGTATATCGTTACGGCCCAAAAGACAGAAGAAAACTACTCCAATATGAGAAATGCAATCTCACAGTATTCTTTTTCAGAGAAAACACAGAATTATCCTGATGATTTTGATGAAAGCACCTTATCCTCTTCCAAAGGTTGGATAGGTGGCGGACATAAATTATCCGGTCTTAACAAGTTGGTATATGGTGCATCTGTTTATGTCGAATTCAGCAGTGAAGATATTCATGAGAACAGCGAAGCAAATGAAGTATGTGTATTTGTGACGGATACAATACCGACACAAGGTGCTTTCCTTAATAGTCTGAATATGGTCTTTGTCCAAACATTCAATGCCTCAAGGAAAGGATTTCATGATGTAAGGTTTAATTCTGCCATAAATACGAACAAGGATATTTTCTTGTTTGCTTATGGTGTACAGAACAATCTGAAATTCTCAAACAAGAGACAATCGGACAAGAATCCTCCTTTTACAAATGATTTCTACTTTGTAAACAAACCTGGCACATTAGAAAATGCAAGCATATCCGTATATGATACGGACTGGATATTACAACCTACAATGGTATTCTACACTGAAGATATTTTATTGCAAAAGGAAGTATTACAGAATACTTTACAGATAAGTGATTTAAAAGATATATTGGGGACATTTGGAAACACGAATGAAAACATCATAGACAAGCCTTTCAAGTTCGACGGAAACAAGGTAAAGGCGTATCAGGATTCTTTCGGTTCATTTGTTCTGCGTAATGAAACTTTCATTACTCCCCTTGGAATCACTCTTGACAGAAATGCAAAGGGCGGAAGAACATTGACCACTCCGGCAGGTACGATAAAAAGCGGTACTCCGGCGAATGAAAACGTGTTGGAATATGCAATGGATGATTTGACCTCAGATGATTACCATGCTATTATAATAGCTCTTGGAACTAACGATTTATCAGGGGTGATAAGAGGTACGATATTGCTTGGCGATTGGGACAGTGAAGATACTTCAACTCTTTATGGTGCATTGAATTATGCAGTGAACAGATGCAAGACTAATGCTCCGTCCGCCAAAGTCATATTGGTGTCCCCGATAAACAGAACAAACGGCTGGAATGGAATAGCTATGCAGATTATAAGAAACGCCATCAGAAACAAAGCTTTGGCCAGCGGCTTTTCGATTCTTGATGGCAGTACATCTCCATTTCCCAATGTAGACAACGACTTGTCTAAGGTTTGCTGGAATGATGGCTTACATCCTACAGTGGGAATTGGCAGCAAGATGTATGATATGTGGGTGTTGGGGAATATTTTATAAATTTACGAAACTTGGACGGTTCTTGCTACCGCCCAAGTTGATTTATACTTTTAGGTATTTATATATGCACCGAAATGCAGGTATTAA
>ERZ791917.914-NODE-914-length-20965-cov-13.340220_pt1 | contig 20965 bp, 18 predicted proteins | sample MGYA00510138_ERZ791917 | MGnify/ENA primary metagenome ERZ791917 (study PRJEB30046, sample SAMN00792102) | human gut metagenome | study: EMG produced TPA metagenomics assembly of the A metagenome-wide association study of gut microbiota in type 2...
TCCTTGCCGGCTTCGCCATCATCCTGGCAGGGATGGTGCTGGATGCAAAAGGGGCCGTTGCCTGAGCAACAGCCCCTTTGACCATTGACCGCTGACAAAAAGGCTGCTGCCCGTGTGCGGGTTTCACACGGGCAGCAGCCTTTTTGCTTATTCCACCAGCACCCCCAGTTTCTCCAGGGCTTTGCGGATGGCTTCCATTTCTTCTTCGGTGTTGGTTTCCACCAGATGGGTGTGGATTCCGTTGGACATGGTGGACAGCAGCGGTGCCTTTGTCTCCTTCATCCGCTGGATGTACAGCTGCACGTCTCTCCGGGACCGGAGGTTCAGCTCCCCTTCCATGAAGCCGTATACCTCATGTTCCACAACCACATTGTGGACAACTCCCCCGTTATCCACAATGGCGTTCAGTTCCGCCTCCACCTGGTCCGCCCCATGGCGGCACAGGAAGGATTCCTGCACCCCTTGTTTCCGGAACTCCTGGAGCTGATAGCCTCGAGGGGTGGAAATGATGGGGGTTCCGCTGGCCCGCAGCAGGGCAATGTCTCCTACGATGATCTGACGGCTTACCTGGCATACCCTGGCCATGTCCGTTCCGGTCACCGGTTTGTCGGCTTTTCGGAGCATGGCCAGGATGGTATCCCGCCGTTCTTTGTTTTCCATAATTTTTCACTCCCCGCCTGATAATGATTATTTCATTTCTTTTTATTATATACGAACATTTCTAAAAATTCCACATTCCACGACTATTTTCTTTTTTCTTGTCCTGACTCTGTCCCTGTGCTAGCATAAAAAATACCTGAATCAATAGTTACACTGTATGGAGGATCCTGATTGTCATGAAGGAATACAAAAGCAGATGGGCGGTTTTTGCCATGTCCCTGCCCATCTTCATTGAAATCGTACTGCAGCGGTGATTTAAAGAGGGGGTGTTGCACGCAACGTGCAGCACCCCCTCTTTCACGCCGTTTTTCCTTCTTTTTCCGGTTGTTCCGGATCTTTTTTCAAATCGATCAGATGGAAGCTGCACTTGCTCAGATCCAGCATCCGGGCCGCCAGCCGCCGTCCCCGTTCCAGGTCGGCGGTAAAGCACACTTCCGCCCGGCCCAGGCCATCCGTCCGTGCCAGCCCCCGTTTTTCCAGGTTTTCCAGAGCATCCTGGGCGGTCCGTTCCGCCGGATCCAGGATGGTCACTTCCGGACCGAATTCCTCTTCGATTTCCTTCCGGACAAAGGGATAATGGGTGCAGGACAGAAGTACCGTATCCACATGATGTTCCCGGAGCTTGTCCGCATATTCGTGGATGGCCGCCTTCAGTTCCGGCGTGCCGAATTTCTCTCCTTCGATCAGCGGCACGAACTTGGGACACCCCTGTCCGAATACCTGAATTTCCGGGCTGATCCGCTGGATTTCCCGTTTGTGGGCCCCGGTGGATACGGTGAAATCCGTGGCAAAAAAGCCCACCCGGTTGTTCTTCGTCACTCCCGGGACCATCCGGGCGCCTTTGGCCATGCCGATCACGTCAAAGGAATGGTTCCACTTGATCACGTCCAGCCCCAGCACCGTAATGGTATTGCAGGCCACCACCAGCTGTTTGATGTGCCGTTTGTCCAGCCAGTCGGTCATCTCTCCTACAAAACGGGTGATTTCTTCCCGGGGCCGGTTGCCATAAGGGGTCCGGGCCGTATCCCCGATGAAGATGAAATCTTCGTGGGGCAGCTTGGCCTGGAGCCATTTCAGGACGGTGAGCCCGCCTACGCCGGAATCGATTACGCCAATGGGTTGCTTTGCCTGCATCATGATACTTTACCTCCTGAACTCAAACAAAAAAGGCCTGAACAGACAGTCCCATGGGGAAGGACTGCCGATCCAGGCCTTACAGACGATCAGAAACAGGGGAAACTGTTCCCAGATCCATAAGGATTTATCCAGTTGTCTTATACTTTTATAACACGTTTAGTATAGCATATTCCCGTCAGCAGTGCAACAGAATTTTGTGAATTTTTCGTCCTGTCATTGACCCCTGCCGGCTTTTTGTGATACCCTAAAATCAATTCATTGCAAAGGAGCTTTCCTCTATGGACAAACACTATCCTTCTGATTCCATTTTTGTCACCGGGGTGGCCAAAGTATCCCGGGAAGATGTGATCAATACCCTGTACGGCACCTTCACCCTGAGCCTGGTGATCCAGCGGGACACCGGCCTGATCCTCCACTGCAGCGCCAACATGATCATGGCGGACACCATCGCCTTTCTCCAGGACATCCTGATCGGGAAAAACCTGCTGAAGGACATGGACTGGATGGTGGAAGAACTCCGCAGCCGGTTCCTGGCCCTGTCCCAGAAGGCGGTGATTGCCGCCCTGAAAGACGCCCAGAACCATTTTTTGACGGTGTATCCGAGGGAGGTGTGAATACCCCCTTCCAGTCACTAGTCAGCAGTCACCAGCCTACAGTCAACGAAAAATTTACAGGCAAATTTTTGAAATGGATAAGCCGAATCCGTAGGGGCGATTCAAGACTTTTGCCTCTGGCAAAATGTCGCCAGAGCCGCCCGTCTGCAGAAATACAGCAAAACACCCCGGACAGCCACTGTCCGGGGTGTTTTGCTGTGTGCCCGTTGGGCACAAGCTCCGTTTGTAGGGTTCTATTAGATAATGCCTCTCAGTTTCAGAGGTTCTACCAGAGCGTTCAGAGCTACGATGTAGGCGCCTACACGCATGGTGGTGTTGTATTTCTTGGCTGCGTCATATACGTTGCCGAATGCCTTCACCATCATCTGTTCCTGTCTGTCGACGACTTCTTCTTCCGTCCAGAAGTATCTGTACAGGTTCTGTACCCATTCGAAGTAGGATACGGTTACGCCGCCGCCGTTGGCCAGCACGTCAGGCACTACAGGGATGCCTCTCTTTTCCAGGATGACGTCTGCTTCTGCATCGGTCGGCCCGTTGGCTGCTTCCACGATCATTTTTGCTTTGATCTTGTCAGCATTCTTGGCAGTGATCTGCAGTTCCAGAGCAGCCGGGATCAGTACGGTTACATCCTGTTCCAGCACTTCTTCGTTGCTGATCGGGGTAGCGCCAGGATACCCTTTAATCAAGCCGCCGTTGTTCTTGGCATATTCTTCCACTTTGTACGGATCGAAGCCGTTGGCATCATAGATCCCGCCGCTGATATCGCTCAGAGCTACGATCTTCAGGCCTTTGTCGGCTGCGCATTTAGCGGTCCAGGAACCTACGTTACCGAAGCCCTGGATAGCCAGAGTAGCGTCTTCCGGTTTAACTCCTTCTCTCTTCAGCAGTTCCAGAGTAGCGGTGATTACACCACGGCCCGTTGCAGAGGTACGGCCCTGAGAACCGCCCATGCAGATGGCTTTCCCGGTGATGAAACCAGGAGCGAACTGGCAGTTGATCTTGGAGAATTCATCGCACATCCAGGCCATGATCTGGGCGTTGGTGTTCACGTCAGGAGCCGGGATATCTTTCTTTTCGCCGATTACCGGAGCAATCTTGTCGATGTACCCACGGGTGATCTTTTCCAGTTCAGTCTTGGATACTTTCCGGGGATCCACAATGATGCCGCCTTTGCCGCCGCCGTAAGGCAGACCAGCGATGGCGCATTTGGTGGTCATCCAGAAGCCCAGGGTCTTTACTTCATCCATGGATACGTTCTGATGGTAACGTACGCCGCCTTTGGCAGGCCCAAGCACGGTGCTGTTCTGAGAACGGTAGCCGGTGAATACTTCCACGTGGCCATCATCCATCTTTACAGGGATGCTGACTTCCAGGGTCCGTTCAGGCTGGGAGATGACTGCCTCAGCGTTGGGATCCAGATTGATCAGCTTACTAGCCTTTTCCATAGGAATCTTTGCCATTTCAAACAAACTCATTTGTAACGCCTCCTAAAAATAGTATCTAGTGAACCCTTTACGATTTGTATTATAGCACGATTCAGAAATAACTGTTTATTTTTTGTATTTTGTATACAATTAATCGTCCATGAGGTGTCCTTGCTTTTTTCTGGAGTTTTCGTTATGATTGAAACAAACAGCCGTTTGATTTTTTCTGAAGGAGGCCTTTTCCCAGCATGGACAAACTATCTGCACTGAAAAAGTATTTTGGATACACTTCCTTCCGCCCCGGTCAGGAATCCCTGATTGATGCCCTGCTCCAGGGCCGGGACGTGCTGGGCATCATGCCCACCGGCGCCGGCAAATCCCTGTGCTACCAGATCCCCGCCCTGCTGCTCCCCGGGATCACCCTGGTAATTTCTCCCCTGATCTCCCTGATGCAGGACCAGGTCCAGGCTCTGGAAACCGCCGGGATCCAGGCCGCTTACATCAACAGTTCCCTGTCCGGACGGGAATTCTACGCCACCCTGGACCAGGCCCGGGCCGGTGCCTACAAGCTGATCTACGTGGCCCCGGAACGGCTGGAGACGGAACTGTTCCGGGATTTCGCCAAAGAGGCTGCCATTTCCATGGTGGCAGTGGACGAAGCTCACTGTATTTCCCAGTGGGGACAGGATTTCCGGCCCAGCTACACCCGGATCCTGGATTTCCTGGAATTCCTGCCGGCAAGACCGGTGGTGGGAGCCTTTACCGCCACGGCCACGGAGCAGGTCCGGGATGACATCCTCCAGAGCCTGGAACTGCGGGATCCCCAGATCCTGGTCACCGGCTTCGACCGGAGCAATCTGTATTTCGGGGTAGAACATCCCCGGGACAAGGACGCCTGGGTGCTCCGGTATCTGAAGGATCATCCGGAAGACAGCGGCATCATCTACTGTTCCACCCGGAAGAACGTGGATGAACTGTGCGACCGGCTCCGGCTGGAAGGGATCCCGGCTGCCCGGTACCATGCAGGGATGAGCCAGGAGGAGCGCCAGAAGGCCCAGGAGGATTTCCAGTACGACAGGGCCCCGGTGATCATCGCCACCAACGCCTTCGGCATGGGCATCGACAAGTCCAACGTGCGCTTCGTACTCCACTACAACATGCCCTCCTGTCTGGAAAACTACTACCAGGAAGCGGGCCGGGCTGGCCGGGACGGAGAGCCCTCGGAATGCATCCTGCTGTTCTCTCCCCAGGATGTGGTGATCCAGAAATTCCTCCTGGAACACAAGGAGCAGAATGAAGTGCTGGAAGAAGTGGAAGAAGCCAATCTCCGGAAGCTCTATGCCATGGAGCATTACTGCCGGACCACCAGCTGCCTCCGCCAAACCCTCCTCCACTACTTTGGGGAAGATGCTCCGGCCCGGTGCAATCACTGTTCCACCTGTAACGGAGACTATGAAGAGGTGGACATGACGGAAGAGACCAAGAGCATCGTAAAATGCATCCATGAGGCCCGGCGGCCCTACGGCATCACCCTGATTGCCAACGCCCTGGCCGGCAGCCGGTCCACCCGGGTGGAAGAAACCGGACTTTCCCGGCTGCGGATGTTCGGAGCCCTCCACCAGCATTCCCTGAAGGAAATCAAGGAAATGATCCAGAACCTGCTGGACCAGGGCTACCTGCTGATCACCCGGAAAAAGAAGAAGGTCCAGCCGGAGCTGGACCTGCCGGAAGGGTTCACCCAGGAAATGGGGGCCCAACTGTTCACCCGGCTCCGGGCCCTCCGGAAACAGCTGGCGGAACAGGCTATGGTGCCACCATTTGTGGTATTCGGAGACCGGACTCTCCGGGACATGTGCCGGCAGCTGCCCCGGACCCATGAACAATTTCTCCAGGTCATGGGCGTGGGCCAGAACAAGGACGAAAAATACGGAGACGCCTTCCTGGAAGCCATCAATGGGTTCTGTGAAGAGAAAGGGGTGTAACGGAATCTGCTTTTATCCTATGGCATAGCACCAGCATGGTATGGTCACCATGGAAAGCAGGGTGGAGAGAATGACCAGCTGAGTGGCAAAGGGCGCATCACTGTCATAACGGGCTGCAAATATGGCCGCTGTTGCCGGAGCCGGCATCCCTGTCATGACTACGGATACCCCCATGCCCACCGGGTCCATTCCGCCCAAAACATGGCACACACCCAAAGCCATCAGTGGAAGCAGTCCCAGACGGAACACACTGTACAGCACGCTTTTTCGGTTTACCAGGGTAGAAGCAGGCACATCTGCCAGAATCGTTCCCACCAGGAACATGGTCAGAGCCGAATTGCAGCTGCCGATGTACCCGATGGTCATAACCAGGAACCGGGGCAGCTGCAGATGACAGACCATACAGCTCATTCCCAGATAAATAGCCACAAGGCAGGGATGGGTCAGGACTTTCTTCAGGGTTTCCTTTTTGTCCACCTTCTGTTCCATGAAATAGGACGTTCCCACCGACCACATGATGAGCCGCATGGGAATCAGGAATATGGAGGCATACAGGAGACCCAGCGGGCCATATACCCCTTCCGCCACCGGATTCCCCAGGAACCCGCCATTGGAAGCTATGGTGCAGTACTGGAGCACTTTTTTCTGTCCTTCCGGAAAGCGGTTGAAGAGGACCCGGTTCAGTACCAGATAAATCCCCTGGATTACGAAAGCTGCCAGCAAAATCCGTCCGCAGATGCCCAGTACATTTTCTCCCAAAGGCGCCAGGCAGGACTTCAGGATGTTGCTGATGGTTATGATGATGCATTGAGTTCATACCAGAAAAGAGTAGATACTTTTTTACAGTTATCCGCTAAAAAAATCGATTTTCATAATGAAGATGTTTTGACTTCTAAAATATGTGAAGACTCCACAAGTGATTCGTATCATGTTTCTGACGATTCCGTATTTTCGACGGAACTTAAATCGTCTTATCCTCGCAACCGTATCATCTTTGGCGCTCCAGGTACTGGCAAAAGCTGGCAACTTGATACAGACTGCATTCCGTCACAGAACCCCAGCCAGTCACATAACTTTTGTCCGGGTACTCAAATTTAATGTGGACCTGCTTTCCTGCAAAGAAAGAGGCTTCCAGGAATTTTGCTCCCTTGTCGCCTGCCAGGTACACGGATTCCAGATCCAGGGACCAGTTCCGCAGGCCGGGAATGGTGGATTTCCACCCGTTGGATGTTTTGCTACTGGCGTCGATTTCATCTGCCTGCCGGCTCAGATCTCCGCTCCTCTGGCCCCCAAGAAGCAGCCAGGTGGGATTGGTGTCCGATTCTCCTGCGTTCAGATAGATTAAATAGTCCTTGCCGGCGGTAGCCGTATTGGAGGCTTCGCTCCGGCTGGGAAAGGTTGTGGTTGCCATATTATTCCTCCTTATGGATATTCTGGATGAGGACTTCCAGAGTGATCACTCCGCTGTAATGCATTGATAACAACTTTAACGTCAGCAATAAATTCCTCCATAACAGCATAATCGGATTCTTTCAGTACAGTGTTCTGATAGGTACTTTTTGTCAGGACTTTATACCTTTTGCATTTTCTGGCAATATCTACCAGGCGATTTTCTAAATAACGGATCAATGCCTTATTGAGATCCCGGCCTGTAAAGATAACCGCCGTCGTCCAATAATATTTTTCATTATCCGCATCGTAATCCCGAAAGTGCTGAAGCAAACGATCCTTTACATTCTCAGATTCACCAATGTAAACAGAATCTGAATCATCATCTTCTTTACAGAACAAGAAATAAACCCCTGCTTGTTGGATATCCTCCCGTTGACAGTTCTTCACTTCAATGCGGGGAATTTTGATAGCCTTGCCATTCCAGTTAGATAGTTCCGCTGTGATGATGCTGTCTGCAGTCCCATTCACTAAGAAAAGTTCGATAGTTTTTCCGTATACCATTTTTAATCCCGTCCTTCTCAGAAATGATAGTCGATCCCAAATTCTGCCGTTTTATCCACATCATATACCCAAACTCAATATTCCATCTCTGGTAAATCCAACAGCACTTCCCGAGAATCGATTTCCTTTTCAGTCCGTGCGTTGATGATTTTCAGATAATACCGCTGATTGGCATCGTAATTCCGCTTCTGAAGGTCAAATTCCAAGGTGGATACACGATCACCCTGTTTTGCCGCTCTGCTCTCTGCCCGATATAGAGGTTCATTGGAAATGAGTTCTCCGGATCCGGTTTCAAAATGGATTTTATAAGTCGCTGCTTTCACCACGTCACTGACTGGCTGATTTTGGTAAAAACTGAGTTTAACATGGTAATTAGAGATTTTACGAATTTCGTTGATGAGAGTCACCTTGGCATCTTCTGTATCCACAACACCTCTCTTTGTGCTGATGAACAAACAGGGCACCAAAAGTTCCTGTGGGGAAGATCCCCCGTGGACGTAGTTCATTCCGCCAGAGGCTTTAAAGACGCTCATGCCTTTGGCCAGGACCACGTACCGGTCATCCTGGTTATCCAGCACTTTTCCCAAGGGAATGGAATACACTCCCTCCCGCTCTACAGGCCGGTCTGTCAGCAGGAACCTGCGGTCTTTCATCCAGATGCTGCCTGCATCCCCCACTTCCAGTTTATCCGCTTCCTGCAGTTTGCCCCGGGTATAGAGGAACCCGTGGTCTGCCGTAACAAGGAAGCGGTAAATATTCCCCGTCTTGGACAGCCGTTTGACCAGGCGGAACAGTTCCTCAATGGTCTGCTGAGCCGCCTGGAACACGGAGGATTCTGTTTTCAAGGCTTCTCCTGTAGCATCGATCCGGTTGTGATAGACGTAGATTACTTCTTTCCCTGCAGAGAAATTTTTCAATTCTGTGGCTTTCAAAGCCAGCAGGCTGTCATAATCGATGGCGGCAGAATGGGAATTCCGGGCCTGGAGGATTTTCTCCCGCTGGTTGGTACTGGCACAAGGCCGTCCGTCCAGCAGGACTTTGGGAGACGTGTCATGCTGCAGTTCTAGAGTCTTATGGGGCAGCAGTTCGGCCATCCCCAAAAAGGTAACAGACGGCAGGGGCGCCAGGCGCACTTTTTCTTCCACCGTGCAGTTTTCATCGTTCCGGAATTTTTCCGCCAGTTCCCTGGCCGCTTCCAGACGGAAGGCATCAGAAATCAGCACAGCCACTTTTTCCTTCACAGGAGCCACTTCGTCCTCATAGAAATTTTTCTGGAAGGGAACCACTTCCCGCAGGTATTCCGTACTGTAGGCTTCATTCCAGTGCAGAAGCAGCGGTTCCAGGAACTCATTCTGGTACAGATTCAGGATCATATTCCGCAGCGTATCGAACTGTCCGGCCCGTTCCCCTTCCACAGCGTCATAGGCCGTAACAAAATGACGGTATTCCGTATCTGCCTGCCAGTCGGTCCGACAGTACGAATCCGTCAGTTCCTGGAGGGTATTCCGGGGCACATAGTTCTGCAGGCCCAACAGTTTCTTCCCGGCCAGGAGCATGGTGTATTCCGCCCGGAATTTGTCCCCAAAATGGAGGCCCAGCCGTTTTTGGCATACATCTTCCAGAGAAAGGCCATCTAATTCCGCCTGGGTATCCAGGCCCACCAGACGCTCTTTCACCCACTGGATGAAAAGTTCATCGATACAGGCAAAAGAAGCTGTGGAAAGGAACAAAGCCAGGGGCAGTTTTCCCAGCACATGGACCGCATCCAGGTCCTGGGCGGCCTTTTGAGATAGGCTGTCGAACCGATCCTGATACAGAACATGGTTCATCATATTGTCCAGCAGGACACTGCAGTTGTTCACCCGGTTCTTCAGGCCAGCCGTAACATACTGATTCCACTTTTGGGGAATCTTGTCCAGATGATCCCTGAAGGTGTTCACGGCAAAAAGGGAAAGGATGAAATGCTCCAGGGTGGGATTAGCCTCTTCATACCCAAACCGCTCCCGGCAAAGGCCCCACAGCACCGGTTCCAGTTCAAAGCGGCGGATGGCATCCATCCGTCCGTTCATTTCCTCCTCACTGCCGGCAAAAAGACCGTAGAACAAATCGTCCACGGTGGTGTTCCGGGCTTCCACCAGAGTGCAGATGGCTACCCGGTACAACACCTTGTCTTCTGCGGTCATCCAGTCGAAATCCCTGGCCCGTTCCAGAAAGTCTTCTCTCCGTTTGGCAGCCTCCCCCCGAAGCTTCTTATTGGAATGGATCTTGGGTCCGAAAAGGAAAGGTCGCAGTTTTTCCACTGCCGGACGCAGCCGGACCGGAATCCGGGCATTGGCCATAAAGTAAGACAGCTGGTCTGCATAGAATTCTTTCGAATAAAGCAGAGTGTCTTCCAGATGGTTTTCCTGCACATCCGGTTTGGCAAACGGTGCGTAAACAAGATATTTTCCTGTTGTGTCTTCGTGCTCCAGTTGGATTTTTGTCCGGAAGGCATTCCGGTCCGTCAGATGCAGTACCTGCACATCGGTGGGAACCAGTTCTTCCACCGTATCTTTGAGATCTTCTCCGGGATCGTACCAAAAGACAATCCGGCTGACAGCAAAAAGCTGCTGCAGTTTTTCCCGGATGTCTTTCCCACTCAGTTCTTCCATACAATCTCCTTCTATTTGATTTTCGCCAGGATCGGGTAACGGATGCCCTCCCGGTCGGTCTGCATTTTTTCGTAATTCACCTTGACTCCGTCATCCAGATCCATGACCAGATGCTCACTGGCCATATGGTCCAGCTTTTCGTCATAGGCTTTCACTTCGGCCAGCTGCTTTTCCAGATGTTCTCTGCGTTTTTCCAGCTGCCCGATCCGGTGCTTGTCCGTCAGGCTGTCCAGTTCCTGTTCCAGCATACGAAGTTCCGTTTCGTACTTCCGCTGGACCTTGTGGAGATACAGCAGCACCCGGCCTTCCGTATCCTGGTTCCAGCGGTGGATGTACACCAGAGCCTTGAAGCCGTTTTCCTTTCCGCTGTCAAAGAGCCAGTAAATGGGCCGTTTTTGGTAGGTCCGGCAGTGGTCCTTGTAGAAGTCTTTAAGGAAATAATTCCGGAGCTTTTCCTTGGGAGTGGCACCCCGGGTCCCCAGGGCGTCCGTAAGGAATTCCAGGTTGGCTTCGAAGTTTTCCCGACCAAAGGCCTTTTTCAGCCAACCACAGATAAAGGAGGGCAGATCGTCGTCAAAGTATTCCTCATCGGTAATGGGCAGGACGTTGTCATCATCAGGGATAAAGGTCTCGTACTTGCCGGCATCCCATTCACCCCCCGCATAGGCCAGCCCATGGGTATCCAGGGAATAGCGTCCAAAGAGACAGCCTACGGCATAGGACAGGAGGGATTTCATCACGTCTTCTTTGGTGAGGATGTAATTGCTGCCGGCCATGGATGCCGGTACATCTTCCTTCCGGTCGAATACTTTGTGGACGGTGATGTCCTTGTCCGCCACTTCCGGGGTCAGTTCGTCCTGGAGGCCGTAGAGATTGATGAAAATCCGGTTCAGTTTCTCTTCGTTTTCCTGGAGCACAATAAACCGGTCCTCGCAGGCTGCCTGGAAATCCAGGTACCGTTCTTCCAGGGTGCCCCCTGTACTTTCTCCCAGCATGAGGCTCATCAAATCGGACATGCCTTTTTGAACCAGAGGGTGGCCCTGGAAATCCCAAGAAGTTTCGAAGGAATCCCAGTCGGCTTTGGATAGAGTAATATTTTCGGTTACTATATCAATACATTTTTTCTTATTATTTTCTGGTATTTTGAACGGTAATTCTAAAATAACATCAGAACCTGTATTAATTGTAGGATTTAAAACAGCTAATATTTTTTGGACTACAATTGAATTTAAGTACCCTTCTATTAAAAAGGAAATTTTAGGATTGTTGGCAAAATAGCTTGCAGAAGCGTGATCAAATAATAGTCCTTTTGGATAATATCGACTGTTAAAAGTACTAGATGTTATAACAGACCAAGTTAAGGCCGGTCTATAATATAAATCCATATATGTTGTTCGAGGACGGTGAAAATTTTCTGGAGTTGACCAATCTAATACAAATTCAAGATTACCATACCATTTTCTATAATTACCCCCTTTATTACAAGGAACAAATCTTCTATTTGTACTCAGATACTCTGTGTTATTTGAACACATAAAAGCGATATTATTGATAGCAACTTCATACCATAATCTAAAGAACTTTTCATTATCTCCTGTTGACAATCCGGCTCTAGAAATTCCATAGTTTTCCAGTTTTTTACCATCGAAACTACGAAATATATTTTTACTTACCCAATACGCCACCGGCTCCCCGGGAATCTTGGCAAAATTTTCCTGTTTGGCGGTATACCGGTTCTTCCCTTCCAGGAAGATCTGCTCTTTTCCATCTTGAGTGGTGGGTTCCAATAACCGGCAGTATGTTCCAAGATATCCAGGAATTTGGCAATGGGCCAGTACAAAACTGGTAACCTGGACCACTTCTCCCCCGATTTCTTCGAAGGCGCGGGGGCCAAGATGAGCCATATCCACCAGAGTTTCCTGCTGTACTTTCATCCGCAGGGCTTCAAAACTGGAAAGGAACATCCAGGAATGCTGGGTGATCATGGCCTGGAAACCCTTTTCTCTGGTAAAGGCCCCACATCGTTCCATGAACATGGCAAAAAGGTCTGCCTTGCTGACCGGATAATTTTTTTTGGCAAAAGCCGACAAAAGGGGGCTCATATTGCCAGAGGCCATGTAAGGCGGGTTGGTGGCGGACACCCAGAAACGATAGCTCATGACCTGGGCCTGCTTGGCCAGTTTGATCAGACGATTTCCATCGGTATACAGCCACCCGGCCAGCAGCAGATCATCGGTCCCTTCCTGCTGGAGCCGTTCAATTTCTGCAGCCAGGCCTGCATAATCCCTGGGTTCCACAGTAATCAGGCTGCCGTATTCTTTGGCATCCCGGAAGGTGTCAATGAGGTAGTCCGCCGTATCCCGATAGGTTTCTGACAGATCCAGTGCCTGGTTCTGGGGAATCTCCCCTTCCCATTTTTCCATGCCGTTGGATTCTTCCACTGCATAAACCTGGGGCCGAATTCCTTGGGTAAAAATCCGCCTGTCATATTGGCGAGCTTTCATCATCAGGGCAAAGTAAGTCAGCTGGTAGGCCCGGTCGTCGATATCCAGTCCGTACAGGTTGTGGGCCAGGATGCTCTGAGCGGCTTCCCGTTCCGTATAGCCCTGGGACAGGTAAATATCCATGAGGACGTCAAAGGCATAGACCAGGATGTGGCCGCTGCCGGAACAGGGGTCTCAAAGGTGTCTGTATTTGATACAATCGAACGATAGCAGGGATTTTGAACACCCCCGTGTGCATAGGCAGGTTCACTCTTTTCCTTACAAATCTGCGCCATCATGGTATACTGGAACAAAAGGAATCTACAACAAGGAGCTAATATCATGGGCTTATTTGATACTTTCAAGAAACTGTTCCATCATTCCATCGATAACACATCGGCAGCAGAGCAGACTCTTCCCTGGGGCAACGAGAGCCCTGTGAAGATTACGTTTTCACGAGAACCCCCTGCGGACAGTCCATCTCCAGATATAGTTTCCCTCAGTGTACGTCTGAAAAAGGCGGTTCCCACAATGAGGGGCCTGTATCCGCATGAAATCCTGATGCTTGAATATGCCCATACTTACTCTACAGACTTATCGCATCAGCATTTCCAGGGATTCTGGTATTATGAATATTCCGTAGAACATCCTGGGGATGTAGTGAGGTCACTAGAAAAAAAGGTTTTATCCAGCCCGGTAACCTGCGTTCTGCCATCCAGAATCAGACAGTCCCGGTAATAAAAAATGAATTGAGGGCAATCGGTCAAAAAGTAAGCGGCAAGAAGGCTAATCTGATTGACCGTCTGTTAAGCAATACTTCTCCCGAAGAGCTGGAAAAGAAATTTCCTGTACGCTTTTACGAACTGACTGAGTCCGGAACGCAGGAGCTTACGGGTTCCGGGGGGAATAGACGAGTTCCTAGGAATCGAGCTGACGGCTGTAGAGCTTGGCGATGTACCAGAGCATGCGCAGCGGCATGTTGGGGTTCCAGGAAATCTGGTGTTCCATGAGGATGATGTCGCGGTCCCCGGTGCGGAAGCTGATGTCGTTCTTGATGTCGTTGAAGAACATGCCGCGCAGTGTCGTGATCGTGATGTCCTTCGGCGTGATGCTGCGGCCGGTCAAGGCTGCATAGAGGCTGGCGAGCCGCCGTTTGTCGTTGAAGATGTGGCGGGACAGCGAATCTTTGTAGGTTCGTTTCGGCTTCATGTGCAGGCACCCTTTCTTTTTGCTTCTATTATATCATATGAGCTGGCGTATTGTCAGGAGCGGCAGATGCGAGCTTACGCTGTCCCCTGGGGGAAGTGGCCCAGAAGGCCGATAGGGAGAGCTGCGCGTTAGGGCTTTGTTGATTGGTGAAACGAGTATGTGTTCCAAAATTCCCGAGAAATATGATATAATGAAAAAATAATGTTTGTTTTTTAGGGAAAGGGATTGACAGATGGATGAAAACCAGTACACTCAGGACAGACAGACAGACGCCTGATCTCCATCTTGGTGCCGTGTTACAATGAAGAAGCGGTGCTGCGGCAGTTCTATGCACGGACGTCGGAGGTGATCCAGGGGATTCCGGATTATGATTTTGAGTTTGTCTTTGTGAATGATGGCAGCCGCGATGGGACGCTTGCCATCATGCGGGAGCTGCGTGCGCAGGATACGCGCGTATCGTACGTCAATTTGTCCCGGAATTTCGGCAAGGAGATCGCGATGATCGCAGGCATCGACTACCTGCAGGGAGATGCAGCGGTCATCATGGATGCGGACTTACAAGATCCGCCGGAGCTTATCCCGGAGATGATCTCGTGGTGGGAAAAAGGATACGATGATATCTGTGCCAAACGCCGCAGCCGTGCGGGGGAGACGTTCTTCAAGAAATGGTCGTCGCATGCGTTTTATCGCATTTTGCAACATCTGACGAATATTCCTATCCAGCCCGATGTCGGCGATTTCCGCCTGCTTGACAAGCAGTGCCTCAATGCCCTGCGTCTGATGCGTGAGTCGCAGCGTTATACAAAGGGACTCTTCAGCTGGATTGGTTTCAATAAGAAAGAGATTCTGTTTGACCGCGATGCGCGCGCGGCTGGCACGACGAAGTGGAATTACTGGAAACTCATGAATCTGGCAATCGAAGGTATCACGAGTTTCACAATCGCGCCGCTGCGGGCGGCGTCGTTCCTTGGCTGTATCCTGGCGTTTGTTGCTATCTTGTATATGGTGTATATCGTTGTGCGCACACTTCTTTACGGCGGCGACGTGGCAGGGTATCCATCCCTGATTTCGGTCATCTTGTTCATTGGCGGTGTACAGCTTCTCTTCTTGGGGATTATCGGCGAATACTTAGGACGAGTGTTCAATGAAAGCAAGTTTCGTCCTCTTTATTTGGTGAAGGATTATAATGGGAAGGTTATGATTGACCAGAAGGAGGAGCGAAAATAAGATGATTAATTTGTTGAATGCTTGTTGTGTACGAATCCAGTTGTTGATAGATGATATTGTTTCTTTTTCGCAAAATAAGAGATGCAAGTTAATTGCCATGATTCTCTTGTTGATCGCAATTGCTTTTTTGATGTTTCGCTTGAATAGACCGACACCCTGGGTGGTTGATGACATCTTAAAAGGTGAAGGAGCAAAGCGGCTGCATACCTTTCAGCAATATTTTGACCATATATGGGGCTTTTATTTTTCCTGGGGTGGACGTATATGGGGCGAGTTATTTGCTTATCTGTTTTTATCCATTCCCAAACGCGTATTTGATATCATCAATACGATAGGTTATCTGGTATTTACCAGTTTGATTTATGTCAATATTACAGGGAAATTCAAATGTTCTCCGTCTTTATTTTTGATGATCAATTTTTTGTTATTTGCTTGTCTGCCAGCTTTTGGACAGGATATTCTATGGATATCCGGAACGGCTAATTATATGTGGGCGAGCATTATCCCGTTGCTTTATATCGCATTCTGGCGAAGATATTTTGATCAGGAAATAAAGGGATTCAATAAGCTTCCTGCCTTGATATTCTTGTTCGTACTTGCTGTTTTATCTGGCTGGGCAAATGAGAACGTATCTGTGGCATTTATCTTTTTGGCAATCTGCTATATGGCTATGTATCGTGATAAATATGGCAGTATACCGCATTTTGCAATATCTGGCCTGATTGGCCTGCTTGTTGGTGCGTTCCTTTTATGGTTTGCACCTGGTAATTTCGCACGATTTGCAGCAGAAAAGCATTCAAAATCCATTTTGCATATGATTCATAATGTTTTTCATAATGTCTCCGTTTTATTTGATTTCAACTCTACGTTGCTGCTGATTCTCTTATTTGCCATGCTTGTTATTCTGGGACGTAGCTCTAAGAAAGGTCTGTCTGCCATCTTCATGCTAGCTGGCGTGCTGTCTGCCGTTGCTATGAGCGTGGTTGGCAGTGTTTATACGCGTACTTTCCTGGGACCTGTCGTTCTTATGATTATAGCCGTCGGTATTCTGTACGATGATTGGCATGATTCCGTTAATGTGCGAAAATGTCGTATCGTGTTGTTTGTCTGTTTGTGCTTGGGCATGCATATCTTTTATGTTACGGCACGGAATGGCATTAATGATTATGCAAATGCCTGGAATCAGAATTTGGAAATCATAAAAGTAGAAAAAGAAAAGGGGAATCTGGATGTATATGTTAATCCGATTACACCTAAAAATAAATTCTGTGCGACGTATGGATTAGATGATATCAAGCCGAAAGAAAATAATCAGCATTGGTTGAATCAGGGCGTTGCACGTGCTTTTGGTTTACATACGATTCAGAGTGTGCATGTAACCCCACAGAAATAGTGTGCGGATTCAGATTCTATACATTTCATACATCTTCCGTTTCTTGAGAATTTTCTCCGCGTGTAGGGGAAGACATTATAAAAAGAGATGCCCGGTATCGTATTATTTACGTGCCGGGCATCTTGTCTTGTGGAGATTGTGATTCTGTTTTCCAATCAGAAGGCCAGACCGTTGTCTTTTGCGATTTTGCGGATTTCTTCAAGTGAGAGATTAGTTGAATCGGTGATGACGCCAACGGGAAGACCCTTTTTTAAGAGAGACAGGGCAATCTTCATTGTGGCCTTGCGTTCACCTCGTGCTTCACCACGTGCTTCGCCGATGGCAATCCCGTCTTCTTTTGCGAAATGAACGACCGGCTGAACCATAAGAATCCGCATCACTTTAGCTACCGCGACCTTATCTGGTAGTTCTTCAATGAGGAATCACTTAACCACCTGCACGAAGGTGACATGGGCCTTTATCGCAATACCAGACTCGATATGTATGAATTTCTCTTCGAAGAAAAGAAATACGAACAGGCATTCAACTTTTATGTGAAGTAATCGCCTATGATCTGAGCGGTATGGACAACAGCGAGTTCAGTGACATCAATGAAAAATTCCGCTTACAGCTCATGCTCAAATATAATTTTCCATACAGCCAATCAAATGCAAAGCTACCGCCAGCTATAAAGTAATGGATGGCCAATCTCCAAGGGCGATTGGAATTATCCGATGACGCTTTACGTGAACGATTGTTACAGCAGTTCGAATCCATCAGTTTGTATCGGTGCATCTTCACCAATGCAGAATGCGTCGATATCGTAATGGCTGAACCCATTGATGACGCGGATATTCTGGATACCATTTATCACAAAGCGGAAGCCAGACTGCGCGCCCAGTTAAAAGCAATATAAAAAAGTCAGGGCAGCTGCCATTCAGTTGGCAAACTGCCCTGACTTTTTTATGCTCTGATTTCCGTCCCGTCCTTGAAGGTCACCCGGATATCATCTTTGCTGTACACTGTGATGAAATCCACCAGGCTGCCCCACAGCCTGGCATCGAACTCCTTGATGAGATCCTGATCCCGAAGCTCCCTGATGAAGCTGTCCATCTGACGGCTCTGGGCCTTGCGATACTGGATGGCTTCACAGGTCTTGTCGTACTGCGTCTTCGCCGCTTCATACCGGCTGACCAGTTCATTGTAGTTCTGGTCATAATCATCCTGGTTCTGCGCGACCCTGGCGTTCTCGGCTATGAGCTGCTGTACCTTGTCGGCCAGCAGGTTCAAATCTGTGCTGAGCCTGTCCCGCTCCTCTTCCAAGGCTTCTGTGTCAGTGAGCCGTTCCTTCAGCAGTGTGATGCTGTCAAGTACATCCGCTTTGTTTTCGATGAGCTGATTGGCGGCCCGGACGAAGGTTTCCTTGATATCATCCTCTGTCAGATGTGGTGTCTTGCAATGGCTCTTGAACTTATCGTTGCATCGGTAGATGGTCCTGCGGTACTTGTCGGTCGAATGCCATACCTTGGCCCCGTACCAGCCTCCGCACTGGCCGCACTTGATTTTGCTGGAGAAGATGGATACGCCGCTGTAACGTCCCCTGCCTTTACGCCGCCTGTTGATTTCTTCCTGCACCCAGTCGAAGACCTGCGGGCTGATGATGGCTTCGTGGTTATTTTCCACATAGTACTGCGGCACTTCCCCTTCATTCGCTTTCGTTTCTTTGGTCAGGAAGTTGACGGTGAACCGCTTCTGCAGCAGGGCATCGCCCTTGTATTTCTCATTTGTCAGGATGCTCTCTACCGTCCCCGGATACCAGCGTTTCTTTCTTGCCGGAGTTTCCAGCCCTCTGGCAGTCAGCTCCCTGGCAATGGAGTGGAAGGTATACCCGTCCAGGAACAAACGGTAAATCAGTTTCACCGTCCTGGCCTGTTCCTTATTGACCATCAAATTCCCATCCGGCCCTTTGTCATAGCCGAGAAAATGCCTGTAGGGAACACACACCTTGCCGTCAGCAAACCGCTTCCGATGGCCCCAGGTGACGTTTTCCGAGATGCTCCTGCTTTCTTCCTGCGCCAGGGAACTCATGATGGTGATGAGGAGTTCGCCCTTGGCATCGAGCGTCCAGATATTTTCCTTCTCGAAATAAATCTCGATGCCCTTATCCTTGAGCTTGCGTACCGTCGTCAGGCTGTCCACGGTATTTCTGGCAAAGCGGCTGACTGATTTTGTGACGATGAGGTCGATTTTCCCATCCATGGCATCCCTGACCATCCGCTTGAAGCCATCACGGTGACGTGTGTTGGTAGCCGAGATGCCTTCATCGGTGTAGATGCCGACAAATTCCCAGTCATCCCGTTCCCTGATATAGTTCGTATAATAATCGACCTGTGCTTCATAGCTGCTGATCTGGTCATCATGGTCCGTGGAAACCCTGGCATAGCCCGCTACTCTCCGCTTCTTCCGGCTGTTAATCGGGGCCGCTGTATAACGGCTGATAGTGGCCGGAATCGCTCTTACTGTCTTTGCCACTTTTCTCTGCTCTCCTTTCTCCGTGCCTTGGGACGTCGCTTGAACGGCGTAGGCGTATAAGAAATCTCTTCTGTTCTCCCATCCTTAAAATGGACAGTCAGGCAATTTGGCTTTCCGGCTTCGATAGATTCCACTTTCTCCCGAAATCTATCCTCATCAAAAGCTTTTACCCCCATGGCCTCTGCGGCCACACGCTTCAGGTCATCTTCCCGGATGCTGACCGATTCACATTTGCCGCCTTTGCTGCATCGCCAATAAACAGGCCTGTCATGCTTCGTTTTGCACCGCCGGAAAGAGGATCCGCACAAGGCGCACCGGACACGTGTCGTAAAGGCGGAGAACCGTGTTCCCTTGCCATTGGCCATGTAGTTTTTCATCCATGCCCTCTGGCGATCCTTATACTCATCGGTCCAGCAATCCTTTTTCGCCGTTGATACCCAGTGCCGGATAAGTTTCTGTCCGTTTTTCATACAGAAAACCATCACATGGTATTCTGGCACTACTATCTTTTCGACCTGGTCAAGAAAAGCCTGCTCGTCAAAATCATCCAGCCCCAGAACTTCTGTACTCTCCTTCACAAGGACTGCATGCGGGATACTGCCTTTTGCGCCGCAATTCCGGCCTTTCAGCTTATGGGAGCCACAATCCCAGAATTCTTCAAAGCCCCGGTCTGTGCGGCGATTGTGCATATAACTCCGACCGCAGATGCCGCATTTGATTTTTCCCGTGAAGCAGGTCGTGTTCAAGGACTTATTGGCCAGCGCCCCCAGTTCCTTTCGCCGCGCCATCTCCTGCTGCACGTAATCAAAGGTTTCCTTGTCGATGATAGGCTCATGCGTATTTTCAACATAATACCTAGGAAGTTCGCCCCGGTTCTTCTTCCGCTTCTTGAGGATTGGATCCGTCACATATTCCTTCTGGAAAAGCATATTGCCGGTATAGGTAATATTGGTCAGGACAACCCTGATGTTGGAATCCATCCAGCGGCAGCCATTCCGGGTCGTGATGCCTTCGGCAGCAAATTCCCGTTCGGTCTCAAGACGTGACTTGCCATCCAGGAAATTCTGGAAGATGCGTCTGACAACAGCTGCTTCCTTGGGGACTACCACCAGGTTATCCCCTTCCCAACGATACCCGTAGACACGGAACCGCCCGTTAGGATTCCCCTGCTCAAATTGTTTCTTGATGCGCCACCGGATATTTTCACTAATGGAGCGGCTCTCTTCCTGGGCGAAGGAGGCCAGGATGGTCATCATCAGCTCACCGTCCCCGCTCATGGTATGGATATTCTCTTTTTCAAACCAGACTTCGACGCCCAGCTCTTTCAAATGCCGGACGGTACGCAGAAGGTCTACGGTGTTGCGTGCGAAGCGCTGGATGGATTTAGTGAGGATAATGTCTATCTTCCCGGCTTCGGCATCTTCCAGCATCCGCAGGAACTCCTGCCGCTTCTTCATCCCCGTCCCAGAGATGCCATAGTCGGCATAAACCCCGGCGTATTCCCAGTCCGGGTTCTTCTGGATGAGGCTGCTGTAATAACTGACCTGCGCCGAAAGGGAATGGTACATCCGCTCCGATTCCATGGATACGCGGGCATAGGCTGCGACTTTCTTTCGCTGCTTCAAATTTGGTATGCTTCGTTCAATCTTACGGATAGTCCGCATAGAATCAGCTCCTTTCGACACTATATATCACTCTGTTTGATACAATTATCAAGTGTA
>ERZ791917.920-NODE-920-length-20839-cov-76.597046_pt1 | contig 20839 bp, 22 predicted proteins | sample MGYA00510138_ERZ791917 | MGnify/ENA primary metagenome ERZ791917 (study PRJEB30046, sample SAMN00792102) | human gut metagenome | study: EMG produced TPA metagenomics assembly of the A metagenome-wide association study of gut microbiota in type 2...
ATAATGATGTCAATTTGTTGTAACCCATGATTTAACCTATTTTTTTATTTCCCTTCAAGATAAATACTAAATATAATTGGCTTATTGTAAGCGGTATATGATTTTATATTGTTGTTTGAGTAACAAAATAGCAACAATATAAATTATTAAATGTAAATACGGAAAGGGGCGAAGAATATGTTGCAGGGAGCCATATGCAAGATAGAGAACGTGCCTGGTATCGGGTTTGTAAACTTTATCGTATACACATGGTGAGAAATGTGTTTTGAGTTGTGTACAAAGTTTCGCAAAATAATATCATTCAATTCATTGCGGAATGAAACATTATTTGTATTTTCGCTATTGTAATTCGGAAATATCTTATATATGATGTATGAATGGTGATAAAAGCACAGATAAATGCCACCCGTATATAACAAATATTTCTTGTTCAAACGGTGCTTCGCCTTGTCAGGCGGAGATTTTTTCCGTGCCATCACTGTTTCATAAGGCCATTTTCAGCTTCGAGAAACATCTGTACGATGTATTAAAAAAGTCTGTCGCAAATTTGGAAATGTGTGAAATTCGTGTAAACACACACATTCTGACTGGCATTCCTCGCGCGTTAATTTATTTGTTTTCAAAGAGATATGCAAGGACGAAAACTCTTTTTTCAGGAGTTTTCCGCCCTTTTCTGTATTCGTATGTCCTCTTTTATCCACCTTCAAACTGAATGATGTATGAATACAGAAACAATCCATATCCTGATAGCCGCCTGCACGCTGATTGCTGCGGGCATCGCATCCTTTCCGTACAGGCTGAGCTACGGCAATACTTCATGGCTGCCCTGGTGGATGCAGCCTGACTGCAAATACCTTGAACGTCCTTATGAGTACGACTATCCGGCACGCAACATCAATCTGCTTTTTTCCGTTTCCGTTGTGGCAATCGGGATACTGGCGATGCTTTTCATCCTGACTCCAGATCTGCCCGACGACGTACCGGCAGAAAGATGGTTTGCCGCCCTTGCAGTTCTTTACCCTGCCTATGCCTCCTGCCAGGTACTTTTCTGGCGGAAGGACTACGGCGACGGCTTCTGCTATGCCGGCAGGATTACGTCATTCAGCTATGGAAAGGTATATACGATTCTTCTGGCAGCTGCAACCACATTTGCCCTTTACCTGACAAATGTGGTGACATTATCTGTTTATCGTGGGGCGAGTATGGTATTCTGTCTGCTCTGCTGTCTGTTCCTCATACATGACTATATCCGGGTATTCCGGCTTCGTGGCGACAATGAATACAGTGACCCGATAGGAATAAAGGAAATGTACCCCGAAAGCCTCGGTCTGCTGGCTTTTCCGCCTCTTGCCGTCCTGTCCGAGGGGGCTTTATGGTGGAACCCCTCTATATGTACCATTGTTTTTGCCGTTCTGCTGTCGGTGTACACGGTGTTACGCTATCTGTTCCGTTTTCACCCTGCAATCAAAGGTGACGAACACGAGCGCAGGGGCTATCTGCGGTATTGGAAACGGCACAACTTTGAAGATGATATAATATAACTGATAATAATATGACTGAATTGAAAAAATGGATTACGACCGCACTGCTGACACTGTTGTTGCTTCCGGCAATGGCGCAGCAGAAAGCAGACACGACCTACACCTTCCGGTTCGTTCCGCAGAAGGATATGTTTTATGTTCCCTGGAATGGGAATGACACGGAGCTTGCCCGCCTGCTGGAGTGTATCGAAAAAAACAAAACCACAATTCTTGACGGCAAGCTGCCGCTTTATGTCGATGGCTACTGCAACTCATTAGGCAGTGAAACCGAGAACCTTGCCACGGCAAAGATCCGTGCCAACCGTGTGAAATCCGAACTGATTATACGTGCGGAAATAAAAGAGGAGAATTTCATTACCCGCAACCATGCGACTGAGGGTGATTTCGTCACCGTGCGCCTGACGGTACCGGTAAAGGAAACAGCCGCGACGGATGCTGATACGGAAGCACGACGCAAGGCTGAAGCCGAACGTCTGGCAGCAGAGAAACGTGCCGAACAGGAACGGCTTGCCGAAGAGCAGCGCAAAGCGGAAGAAGCCCGACTTGCCGCTGAAAAGGCAGAGGCAGAGAAAGCCGCTCAACAAAACACACTTGCCGACACGCCGTCGGAAACCAAAATCACAAATGATTATCATCTCTCCCTGCGTGCCAACCTGCTGCGCTGGGCTACCCTGACACCCGATTTAGGACTTGAATGGCGCATCTGCCCGTCGTGGGGCATTGCCGTAAACGGCTCGTGGACTTCATGGAGCTGGAGCGACAAAGATCGCCGCTATGCACTCTGGGAAGTGGCTCCGGAAGTGCGTTACTACATGGGTGAGAAGAAAGCCTGGTATCTGGGTGCTATGTTCAAGGCCGGACAGTTCAACTACAAGCTCTCCGAAACAGGCAAGCAGGGCGACCTGATGGGTGGCGGCATCACTGCCGGCTACCGGCTGCGGCTGAACAAGGCATTAGATCTTGACTTCAACCTCGGCTTGGGCTACCTGAATGCCGATTTTGAAAAATATGAGGTCATTGACGGTGTGCGAGTACGCCGCGGCAACGAGACAAAGGACTGGTGGGGCCCCATCAATGCCGGTGTGACATTGGTGTGGAAACTTTTCTAACAGAGGGAGGAAGACGATATGAAAGCAAGACAATATATAAATATGATGGGAATGGCAGCCGCCGTGCTGCTCTCTTCCTGCGTGAAAGATACGCTTTATGACACGCCGCACCCCGACTACGGAAAGATTGCGGTGACAGCCGACTGGTCGGCCCGCGGTGAGGGCATCGACATACCTGCCACATGGACGGTCACCATGGGTGACTATACGGGTACGGAGACTTCCGCCACCCATGCCCCCGACCATCTGTTTGCTCCGGGCAGCTACACCCTTGCGGTGTGGAACCCGGCTGAAGGAATCACGGTAAGCGGCACCACCGCCACCGTTGCCGCAGCCACGGGAAACCGGGCAGGCACGGATGCCTTTGTGAACAATGCTCCGGGATGGTTCTTCACCTATACGGAACAGGTGAGCATCGAGAAAGACAAGGACTATCCGCTGACCGCCGCGATGAAGCAGCAGGTACGCGAGCTGACGCTTGTCGTCGAGCCGACAGGTGATGCCGCCGGACGCATCACGGAGATTGTTGCCCATCTGACGGGTGCAGCCGGAACACTCGACTTCGCAACCGATACCTACGGAGCCGCTTCGAACGTCGCGCTGCCCTTCACCAAGATAACCGAAGGTGATGATGCCGGCAAGTGGAAAGCCACGGTGCGGCTGCTGGGTGTGACCGGCACGGAACAGCTGCTGACGGGCGAAATCCGCTATGCTGACGGCAACCCGACCCCCACCACGCTGAAAAGCGACCTTACGGAAGCCCTCAAGGAGTTCAACACCGGAAAGGGCGAATCGCTGACCCTCGGCGGAACGCTGGTTGAGACTCCCGAAGGCATGGAAGTGGACGGAGCCGGAATTACCGGTTGGAAACCGATAGACGGTGGCGAAGTGGGTGCCGATTTGTAAATAATTAGCAAACCGAACGCAGAAGCAAAGCTTGCTTTGATTATGCTGAGGTGCAGCAATTATTGAAATGGAATTTAACAAATAAAATGACAGATATAATGAAGACAAGATTTTTTGCACTTGCAGCGCTCGCCCTCGCACTGGCAGCCTGCAATAACGACAACGAGATTCTGAACAATGACGGTCCCGTGGCCGCCCGGTTTATCGCCGACATCGCCCCCGCCACCCGCGCCAGCGGAACCACATGGGATAACGGTGACCGCATCGGCGTCACCGACATCGGTAACGACACCCAGTACGGCAACGTGCCTTTCATCCTGAAGAACGGGAAATTTGAGGCAGAAGAAAAGGTCATCTATATCGAAGATGCAGAGACCCATACTTTCCGCGCCTACTATCCGTACAACTCAGCGGGAGGCACCCTCGCAGCCACGACCGATGCCACGGCGCAGCAGAACCAGCCTGCCATCGACTTCCTCTTTGCTTCAGGAGCTACGGGAGACAAAGACAGCCCGGTAGTGAGCTTCACCGACAAAACGAAGGATGGCGGTGCAGACAACTCCTTCCACCACCGCATGAGCCAGATAACCCTTACCTTCGAGGCGGGCGCCGGCGTGGATTTCAGCGTGGTCAAGCCTGAACGTTACACGCTGGACGGATTGAAACTCACCGGTACGTTCAACACGGCCGACGGCATTGCCACCGCAGACAACGGGGCACAGACCGGAGAACTGACCATGGAGCTGGCCGACGGCAACCTCACGTCATCGGTCATCCTCTTCCCGCAGACCAAGGCAAGCATCGGACTGAGCGTGTACTACAACAGCCAGCCCTACACCGCCACGCTCACCATTCCCGACGGCGCACTGAAAGCCGGCAACAACTACACCTACACCGTCACCGTCCGCAACAAGGACCTGAGCATCAGCTCAGCCACTATCAGCGACTGGAACCCGGTGAACGGCGGCAATGTGAATGCAGACCTTTAAGTATATCATTCCTAAAGAACTAAGAATATGAACATTAGACTTCCATTGCATATACTGTCCGCAGCAACCGTCCTGCTTTTTGCAGCGACTGCCTGCACGCAGGATGACCTCGGCAGCGGCACGTTGCCCGAAGGCGAGTATCCATTGGTAATCAACGCCACCGGCCTGCAAGCCGTGGCAACCCCTGCCTCCACCCGCGCCACCGTGGACGGTGACTGGCAGGGTGTACAGACCGTAGCCCTCAGCGTGGGCGGCACGGTGAAGGAATACGATGTGACAGCATCCGATGCCGACGGCTACAAGACTGCCACCCTGAGCAGCGACACCGACCCGTTCTGGTGGACAAGCCGTGAGGACATTACCGTTTCGGCGTGGTGGCCATACAACGCAACCGACATGGGAACCATGCCCGCCGTGGTAGTAGCTGCCGACCAAAGCACGCAGACGGCCTTCCAGAACAGCGACTTTATCTCTGCTGAAAACCAGACGGTAAAATTTGACGACCCGACTCTTGAATTTACCCACCGCACGGCACGCGTGGCCATCGAACTGAAGCCCGGTACGGGATTCACGAGCGTGGACGGTGCCACGGTGAGCTTCGTGAGCCTGTCCGCCGATAACGGCAACCCGACCGCCATCCAGACCTACCACGCAAGCGGCAACAGCTACGAGGCACTGACCGCCCCGCAGACCGTTGCGAAAGGCGAGCCGTTCATCCGCGTGGAACTTGGCGGCGGCAACTTCTACTTCCGCCCACAGAACGACGTCGTGCTGGAGGCGGGCAACCGCTATAAATATACCGTCAACGTCAATGCCACCGGCCTGACGCTGGCAGGCTGTGAAATCGGCAAATGGGACGACGGCGGCGGCGAGAGCGGCGCAGCCGAGGATTTGGGCTACAACTACGACACCACCACCAAGACCTACACGGTCTATAACGCAGACGGCCTGCTGGCATGGAACGAAGCTGCACAAAAAGACCAATCGATAAATTGTACCCTCTCCGCCGACATCAACATGGCGGGTAAGGAATGGACATGGATAGGCATATGGCCAGGTTACTCCGGCGTCTTTAATGGGCAAGGGCACCGCATTACGGGATTAAGCTTATCAGCAGGTTATACTGAGCTTTTTTGTACATTAACTGAAGATGGAGTGATAAAGAACCTACAACTTGTAGATGTGAATCTGTATGGCAATAGTGGAGGAGCAGCTGGAATAGTGTCTCAAAATAATGGTCAAATCATTGCCTGCTCCGTGACGGGAAAAATTTCCGCATATGGTACAACTTGTGGTATAGCCAATTCAAATTATGGCAGTATCATCGCTTGCTGGTTCGACGGCACATTGAAAGAGAATGAATGTGGAGCTATAGTAGATTATAACTACAGTACTATAACTTCCTGTTATTGGGGAGGCAATGCCGGGCAAGGTGTATATCATAATCAAGTAGGAACGGTAGATGTTACGAAGGTGGACGGCGTGACCGTGAAATGGCAGACAGCCGTAGACGGCATGAACCCCGCCCTCACCGGCAACGACTACCAGTGGGTACTCGGTACCGACGACCTGCCCGTACTGCAAAAGAAACAATAACGAACCCTAAACAACACGCATCATGAAACGAACAACCATCCATATATCCGCAGCCCTCGCCCTGCTGCTCGGCCTTGCCGCCTGCACGCGGGACGAAGCGGGCTTCCTGCCGGAAGGGGCGGAAGGCACACCCATCGTCTTCACCGCCACGGGGCTGAACCCCGCGGCGACAGCCGCCGCCGGCACCCGTGCCCCCGTGGACGGCAACTGGGAGGGCGTGCAGAGCGTGGCAGTCCTGATGGACGGCACGGTGAAGGCATACAATGTGACGCCCACCACCGCCGACAACACCGGCGCCACGCTGACCTCCGATGAGCCGTACTACTGGACCAACCACGATAACATCACCATCACGGCGTGGTGGCCCTACACCGCTGGCGAGACAACCCCGCCTGCCGTGAAGGTAGCTGCCGACCAAAGTGCCCGGAAGGACTTCGAGGGCAGCGACCTCATCGTGGCCGAGGAACAGACGGTGAGCTACGGCAACACCACACTCCGCTTCACCCACCGCACGGCGCGGGTGACCGTCGTCCTGACGGACTACACCGAGGAGCGGATGTTCGTGTGGCTGACAGGCCTCTCCACCGAGAATGGAAACCCGGCTGTAATCGCCCCGCATGACAAGGGCGGCGACACCTACACCGCCCTCGTCGCCCCGCAGACGGTGGCGGCGGGCACGGCCTTCATCACCTGCAAATTCACCAACGGCAAAGTCTTCGCCTATAAGATGCAGAACGATACCGACTGGAAAGCGGGCGAGGAATATACCTACACCGTCTCCCTCGCTGCGGCAGAAGACCCGGGATACACCGTATCTGAGGACGGCAGGACCTACGAGGTCTACAACGCCGAGGGCCTGAAGAACATCGCCAAGCTGGTGAACGAAGAGGGCAAGACAGACATCGACATCACCCTGACCGGCGACATCGACCTCACGGGCATCGACTGGACACCGATAGGCACAAGCTTCGGCAACTCATACACCGGCACCTTCGACGGCGGCGGCCATACCATCACGGGGCTGACCGTTACGACAAATGGCCAATATGCGGGGCTGTTCGGCTGTCTCGGTAAAGCTGGTACGGTGAAGAACGTGGTGCTGGAGGGCGTACAGATAACAAGCGACAACAGTTCGGGTTATGCCGGCGGCGTGGCGGGAAATAGCTGGGGCAACATTGAAAACTGCTCGGTGTCGGGCAGCGTCAGCGGTAGCGACGTAGGCGGTGTGGTGGGCTATCAACTGGTCGGTTCCATCACCGGATGCAGTTCCTCGGCCACAGTGAAGGGAATGAATCGGGCAGGCGGCGTGGTAGGTGTAACGAATAACGGTGCCATCCTGACCGCCTGCTATGCCACGGGCGACGTGACCGTTGAAAATGACGGTACAAGCAACGCCTGGGCCGGTGGCGTGGTGGGATCCAACGCATACAGCACCGTCATTGCCTGCTATGCCGCGGGCAATGTCAGCGGTAACATTGTCGGCGGCGCGGTGGGAGTAAACTATGCCAACGTGACCGCCTGCTACTGGAGCGGCCTCCCCGACAATGACAACGGCGGAGCCACGAAGGTGGACGGCACAACCGTTACCTGGCAGACGGCCGTTGATGCCATGAACGCCGCCCTGCAGAACGCAGGCTCAGAGTGGCGTTACGAACTCACCGGAGCATTGCCAACCTTGAAGGAACAGTAAACTGTCGGGCGGGAAAAGTTCCGCCCGAAACGGAAAATAACCGAAGTATAACAGTTGTATCTGCGGTTATTGAAAAGTGAAAAAAGAAGCCTTCGGCAGTGCCGGGGGCTTCGTGCATTTGCACATATAGCGTTAGGGATTGCAGAATATTGCCCAGAATATTACGGCAAAGTATGAGACGGCTTGTACAATTATCATGAATATAAGCCAACGGGAAGAAAGCCAGATGCCTTCGTTTTTACTGAGGTATCTGACCAGCTTTTTACTCTGTCTTGTCCAAATTTCTTCTTCGGCTTTGATGTGGGCGGCAGACCATTGATTAATCTTTTCCAGTTCTGCCGTGCTGACTTCCGCTTTGATGACGGTATGCTGTTCCGCCTTGACAATCGCGTTACAGATGCCATCCACGATGTTTTCCGCACTGTCTTTGGCCGCAGTCAAGGCGTTGAAAGCCGTCCGTTCCCTTTGGAGGGTGTGTCTGAGGCTTTCGTGTATGCCGTGCATTTCTTCACGGAGATCTTTTATTTCATCAAGAAGATTATGCAAGCCATTGATCTGGCCGCTGATTTTTTCAGTCAGGCCGTCAAGTTCCTGTATGTCCTGTTCGGATGTGTAACCGGCAAGCCGTTCACGGAGAGCCGATGTGTCGGGTTGTTTCATTGTCTTTGCTTTTAGGTTGGTTATCTTCGTTTCATTCCTGATTTCTTTTGTGCGGTGATCCGGCGTGAAGCCTCACGCGCACAACGGCGGACAAAATCAATCTCGTCTTCTTCCGGGTCACGTCCCCATTTGAGGTCGGAGTGCGAACCGCCTCCGCCACCGCCTGAAATTTCCCCGTAGGGAGAAGCGACAAGCGTAAAATAGGCCATTGCCAGATGCTGCAAGGCCTGCCAGTTGGCAAGTTCCCGATAGTCGAACTCGTCGTTGAAGAAGTCAATCACCCTGTCGGGCAGATAGCGGCTGTAGGTCTTGCCTCCGTATTCGAACTCGGTACGCTGACGGCCGGGTTGCCATGAAATATAGTTCCCGCAAACCGGATTGCTCTGCCGTATAACAGGCTGTGGCTTTTGCCGGACTTCATTGGGAACGGACGGTTTCGGTCTCGGTGTGGAGGTCGGTTCGGGTGTTGCACCTGCTTGTTCGGCTTTCTGCTTATCCTGTCCGGGATGCAGTTTCTCCCAGGTCTGCCGGATATGTGATGCGGTCAGGTTACGTCCCCTCCCAAGCTCCGAAGCCTTGTATTTCGCGCTGCCTTTCAGAAGCACATACCCGCGTATCACATCTTTTTTGTCCTTGCGCAGGAAGAGCTTGTAGCCTTTGTCGGCAAGCCGTTTCCTGTAACCTTCCCATGACCATACCGACAATTCGCGCAGAGCTTCCATGCAGTCGGCACTGACTTTGGGGATATTGTCCTCATGCACGTGCATGGCGGTTGTCCAGCCTCTTTGCAGGGCCACCTTCTCTGCCGCCCGCTGTGCACGCAGATGAATGGCGTGGTCGTTGTTGATGTTCCCGCGTTCGTCCACCCGGCTGACGATGACATGCAGATGCGGTATGCCGCTTCTGGATTCTTCATGCAGCCATACGGAGGACTTGCTGCCCGACACATTGGTCTTGCCGGATACGACTTTTCCGTCCTTGTCGCGGATAGTCTGCCCGTCGAATGCCGCTGCAAAGTCTTCCCACAGCTGCTTCCAGTCATCGATTGTAAAATCTCCGGTATGCTCCATGGCCGGGCTTATCTCCATACGGATGACGTTGTTCTTTATGTTGGGATGGTTCATGGCGGCAAACTTCATTTCCGTCCAGATACCCGTCGCGTCCATGCCCTGCGGCATGAAATTGTCGCATATCCGTGTTATCTTTTCGGGATGCTTCTTGTTCTTCGATTCACCCGACACATATAGCATCGCCCTTATGCCGTGGGCTATGGCTTTTGCCTTGGCAATCATGCATCGTCCTCCTTGTCCGGCCTGTCCGTTGTCCCTGCCGGGTAATTGTTTGCACTTTGTGCGGACTGCAGGAAGTCGGTGACACGGTCGGTGACTGCCGCCACTTTCTCGTACCATTCAAGCATGGTGGGCCGGTGGCGGAAAAGCCTGACTTTCTCGTCATCGGTCAGCCCGTGCAGGGCATTGGCGAAGTTTATCATGTCCGTCCTGCAGGCTGCAAGCTGCCTCAGACCGTCCAGTTCCACCTCGGACAGCCGCCGTCTTGGCCTGTAGCCGAGAGCCCTTGCCCGGATGAAATCGCTGCGTGTCATGCCGCACTGTCCGGCGGAACTCTTGATTTGGGCAAGCTCCTGTTCCGTGACTTTGGTGACCACCACCTTGTCACGCCTTATAAAGGGCCTCTCTTGCCCGGATTGCTGTTTGGAAGTATCTTCTTCGTGTGTCATAACTAATGTCGCTAAAATAGTCGTGAAACGGTATCTGCAAAAGGGATGGTGCGAGCCTGCGAGCGGCAAGGCCAACGGTCTGCCGGACCGTTGCGCGAGGGTCGGGGTAATACTGTCCGAAGGCGGTAATACCCCGGCATATCTCGAAACTCAACGCTGGCGCTTCATGCCACATGTCCCTTGCATTGGCCATTGAAAAAACAGACAGGTGCCGGACGGTTTCCGGATTGGGGAACAACAGAAAGCCCGAATCCGGCCTGTCTGCCATTGGATTTGTTCTATCCTTCCCCTTTGTTCGTATGGGTAAAAGGGTTGGAAACAGTACCGCCGTCCGCAGCCGTCCATTGCCGGATACAGGGAAAGGTCATGACGGATGCCACCCTTGAACGGCAGGTGTCTATGAGTCCCAGCCTTGTGAGCTCATCCAGCAGGTTCCGTATTCGCTTTCTGCCGATGTTCCATTGTGCGGAAAGCTGTTCCTCCGAATACTGCGCCTGACCTGTTGAAAGCATGAGCGGTCTGCGGAAGCCCTTCGCTTCTTCTGTCGTGAGAGCCATTCTGGCCAGAAGGTCGCCCAGCAATGTGAAGTTGCCTGCTGTCCTGCCGCCATCATCGGTCGTCGTCCCGCACAGCCACTGAAGCGCACGGTCGGAAAACAGGAAAACCGATGATACAATCCCCGTGGGGTACATGAACCTGTATGTTTCCTTGTCCTTAATGTTTTCTTGCATAGTCTACGATTGAAATAGGGATGGGGTATCGGAATGATTCACGGCCCCGTCGATGAAATGTCATCAACGGGAAATTCCTTGTCCGTTTCAGTTTCATCCGATACCTGTTCCGGTTTGACATCAGTTTCTGCGCACGTTCCTGCCGGTGTCTCATTACCGCTTCGTTACCCGTTGCGTTCTCCTTTGTCAGTCCGTGGTTGAGAAAGCGGTTCACGGCAAGCAGGTCGGTTGCTTCAATCGTGTCCGTGTCTCCCTTTCCGGTTGCATGACCGACCATCACACGGATGGAATCGGCCTCGTAAGGGGTACATTGTCTGAGAAAATCCAGGATGGTCTGTGCCTTGGCCCCGATAGCGGAGCGTGTCGTCTTCTTGCCGGTTTCCCTGTTTGAGGAAGCCTGTGGTACGGCATTCGGGAAGCCTGTACCTGTCATGTTGGAATCATTCATACTGCCTTTGTTTTATAAAGTGGATAAATCATTTGTTTCTCTCCCGGCTTACGAGATAACCCATGGCCTCGCTGTCTATTTCGTCCTGCGACTTTACCCTTACCCGTTTCAGCCAGGCATCGAGGTCTTCCTTCGCGAAGAAGCACAGTTTGCCTCCCGGCTTGTAATAAGGGACTGCGCGGCGCATCATCATCTTGTAGAGATAACTTGGTTTCACTCCGAGATACCGGGCCGCTTCGGTGGTGTTCATCAGATTGCGTTCACTTTCCATATCGCTTGTTCATTTGTTGTTTATACTCGCTTTACCGTCTTGTTGCAACAATGCGGAACAGTCAGGCTTTTGGCCTTTATTTGCCTTCCGTTTCGTTTGCAAAGTTACTTTGGACTTAAAGGGGCATAATGGGGAGCAGATGGGGAAAGTGCATAAAGCGACAGTGCGCCATACTGCTGATATTCAACAGTATGGCGCACTGCCATGATAGAAGTATGTTATCCCGAATGGGGAACCCGCGGGCTGCTATGGGGACGTTCTCAATTTCCTCGCGTTTTCGATGGCCCTGTCAACGGATTTGCGGTATTCACGGTTCTCTTCGGTTGTCCCGCCGCTGCAGACATCGCTGCGGTGCTTGTCGTAATATGACTTGGATATGCCGCAGCGTTTCAGAAACTCTTCCGCCCACAGTTTCCCGCGTTCGTGCGGTCTGATTGTCCGGGATACGGCCAAAACCATATAGCAGACACGCAGGTTTTCTTTCGGACGGACGGCGACGGGGCGTGAGGTCGGCTTCAGGTTCATGAAATTCACGAAATCACTGCCCGATGCGAACTCGAACTGACAGTCGTTGCACACCTCGTAAATGAACAGGCACAGGGCGAGATCTACGGTGTCCATCCATGCGGATGTCTCCTGCAACAGGTTCGCTCCGTTCATGGCTTGCCCTCCTGCATGCGGTTGATGTCGGCAATGATGCTTTCCGCGATTCCCTTCAGGCGTTCCACCAGCACGTCAAGAAACAGCGGCTTGAAACAATACACGCAGAAACACCGTTCGAGTTCCTGCTGCCATTCCTGATACAACAGGTCTGCAAGGGCGTGGGCCCTGTCGTATTCCGCTTTTGCGGCGTCACATTCCTTGTCAAGCAGCCTGTATTCCGCGGACTCCAGCGGCAGTAAATCCAGACGGTTGCTCTTTGCCGAATAGTCGCGCCAGAGTCGGGTGGCCGCACTTTTCGCTTCCTCGTGCCTCAGTTCAAACGGTTTGATGTGCTCCTCGAAAATGCGTTCGAAATTTGCGGCATAAAGCTCCGACCTGTCCGACGACAGGTATCCGTCCGTTTCCGAAAGCAGGGAAATGGAACATTCCAATAACCGTGCGGGATTCTCCCGTGCCAGATTTTCCGCCTCCTTGACAAGGCTGTTCGTGTCGTTGAAATCCCGGTAGAACAGGGATAATGACAGGGCCCGGCCAAAAGAGAAACCGTCCTGGTTGCAGTTGGCGACAAGCGTGTTTACCTCACTTAACCGTTGTGTAATTTGCTGTATCATCATAGTCGTCAGGAATTAAAAAGGTCATCCATGGTTACTTCGCTATGGACGATGCTATGGTATTTTCCCTCGCCGACTCCGTAAGTCGTGACAAAGGTATGTACTACGGACTTCTTCGTCTTGGTCTTGAGCCTGAAAAGCTCCCGGCGGTTCCGCAGTTTGGCCTCGTATTCACCTGTGATATTGTACGCTCCTTCGCTGAATTTCATCTCGCAAAGGTGGATGATGCGGTCTGCACGCTCGATAATCATGTCTATCTGTGCCCCGGATGTTCCGTTTTCCTTGTCAGCGCTACAACGCCAGGTGGAAACGGATGTAGCCATTCCCGATATGCCCAGTGCCTTCTTGATCTGTGCATGGTGCAACATGCATATAAGCTCGAAGGTGAATCCCATCCATGAATGGATGCTGCTCGATTCAAGATGGTGTGTCCACCATTGGTCGTCCCTTGAAAGGTTCTTTTCGACAAACTTGAAATAGAACAGGGTATAGAAATCGACCAGCCTGTAAACCGCATCCGTCCGACGGTTGCCGAACAGGTTTGTCTTGTCTATGAAATCGCAGCGTTCAAGATTCGTGAGGATGCGTGTGAGATAGGCCCCGGATATTTTCGTTTTCGTGCTGATTTCTGTTCTTGTCAGACCGGATTTGTTGTCGGCCAGAGCCCTGACGACCTCCACGTACGATTCCGCACCGGGAAATATGGCGTTGTAAAGCTCGTCGAACTCCATCTTCAGTGCACCGGTATCCGAGAAACACAGGCGGTCAACGTTCTGGGCAAAGCTCTGTTGCGGTTCAAGCATTTTGAGATAGAAAGGGACCCCTCCGGTAAGCATGTACCCCTGCAATATTTGGTATCTGTCCCAATGGACTGAACGGCTTTGAAGGTATTCCTCCGTTTCCTTCAAGGAAAACGGCTTCAGGTATATCCTGTGCCTGATTCTGTTGTGCAGCCCGCCCCGGTTCTTTATCAGCTTGTCCGTCATCCACGAGGTGGCCGAGCCGGTGGCGACCAGTACGATATTGTACTGGCTGCTTGCCCAGCCGTTCCAGAAATATTCCAGGGCACTCACAAAATCGGAACGGCGGGAATCCATCCACGGCATTTCGTCTATGAAGATGACCTTGCGCCTGTCATCGGGAAGGGTGGAAAGATAGTCCTCAAGGGCATCGAAGGCGTCAACCCAGTCCTTGAACGGGGCGGGTTTCGTTCCGGAATATGCCTTGAGTGCCTTGGCGAAGTTGTTAAGCTGGTCCCGGGTGCGGAGATTGTGTCCTCCCACGAACTTGAAATCGTATTTGCCTTCAAAAAACTGCTCCACAAGGAAGGTCTTGCCGATCCTTCGTCGTCCGCATACGATTACGAACTCCGATTCATTGGAATCCATACAGCTTTGCAGTTCCTCACATTCCCGTTGCCGGGCTATCAGTCTGTTTGTCATATCATTGTTTTTTGTGCAAAGGTACTCTAAAATTCGGATAAAAGGCTATGATATGCACCAAAAATTACCAAGAGTGAATAGATATCATTTATAGTGGTAACTTTTCAGCCCAATCAGACAGGCTTATTTTGTATGGTTTTATTCCTGTTTGGCTTCCTCCCGTTCAAACATCCTGTCTACCATATCCACGGCCTCGATTTTCTTGCTGTCGACGATTTTCGCGTATATCTGCGTGGTGCGCACGTCGGCGTGTCCCATCAGTTTGCAGGTGGTATAAAGGTCAGCCCCGACGGTCATCATCATCGTTCCGAAGGTATGGCGGCCGCAATGATAGGTGATTTTCTTGTCAATACCTGCCTTTTCCACCCATTGCTTGAGGATTTTGTTGGTAGTCGGGCGTGATGGGAGAGTCGCGAAAACAAGTGTCTCGTCACTGTCGTCCGGTTTCCGTTCTGGCAGCCATTTTACGGCATTTTGCGAGAGCGGCGTATAGATGGGAGTGGCTGTCTTCTGCTGTACGGTGGCAATCATGTACCTGCCGTCATTACATATAATGTCTTTCCAACGGAGTGTTTCCATATCGCTCAGGCGGAGTCCGCAATAACATGAAAACAGGTATGCCTGCTTTACCGTCATGTTACGGCATTCGGTGGCAATGAGAAGTTTCACTTCCTCGATGGCAAGAAACTGGCGTTTGGATTCCGGCTTCTTTACACGCTCCGAAGCCGAGAGTTGCATGAACGGATTTTCGCCCAGCCACTCCGCACGGACTGCGGCATTCAGGGCGATGGAGAGTTGGGAGATATAGGCCACGACCGTTCCCTGTTCAAGCGGCTTTCCCTGCCTGCCTTTATAGGTGTGTTGGATCCAGTCTATGAAGCCGAGTGCCCATTTCTTGTCAATGTCACCCATCCGGGTGTTTTTGCCGTATTGGTTGATGACCTTTATTATGCTCCGTAATTTTTCGATCCGTTTGATACCTTTGCGCTCCTGATTGGAATGGAATTTTTCCAGCCAGTCCGCCAGCGTCAGTTTCTGCCATGCGGATTTGCTCTTGATTCCGGCTCTGGAATTGGTAATCTCGATGATACGTTGCGATTTTATGGTTTCGACTGCCTCACGGGTGGCGCGGTTCTGCTCCCGGACCCTCGCGTTGACTTCCGGCAGGTGGTACATCTTCAGGAACTCGTAACTCCGTTTGCCGTTGACATAGATGTCAAGGTAGTATGATTCAGAGCCGTCGGCAAGTTTCTTTGTACGGACTCTTACTGGCTCTTTCAATCTGTTGGTTTTCTTGTTTGCTGCCATAACTTAAAATACTTTGTCTATCAGTGAAACGGCCTCTTCTTTTTTCTTGTCAACGATTTTCGCGTAGACTTGCGTGGGGCGCACGTCGGCATGTCCCATCATCTTGCTGGCGGTATAAAGGTCAACCCCTGCGGTTATCAGCATCGTGCCGTAGGTGTGGCGGCTCAAATGAAAATGAAGGTGTCTTTCCAATCCTGCCTGTTCCGCCCATTTTTGCAGATGTTTACGCAGGTTGGTACGTGACGGTAGGGAGAATACCGATGACTCCGGTTCTCCACGTTCCGGAAGCCATGATAATGCCTTGGCAGGGAGGGGAAGCGATATGGGTTTGGAATTTTTCTGCATCACCACCGAAACGAAGTGCCGACCGCCATTGACGGAAATGTCACTCCAGCGCAAATCCGTAACATCGCCGACACGCAATCCGCAATAGCAGGCAAACAGAAATGCCTTGCGTATGTTTTCCTTGATATAGGGAGTTTGCTCCAGCTTGCGGATTTCTTCAAAGGTCAGAAACTCACGTTTGCCTTCCGGTTGCTGTATCTTCTCGTGGCTGCCCAGCAGTTCCCACGGGTTGCTTTTTATATAACCCTTTTGCCTTGCACTTGACAGGGTGATGCCGAGATTCCAGAAACTGGAAAATGCGGTGGCTTGGGCAAGTGGTTTCCCTTGCGGAGTGAGAGGCTCGGATTGTAGCCACTCGGCATAATCGACGCAGAATTTCTTGTCTATGTCACACAATCTTGCACCGGGACGGAACTTCTCCAATTTGATGCGTGCTGCCCTTAAACGCAGATAGGCGGGTTGTCCCCGCTGTTTGTATTCCTCCATCAGCATACTAATGAAGTCCGACAATAACATTTGGGATTTGTCTTTCGCCGCCTCCTCCTGCGCCTTGTCATCAACCATGTTTTCGGTCCTGGCGATAATTATCTCCTCCGCCTGACGGAGTGTTTTCGCGTTCTCACGTTTCGCTTTGACGGAAGTTTCCGGTACAAGATACAGTTTAAGGAACTCGTATTCGTGCCTGCCGTCAACAGTATGGTCTATAAAAAGGGACTCGCGGCCGTCTGCAAGTTTTCTTCTCCGCAACTTGAACGGACTTTTTTCTACTTTTGATTGCTTTCTTCTACCCATTGTGCTACAGCATTTTATATTCTGATGCAAAGGTAGTAAATAGGTTTGATATAAGTATCAAAATGAGTAACAAAAATATTTCATAAATAGGTAAAAATGGTGGCTTGCAGGAATAAATGAGAAAATGAATGTATATTTATAATAAACAGATATACAATGATATATATTCCTATTTTCGTAAATATTGTGCTTTTATTGCTCTTTGGTTATAGGTATTTATTCTTTTCCCTTTTTTCGGCCCGTTTGCGGCCGCAGGGATTATTTTTCTGCCTTGAAAGGTGGCGGTGGACATCCGCCATGGCCGGTAAGGAAAAATACGCTCGACAGCCGGAGAGGAAGATTTTTCCGAGACCCCACGGGCAGAATGCCGGCATTGGCAGGAATGGAAACCGGCGGTTACCTTTGCTGAAAAATCCAATCCCCCGAGGTCGCACGGCGGAGAACGGAAGAGCAGCTACAAGAGGGATGGATAGAAAAGGATTGAAAACAGGCGGATGGAAAAATAGAAAAGGAAGATCTGAGGTAAAAAAGGAACGGTGCATGGCAATGCCGTCGATAAAAAGGGACTTTGCCGTCGGCAGACCGAAGCCGGAACAGACCCTGCCGGGGCCCCCGGTAAGGTCTGTCCGTGGATTATCAGTCAATATCGTAACCAATCATGAACTCGTCATTGATTAGCAGATAGTAATAGCCGTTGCCGCAATTCCGGTACTCCTTGCTGAATCCGGCAGCCATGTCACCATTGTCCCGCGGCTCGCACCAAAGCGTACCGTCATAACCGCAAAAGTCGAAACGAAGCGTCGAGAATTTCTCCTTATTCTTCATGGCCTGGCGGAACCGCTGCATGTCCCAGCTTCCGCAATACTTCTCAATCGTGGAGAGTCGGATGCACTTTCCGTCAATAGCCGTTCCCGTGGTGATACGGTTTTCGTACAGGGACTTCTCAAGGTCTGCTGCTGCAATCTTGCGGAGCCAGTCGTTGGTATGCGTGGCAAGGCGTGCGAGCTTCTGGTATTTGAGAATCATTTTCCTGTCCATATCCTTTTCGTCTTCCTTTTCCTGTGACGGATAATAGATTTTTTCGATATGGCTCCAATCTGAAAAAATGTAGCCATGCTTGCGTTTGCCTTTCGCAATAATACCGACGACGTTCTCTCTGCCTCGGTTGATAAACAATTTCCTGCGCTCCCCGTAAATTCTGACATACAAGACCGGTGGGTTCTGTTCGTTACGGAGATATTCTTCTGCCGGATGCATTGTTGCTGCTGTTGTGTCCATACCTGTATTTTTTTTAGTTGTTAATTTCCCTTGGTTCGAGCCGCTTCGGACTCTCATGCCGGGATTGGAATTTTCGAGCAATCAAGACTGGAAAAGCGGACGACAAAAGCAGGTAAAGCGGCTGCGGATTTTATGGAATACCCAAATCTCCGATTTGCGGAAGGCTGCCGTCAAATCCGTACCCGATTGGCATAGCGGTATCTGCGATTCGGACCGGCCAGTAGATTCGCGAAGAAAATCAATGCCGGTGATGAGTACCGTATGTGAGGCGTAACAGGAAATGAATCGGAACATGTGACGGTACAAAAGGGAACCGCCCTGCCGGGAAAAAAGGGAAAATGCGGTAACTCATGAATATAAAAGTGATACGGAGCTAAAAAAAACAGACGGATATGCTGTCTGCATATCCGTCCTGACTGCTGTTCAGGGTTCGGGAAGTGTGCCTGTCCTGACTTTCTTTCCATCGCAATAGAATTCGATTGTACCCGGTCTGAATCCCATTTCGCCGAAGGCTATGTTTCTGACATAGTCTCGGTACTCCTTTCCGGAAAAGTTCTTTCCACTCAGATTATTGAAAAACATACGGATGCTGTATCCGTCTTCGCTTGACAGTATTGTCCTGCCGTCCTGTCTGATTTCTTCTTTCATTTCTTTCCGTTTTAATTGTTTGAAAATCTGTTTTTTATTTCCCTCTTTTTGAACTGAGGGCTGGATATTCAACTTTTTGAGGCATAAGGAGGATGAAGCAGCTGGTATCATAAGCCAAATCCGGATAGAAAACCGATTGTGCAGCAGTCTGTTTTCGTCATCCGAATGGAATGCGGTTTGGCATTGATACGTTTCGTCCTATATTCGCCGACGAAAAGAGAACGGAAGCCCCATAGGAAAAAGGATAAGTATCCACTAATTAAAATCAGAAATAAAATGTTTTATACTCAATAATCATATACTGCTCATTAAAGTATATACTGTCCTCACGTAAAAGATAACCTATTGCGATAAGTACCATGTCATGAGGATAATGAATTGTTTTCATTATATCATTAATACTTATCCTGTTTTCTTTATATAGAAGCCTTTTTATTTCAGCTGTTATTGTTTCAATTGAATCTGATTTCATAAGCCACCAATAGAATTTAAGTATTTAGATTTTGCAATATGGTAATTGGTTTTTGCAGATATAACCTCAAAATATGCTTTCTGCCAACTGGCTTGTGCTTCCAGAAAATTAGCCAATGTTTCCATACCTGTTTCAAAGCTTTTGCTGCTTTCCTGCAAATTCTCCTCTGCATAACTGAAAGCATTTTCAGTAAGTTCAACCTCCAGTTCAGCTTCATTCAGAATATTATAGTTTCTTGTAACTTCCAATTGCATCTTTTCAATCATTTCATCCCGCATGACCTCTGCTTTCTGCAATTCAATTTTTGCAGATTTTATTTTCCTGTGTCCTTCTCCCCAATGGAAAAGAGGAATCTTTACAGCCAACATTACAGAAAATATGTCATCTTTCAGAAACTTATGTCCGTTCATTCTAACTCCATCTATATAATTATATCCGGCTACAAGTCCTATTCTTGGCAAATAATCACTTCTTACAGACTTTATCTGCTCTCTCTTCAGATTGATATTTTCAGACAACAACTTATATTCAGAACGGTTTTCTATTATGAATTCATCATTTCGGAATACTGCCGGTTCAAATTCTATGGTTCCTGAGATTTCAATATCATCACTCAGAGGAATTCCCATTATATGACATAAAGCCATTTTCGACAGTCTGATTGCATTTTCGCTTCTTTTCATGGAAAGATTGGCTTCGTTCAGTTTCACCTGTACTTTGAGCAATTCATTTCTGGGTGACATACCAGTTTTATTCATCTTTTCAATATTATTAAAGAGCTCTTCCACAAGGTTCTTGTATTTGATTGAAACCTCATATAGTTCCTTGGCCTTAATTACATTCCAGTATGCTTCTTCCGTTTCTATACGGATTTCGGAATCGTTCTTTTTCCGGTTCAGTACAGCCATATTTGTGCCAATTTCCGACATATTCCTTGCCGCAATAATTTTGCCACCCATATAAACTGGCTGTTCAAGCTGTACACCTGCAAAATAAGTATTGCTTATATCAAGGGTCGCAGATAAAGAAGGGGCAAGTTCCATCGAAAAATCCTTATTGGCATAAAGATAGCCTCCCGATGCGGACAGTTTAGGAAGAAAACCTGCTACCACATTCTTTTCTTGAAGTTCTGCCTGCTTTATCGAAAAATCTGACAGTTTCATCTTTTTATTGTTCTCTACCGCAATCCTGCAACAGTCATCAAGAGTGAATACTCTTTGAGCATAACTGAACGATGATAGCAGGATTATAAATATGCCTGATAAAAGTCTTTTCATTTTAATCACATTTAATATTGAAGAATAAAGCATAGAATACAGGAATAATCATTAATGTAATGATTGTACCAACAAGAAGGCCTCCCATAATGGCTACAGCCATAGGACCAAACATAGCATCTGAAATCAGAGGTATCATACCAAGGATAGTAGTTCCTGAAGCCATCATTACCGGTCTTAATCTGGATGAAGAGGCTGACAACAGGGCTTCAACAGGCTCAACGCCAGTCTTGATCTGAGCAGTTATCTCATCTATAAGTACAACTCCATTCTTAAGTTTCGCAAGTAAAGTGTAGCTCCTCAGGCGGCTGGTGTCAGTCTGTC
>ERZ791917.937-NODE-937-length-20407-cov-15.310731_pt1 | contig 20407 bp, 24 predicted proteins | sample MGYA00510138_ERZ791917 | MGnify/ENA primary metagenome ERZ791917 (study PRJEB30046, sample SAMN00792102) | human gut metagenome | study: EMG produced TPA metagenomics assembly of the A metagenome-wide association study of gut microbiota in type 2...
GCACGGCATCGGTGGCATACTGCTGCACGGGGTTCTCTATCTCGATGATGACGGAGGGATTGCCGTTCTTCGAGAAGAGGACCGTGTTCATCAGCTTGCCGGACCCATCCTTGATGTCCTGAAGCTGGGCGAAGAGGCCGTCAAGCGGCTTTTTCTTGTTTGCCATGGTAGGTTATGTTTGTAGTAACTGGTTTTCGATTTTCTGTATTCTATTATATATTTCATTCGCGGCTACCGCTCATACATTTTGTAAAAGAAGTAGATGTCGTGGTGCCGTTTCTTGCTGTGCAGTCCACTGCGCTGCTTGACATAGATGGATATGATTCCCACGGCGGCGAGGCAGACCATGACGATGAAGCCGACGAGCTTGCCGAAGAGGATGGAGGACAGCAGGAAGCCGAGGAAGCTCAAGCCGATGGCTCCGGCAGCATAGGTCAGGAACCTGCCGCGGATGCCCATGAACTCCAGTGGCTTTTGGAGTCCCTTGAAGATCGGGATGCCGTTGAAATTGATGTCCATTATCTCGTAGTTTTATTGCGATATTATTTTACATTATATATTATTTTTGATAGAGATTTCAGAGTTAAAAGGTGTCCGACTCCGATGATTCGGAAAGTCGGACTCCTTGTTTAATCGTAGCTTATAACTACTTGAAGAACAAAGGTAAAACCTCGCTCATTGCAAGGAAAGCTACACAACCGCCAATAGTCAACATGATAGCCTTCTTCACGTCCTGGTCACCATTCTGCATTTTGAAATAAATACTGAATGCGCCGACGAGTGCAATGACTGCAGCGATGGCTTTCATCAAGTTACTGACGGGGGTCTGGTAACTCGATACCTCGGTGATGGCTTTCTGGAATCCGCCGGCTCCCTTGCTCTGGGCGAAGGTCATGACGGCACAGAAAAGGAACATTCCGAGGAAGGCGGCTACACGCTTCACGGGGATTCTCTTGCATGCGCTCATGCAGGAGTTCATGATGGTTTTTGTTGAAATGGTTTGTAACATAAGTTGGTTAAGTTATTTCTTTACGTTACAATTTAAAGACCACATGAAAGGTGGAAGATGGGTGAGTGCCACTCACGTGGCCGTCTGATCCCCTTGCCTCACGGCGCAGCCCTCTTCCCGAAGCTGTCTTATCAATCAATCTTTACTAAATGGAAAGTAACACTCTAAATAACATTCTAAAACGTATTCATCTTTTGAGAAACTAACCCTAAATATTGAATTCTGGCGGAGCCTCACGGTTCGACCGTTCAGATTTTTCTATCGCTTGGAGCTCGTCCTCATCGAGAACGCGCTCTGATTCTTTCTTTTCCCATAAATTGTTGATTTGTCTGAGTGTCATCTGAGCTTCGTCGAGAGAAACTTGCTTAGCCTCCTTGCTGACTTGCTCGGCTGTCTGGGCTCCCTGCAGCTTTGTCTGCTGTTTGGAGTCGTCAATCTGAACCTTTAGGATGTCGAAGTAAGCATCGCTGCGGAACTCCGGCTGCTTGAGTGACTTGGGAGGTCTTGGCTTCTTTGCAGGTGCAGGCTTTGCAGATGTCTTCTCTTGGAAATCTGACTTTGAAGGATTTTTTCCTTTGGAAAGTTCTTCGCCTTCGGCATTCGATACTTGTGGAGAATGAGGTTGCTCAGGCTCGACGATGCGGACATCGGGGTCGGAGGGCTTGGCTTCGTCTGCGGTGTCTTTTGAAACCTCGGACTGTCTGTTTTCCGAATCCTTACTTCTGTCTTCTCCCACTATATTTCCTACAGTTTCGGACTCTATACGTTTCTGCTCGTCTTGTGCAGCTGATGCGATGGTCATTTCCTCAGCCAATATCTCTTGCCGCTTGATGCGGACAAGTTCTTGTATGCGTTTTTGGGTCTCAGCATCCGTGGGACGCGGTTCGATGTCATCGGTTGGCTTGCGCTCAGACGGACTGCCCTTGACTTCTGACCCAATGTTTGTCTCTGAGGGAGTTGTGGGAGAAGGCTCGAAGGGCACTTCCACATTCCACTTCTTGTCATTTTTGATATTGGATGGTTTGCTGGCATTCTCGACGGCCTTCTTTTCCTCTTCTGTGATGGAATGGTTGTCTTCATTTTCATACGCCTTCCTTGTGGCTTTCAGCATCTCGCTCTTGACAGGCTGAGCCTTGGGCTCGTCATTGCCCACAGTGATGGGCTTGAACTGTCCTGCCTCGTCGGAGATGTCAATCTCTACGTCCTTGGGCTTGGGCATGAACTCCACGGGCTCCTTCTTGATGAAGAGGTCGTAGATGATCATGCCCGCATAGCCAAAGACATAAATCACAACAATAACTATTACTATACTAGTGAAAGCCATAAGCTACTCTGCAAAAGGTTGTGTGTCGTCGCGTTCGATACCGGTGACGCTGTTTTTGCCGAAGACCTTGTCTCCTGCCTCATGAACTTTGGGGACATAGGTCACCGTCAGCTTCTCGCCCTCGGTGATGGCGTACTGGTCAATCTCTTTCTGTCCGAAGACTTCGAAAAGCATAGCACCTTCACCTTCGGTCTCCAGTACAAATTGCTGGGCTGCCCATGTGCTGCCTTTCTTTGACATGCCTGTCCTTATGGGCAGGACTTTTTTGATCGTTCCTGTTGTTTTCATAGTCGGTAGTCTGGTTACTGGTTATCTGATTGGTTTAGTTTTCAATCTGCTCATTGGCCGACACGGCCGGAGATGCTGAATATTTCTCCGTTTCCTCCGCGCACGTTGTCGGCAATGGCAGGAAAGTGAATCCGAACGTCTTGCCGTGGGCTTCCCTAACAGGATGCCGGCGAAGGGTGGAATCGTAGTAGAAGGTGTGGCCGTCGGCTCCAATGATGTAGCCGAGACGCTTGAGGGAACCACGAAGGCGTATCTTCCTTAGGTTGCTCACCACCTTTATGTTCGTTTTTTGGTCCAGCCCGAAGATGATGCGGCGGCGCTCCTTCTGTACGAGCTCCTTTCGGCGTCGGCTTCGGATGGTGCGGTACTGCTCTGGCGTGCGCTCCAGCCCGAGCTCACGGGCAATTATCCTGATAGATTCCTTGTGCATGCCGGTGCGCTCCGCCATCTCCTGATAGCTGAGGTTGTGGTATTCCATCTGCACAAAGGAGCGTGCGTCTCGGTTGCGACCGGACGGTTCGTGCTTTCTGAGTCCGAGTCGGCGTGCATGGCTGCTGACAGTGCTACATGTGCATCCGATGTGCGAGGCTATCTCATGAAGATAGTCCGTATGGAAGCGTTCCTTGAGGATGTCGTCGTGCTCAGGTCTCCATACTGTTCGTTTTGTGGTAGGCTGGAAGGTTGTATTCATTGTGTTTGCGTTGTTGGTCGGTGTTGTTGTATAATCTCTTACTGTAGAAGGTTGGTCCGGTGAGCAATGAGTTGGCGCAGTTCGTCCTTGTTGGCATCGATGAAGGCTTTTGCCAAGGCGGTGAAGATGGCCGAGAGGCGGTTGCGTCCATAGACAATCTCCAGTGTGACAAAGACTTCGTCGGGAAGGTACACCCAGTGACGGTGGCCTTTCTCAATGGCATAGGAGAAGGATTCTATCTGTGCCTGAATGTTTTCCTTGGAGGGTAAGGCTGATATTTTTGCATTCGACCTCTCTTTGACCTTTTCAGCAACTTTCTCATCTTCTTTCTCGGTCTTGGAGGGAGATGGCTTTGCCTTACTCTTTCGAGGCTTCTCCTTCTGACTTGACTCGGCCACTGGCTTTTGTTCCTTATCGGTCTCCAAGTTATCTGTAGAAGGAGGCTTTTCCTTGTCATCTTTCTGGCTTCGTTGCTCTGGGGCTTGGGATGGTTCCTCTGGCTTCACCTCTTCCTTGGGCTTGTCGCTCTGCCACATGTAGGCTGGCTGGCTCTCACCGTTGACTTTCCGGAGAAGTTCGTGAATATCCCCGAAAACCATTGGTTGAGATGTGCCGTCAGTCATGCTGATTTGGATTTTTCGTTATAGAGGGAATCGTATAGCATATCAAAAGGCTTGTCGATGATCTCGTGCTGCTTGTCGGTAAGGAAGAGTGTGCTGTAACGCTGGATCTCGGCACTGTTGGGCATCTTCGGCAGGACGGTGCCCAACTTGGCAAAGTATTCGAGGAACTCCTGCTGCTCGGAGAGCTCATTCTTGCGGCCCCAGTTCTTGTTGAACTGATTCGGCAGGAAGTAGAATGGCGGCAGCCTGTCAAGGCCATTCTCCTTGGCGACCATGATACCCATATCCATGAAAGCGGTTGTGCCGTTGACGCTGGTCTTCTCCATCTGGAAAGGTGTGACAATAGCGTCGGCCTCGAACATCAGTGGAAGCAGGCCCTGCTGGGTGAGACTTCCCGGGGTGTCGATGATGAAGTCGAAGTCCTCGTTGCGCATGGCCCGGATAAGGTTGAGGGTCTCCTTCTCGCTGCAGAGCTGGGTGCAGGGCACAACCTGATACAGGGGCTGGAGCTGTGGCCAGCGTTCTCTGTCCTGCTCGTGCTTCTTGACGATACTGCGCTGCGGGTCGGCATCAAGCACGACGAGGCGGCAATGGTGTTTGAGGACCAGGTGGTTGGCGAGGAGTACGCTGACGGTGGTCTTGCCGCAGCCGCCTTTCTGATTGGCTACGACGAAAATCTTGTTGGTTTTCTTCGGAGTAGATTTCCCGATGTTAAAGAAAGGTATGTTCATAAGGTTGGTTGTTGGTAACTCGTGTCATGGAGTTTTGGTCACCTCTGTTATGTCCGCCTCGTGGCGGCATAAGATAATTCCGTGTGACGGTATAAGACGCGCTCCTTTTCTGTAGGCCGGTATTCCAAGGGAGCTTGGCCCTGCAAGCGGTTAGGTGCCTGCGGTGTGGTTTTCTGGTGCAAAGATAGGGACTATTCCGCATAACCGCAACAGTAGCCATGTGTAAACTGCTGATTTACCACTGAATTTGATGAAAAAAGTCGATCTATCTCAAAATATGGCTGACTTACGGAAACGGTTTGGGCCATAGCAATGTCTCAAAGGCATTAAAGCCACGGAAACGGCACATGCACACTCTAAATCAATGCTGGTTATCTACCTTAACTTAAGGCAAAAGAGAAATTTTCTCATGTCTGATGATATCGTTATCAGAAAGACTTCGTATATTTGCATTTGCTCATTGACTCAAATCTTGAGTTTATGTCAGCAAGTCAGCAAGGATATTATTCAAAAAAAGAGCAGATATGATAAGGCAGCACATTGTGTTTTTGACAGGAGCAGGTATCAGTGTTGAAAGCGGATTGAGCACTTTTCGTGGTAAGGACGGTTTGTGGACTAATGATGAATGGGCATATTTGGCGAGTACAGAAGCTCTCTACAATGATACGCAGAGGTGTCTTGACTTCTATAATTTTAGGCGTAAGCAGTTGGCGGAGGTAGAGCCAAACGATGCTCACAGAATGATTGCCGAACTTGAAAAAGAACATGATGTAACTGTAATCACACAAAACGTCGATAACCTACATGAGAGAGCTGGCTCCACTCACGTTATACACCTTCATGGCGAACTTAGCAAAGTGTGTTCGACGGATAACCGTAGGACATGTGTGAAGGAATATCCTTTGACAACTCCTATTATGGTCGGCGACAAAGCTGATGACGGTTCACAATTGCGTCCGTACGTGGTAATGTTCGGTGAATACATTGACAGTATGAATGCCACAGACATTGTAAGTATGGCTGATATTTTTGTTGTCATAGGTACATCGCTACAGGTATATCCAGCTGCAGATTTTATCCGCTATGTACATCATGAGGTTCCAAAGTTTGTAATCGACCCTGGAGAAATGGATCAATGTACAAAATTAGGTTTTACTCACTTTAGGACTACGGCCACAGAGGGAATGAGAATGCTTTTGGAGGCATTTAAAAAGCTTTGACAAAAAAAGAGAATTGCAATTGTGTGTTTACTAAAATAAGATTTCAGAACAGTTAGACTTTTTTCGAATTGGTATGAACATAGAAGAACTTCGTGAATACTGTATCTCTTTAGAAGCTGTCGAGGAAAAGTTCCCTTTCGCCAAGATTATGGGAGGTGAGAACGTCTTGGTGTTTTATGTCTGCAATCATATGTTTGCCATGGTCGACTTGAATGACAGCGACGTTGTTAACATAAAGTGTCAGCCGGAGCGAATTCTTGATTTACGGGAGCATTATGAATGGGCAGACAAAGCGTCTCATATGAACAGCAAGTATTGGCTTGGTATGCATTTAAATGGAGTTATGGATGATACAGCAAAGGAACTTATCTCAAATTCTTACTCGATAGTCAAAAAGAAATACACGAAGAAGAAAAGATAGAATCCTTTGCCGGGCTTACATTTTGGTTTCATGTCTTTTTATAACTGGCTGGCAATCTCCCTTACCTTATTTATATAGTCAGGGGCACTGGCATAGCCAATACGTTTAAGGAAAGAGTAGTAACCTTCACCATCGCGATGTTTGTACTGCACTTTATCCCTATAGGCGATAACGCTCTCTTCCCAATGGTCGAAGCTATAGTAGCCCTTTGAGTGCCTGAGCCCGAAGAGGTTGTTATGCTCGTTGCAGACACGGGAACGGAAGCGTCCTGTTTCAAGAATGGCCTGGGCAAGGACAATCTTCGGATATTTGATGCCGTGTCTCTTCAGTGCGGCATAGAGGTTCTCGATGGTTAGCTCCTTTGCGCTCGTCTCTACATTATTATATATAAGAGAGTCCTTGCCAACAATTTCTGTAAGACGCTCGTTGAAGGACTCCACCTGCTGGTTCAGCGCATAGATGAAAGGCATAGGATCGACACTTGCCCAGTCATTTTCAGCTGTCAGACGCTGGAGGCGAAGATGGACATGAGGACCAGTGGAACGGCCAGACGAATGCCCGGTGGAACTGACGAATCCGACAACCGTACCCGCTTGTACCATCATTCCCTCCTTGGCATGTATCTCACTAAGGTGACCATAGAGGCAGCGGAGGTTGCCGTGGTCGAGGACGACATAGTTGCCGTAGCCGGTGTCGCCGTGTCGGACTAGGGTCACCCTGCCCGGGAGCATACTATAGACCAAACCGTTTCCGCATCTCAAATCTATGCCGTCATGGAACCTGCGGCACTTAGTAAAGGGATCTTGGCGGTATCCATAGGATGATGTAACGGTTAAGTAATCAAGTGGCATACAGATGGTTAGCCTCTTTTCGAGGACAGACAAGAGTAGGCTGTCGGACGTACTGAGGAAGGGCAAAATCGCTTTCTTTGTTGATGATTTGGCGTTTTTCTCAAAACTTTTTTCGCTCGTTTCTTGCGCTTTTCCTTGGGCGTTCTTGGAAGTTGGCGGTTTGTTTCCTAACTTTGCGGTCAGAAACGAAGGCAAAGACAGTCTGAAAACGGACTTTTTCTTGGTCTTAGTCTCAGCCTTGGACTTTGGCTTTGTTTCGTGGAGTACGTCACGGACATAAGGGTCCGTGGAAATGGATAACGTGTCGGCAGCCGGACCGACTTTCTCAGCAGTGTAAAACTGTGCCGGTGATTCCAATACATTCATCGATAGCATCAGGATCACAACGCACTTCATTGTGTGTTTCATGGTAGTAGTATGTTTAGTTTGACATGGATTTTCACCACAAAGTTAGTATAAACCAGTAGAATAACCAAACCAACAACTATGAAAACAGAACCAGTACCATTCGACAAATTTGCCAAAATCGGCATCTATCCCAAGGATCTCATGCGCATGCCCAAGGACTTGCGAGACGTCATTTTGAGCGGTGAGCTCTCGCCGCTGATGCGTGTCAACGTGCCCGTAGGAGACAACTCTGCGGTGTCCATTCCAATGAAAATCCAGCTCGCCCATGACAAGGACGGACGATTACAACTGCTTACGTATCAGATACATCGTGAGCTTGACAACAACTTGAAGCTGAACGACACCGAACTGGAGCGCGTGCGCAAGGGTGATGTCATCCAGAAGGAGTTTCAGGAGGATGGCAAGCGCAAGATGCGGTATGTACAGCTCGACAAGGAGACCAATGCTCTGATGTACCGTGATGTGGCAACTGTTAATTTTGAGGAAAAACTTCAGGAAGTTGACAAAATCAAGGACATCGGACTCGGAATTGGCCAAAAGGAAGCTCTCGTTTCGGGAAAACCGGTTGAACTTGAAGTCGGTGACCAGAAAGTGACCGTAGGTGTTGACCTCCGTGAGCCGGTAGGCTTCAAGGTGATGCAGGGAGATATGGAGGAATGGAAGCGACAGCAGGCAATCCGATATGATGACGCGCACGAGGGTTACATAGGCTACGTCCAGACCGACGAGAACCGATGGGAATACAAGCATGTGGTTGACAGGTTGCGCCACGAGGAGAGTGTACGGCTGACCGAGAGGGAAAAGACTGACAAGAAAGAGGACAAGAAGAGAGGGCTATCGCTCTAAGGGCGTCTTCTTGCTAAGAGTTATACCTTTAGTACCTTCAACTACGAACCAATGAGACTTCATCCACCATGTCAAACAAACAAGAATGTACGTTCACCTCCGTAGCCCCATACCCCAAAGTGCGTCAGCTGGCGCACGGACTCAAGGACGGTGACTATGCGAGTATCTGCAAGGCTGCAGATATGATGGCGGACGGGATAAGGGAGATGGCAGCAGGACGCAACTGTGTGCTGGTGCCTATACCGAACCACCATGGCAGGGCTGTTTATACAAAAACGCTCGCCAATGAGATTTCCCGAAGGACGGGCATCCCGACGTGGGACATCCTTTCCTGCCGGCCACACATGCCGCTGCACTATGCCAAGAAGAACGACCTCAAGCCGGAGGGCATATACCTGAAACTCAATCTGTACAGACAAGTGCCGGAGCAGTTCACGCCGATAGTCATAGACAACGTGCTGGACACCGGCTATACCGCAGGTGCCGCCATCAAGGCTGTGGGTCATCCGAATACGATGCTCGCCGTCCTCGGACATACCAAGAACCATCTGACCAACAAGAACTACCAGTTTAACCAACTCGCTACCAACATGGAAAAGAAAATGCAAGAACAGCCTTCTGACAAGAGGCAAGTAAAGAACAAGACCGACACGCCATTGACCATGTATCAGCGGCTCAAGAGCAAGCATCCCGACGCGCTGATCCTTATGCGCAACGGTGACTTCTACCGTTCGCTGAATGAGGATGCACAAAAGGTATCCGACACGCTGCGCATACCGACACAGAAACCGAAGTCCAAAAAGGACGGTGAGCTCATTGCGGAGTTTCCTCATCATGCGCTCGACGTCTACCTGCCAAGGCTCATACGGGCTGGCAATCGCGTGGCGATTGCTGATATGCAGGAGATGGGCAAGAAACAAACTATAAACCAAACCAAGAACCAAACTCAAACCGATACTATGGAAAAGAAAAGAGAAAAGAAGAGGACCAAGGCTAAGGAAGCCAAGGTTGACATGACCGAAACTGCAAAGGTCGACAAGACTGAGGTGAAGGCCGATACCAAGAAAGAGGATAAGGCAGTAGAAAAAACAACTGAGCAGTCCGCTGGCCAGAAAGTTCACAAGCCGCGTGAGCCGCAGATGGTGACCGTCAACGGTGAGAAGGTTTCCCACGGGCATGCCTTTCAGAGCAACCAGGACCCCAACAAGTGGTACTTTACCGCCCGACTCGACGGACAGCAGCTCCGTCCGCAGCTCATGAAGCCGGAGGATGTCGCTGCCTATCAGAAGCGTGAGATAGGCGTGGAGGCATTGATGCAGACCTATTATCCCACAAAGCTGGCCAAGAAGGTCACGCCGGAGGAATATAAAGCTGACAACAAGCTCTCAGACGGACGTGTCATCGAGAAGATGGTGGTCTACAAGGAGCATGACGAGCAGCGTCAGGATGTGGGCAAGTACAAGCTCTACACACAAGTGGGCGAGCAGAAGATGTCGCGCACGATGTCGAAGGAGGACTTGAACGCTTACTTTGACCGAGTGACAACGCCATCCAAGCTCGTGGAGAAGAACTTTGGGGAGCAGCTGCACCTCGCTTCCTTCTACAACCAGTTCAAGCTGGAGGAGGGAGTCAAGGACGTGCGCATCGCCAAGGACTACGACGGCAACTGGACGGTGTCGGCCAAGCTCGCTGATGACCGTACTACAAGCAAAGCCGTGCTCTCATGGCACGACAAGCAGGCACTCTTTACCTCAAAGACGGCTACCAAGGAGCAACTGGCTGCACGCTACCTCAATACCGAAATCAAGGAGATGCAGCATGAGAAGATCAGTGCAAAGCAGGCGTTCAGCCGATAAAGTCACTTTAATGTCTTGACATTACACCTTGACTATCAGTAATTAAGTTTATGTAGCTAACTACTTACTTCAATTCAACAATTATAGTTACATCAAACCATTAACTATTTCAGCCATCAACCATTAACACTTACAACTATGCAGAACAATACAATCGAAGAACTCATTCAACTCAAGCAGGAAGGCAAAATAGGGTGGTGCGAACTCGCACTCCGCAGTGAGCACGGTACGGCCTACCTCCAGTGGTGCGACGACCACGGCATCGAGCCTGACGACAACAATGCCGAACTCTACCTCGAAGAGACCGAGAGCCGTATCTATGACGGCGGAAACGATTTTGCCGAGGAGTTTGCAGAAGCGCTTGTGTAGGCTTTCCTCAGTGATACCGTGAAAGACACATAACATTATCAGCCCTCAGTCCGAAGGCTGTGTCATCGGACTGAGGGGGCTACTAACCTCATCTAACCAACTACACTGAAACTATGGAAAACAATGATTCCAAGGCTAAGAAAGGAACAGACTACAAGAACAGCGGAGATAAGGCGATAGACAAGTTTTGTTCGCTTATGATAGAGCGTATGAAGTCGATGAAGGCCTCCGACTGGCGGCAGGGGTGGACGAACGGAAAGGGTACGATGCTCGGCATGCCGCAGAACCTCAGCGGACGCAACTACTCGGGTACAAACTCGTTCTTCCTACAGATGGATACGGCGATGAACGCCTACCGTACTCCGGTGTATATGACTTTCATGCAGGCACAGAAAGAGAACCTCCGTATCAAGAAAGGTGCGCAGTCGATGCCAGTCATCTACTGGGACCTAAATATCAAGGACGAGCATGGCAAGCGTGTCGCCGAGTCGGACTACAAGCAGATGAGCCGGGGCGAACAGGCCAAGTGCGAGGTGCGCCCGTTTCTCCGGGCCTTCTCCGTATTCAACGTTGACCAGACAAATCTGGAAGAGGTGAACAAGGAAAAGTACGATTCCATCGTTGACCGTTTCAAAGGCCCACAGTTGCGTGACACTCAGGGCATGTACGAGAACCGTGCTCTCGACCGAATGTTCGAGCGGCAGGAGTGGATATGCCGGGTGCAGAACGACCGGATTGTGGACGGAGCTTACTACTCACCGGCGCGCGACATGGTCATCATACCCATGAAGGAGCAGTTCAACATTGGTAAGAACGCAGAGGAGATTTTCAAGGACGGTATGGAGTATTACTCCTCCGCCCTCCATGAGATGACACACTCCACGGGTACAGCCAACCGTTTGAACCGTGACAAGGGTGCAAAGTTCGGTGACGCGAAGTACGCCAAGGAGGAGCTGGTTGCTGAACTCACTGCTGCGATGGTGGGCAATACGTTAGGCTTCGACAAGCGCATCCTTAACAACAATGCCGCCTATATGGACGGATGGATTAACGCCCTGCGCGAGGAGCCGAAGTTCATCGTTTCGGTCATGGCGGATGTGAACAAGGCCTCGAAGATGATACTGGAGAAGATTGACGAGCAGAAGATTGCCCTCGGCGAGCGTCCGATACTGTCTTCCAACATGAGCAAGGTGGACCTTCAGGCCAACATCGCCAAGCAGGAGTGGCAGCAGCCGCATGACATCGCTCTTTCGGCGAAGTTTGACAGTGCATCCATCTACAAGCGGATGGACGGCGGCTATGCGGTGCGAGCTACCTTTGAGGGGCAGGACCTCGGCATGAAGCCCATCAGCAAAATCACGGGTATCAGATATGAGATGATGCCCACGGGTGAGCTGAAAGACCAAATGCTGCATGATACCGTTGCAAGGAAATTCGCCGGAGAAGTACGTGAGATACGTGAGCAGAAGCAGCAGAACAAGGAAAGTAAAGGCTTGAAATTGTGAATGTTGTAGTATTAGATTAAATGAACTTTGTGGATAGTTTATGATGACTGCATCGCAAATTGTCTTCAATCTCATATCTATTCTACAACTACTATTCTATCATTAACAAACCATCAAACTACAAGCCTATGTCTTACGTATCTTTTCAGGAGATGAAGCCGAGGGTGGGCATCGACGACGTTGCCTTCTCGCTCGGCTACAAGCTCAACAGACAGGCGGGGGTGGGACGGTACATAGAGCTGATACTGCCCGACGGCAGGGGAGAGAAGCTCGATACCATTGTCATCTCGCATCCGAAGGAGAAGGAGCGGCAGAAGTACTTCCACCGCAACACGGGAAAGCGCGGTGACGTAGTGGACTTCATCGGTGAGAACCTCGGACGCTTCAACATTTATGGCAGAAACCAGTGGGAGGTCATCGGCAAGGTGATGGCGGACTTCGCCAACATGCCACTCATAGACAATCACGACCGTGGATATAGAGGTGGACTCGGCTCTCTGAATACCGTGTTCAATCCGAAGCGTTATACGGCGCAGCCGCTGTCAAGGAATATGGACTATGCCATGGGAATCTTTGAGGAACGTGGTATCAGCCGTGAGACGGTTCAGTTGTTCGAGCGGCACATCGCCATCGTGACCGACCAGAAGAACAAGAACGGTCTTCCGATGATCGGTTTTCCTTACCGTGAGCCGGGCTTCAGTTCCGACTTGGCAGGCTATGAGCTGCGGGGCGACCGTGGTTTCAAAGGCAAGGCAGCCGGGACGAACTCGACCACGGCGGTGTGGACGGCAGGCATCCACTCGGCACTGAACAACCCTCAGATGGTCAGGCATGTGTTCTTTGCTGAGTCCGCCTACGACGCTATGGCGTTCTATCAAGCTAACCAAGGAAAGATTGACCTCACGCACTCTGCATTCGTCTCTGTTGGTGGTGCGTTGTCCAATGGCCAGGTGTCGGGGCTGATGCGCCACTACAACATGGCAAAGGCCGTGGACTGCTTCGACAACGACCTGCCGGGACGCATCTACGGAATGAGAATGGCGGCTCTGCTCGACGGCAAGCGGCTTACCATTACTCATAATGGTGATATGCTCGGCGTTGAGACAGAAGGTAAGAAGATAGAGATTCCTGTAGGCAAGGCTTCTGTGGAAGAGCTAGCCAAACACATGAAGCTGTCTGACCGTATCGAAGTCCGTAAGCCACCCGTGAACTACAAGGACTGGAACGACGTTGTTCGTGGCATGCCCTTGGAAGCTCTGCAGCTCAAGACGAAATTCCAACGGGACGAGAATCTCGCAAGGATAAGGACGGAGCTGCGCGAGCGGAATGAGTGCAGGAGCAGTTTTAAGATGTAATGTCTTTTGTTTGTGAGCAATATGTGTGAATGATTTATTAACGAGGCCATGGTGCATCACTTCCGGCACCAACTTTTCAAGTCCGTACCGTCGGTGATGGCCGTGGCCTAAACAAACGAAGAACGATGAAAAGAAAAATTCTTTGCCTGTTGCTTGCCATGTCCGGCTCCATCTGCGGCTTCGCCCAGCAGACCGACCCGGCCCTGACCGGTGCCGTGGCAGCCCAAACGAAGATACTGAAGGACTTGTTCAAGAAACGCGAGAAGACGCAGAAAGCGATTATTGCCTCGGAAGCCAGTGTCTTTGTGGCTATGGAGCGGATGCACCAGTTGGAGAACAAGATGCTGGGGTACTTGCAGAACGCGCAGGGTGCCATGCAGAACATCTATCAGATCAAGCGTGCCGCGGAGCTTGTGGGCATGGAGATACCAAAGAATATGGCTCTGCTCAGAAAGTCGATACCGGGCAATCTGAAAGGAACCGCCATAGCCGTGCTGGTGTCTGACGAACTAATGGATGCTACCACGCAGATGCTTTCACTCTATCCGTTCATGAAGCAGCTGGTGACTTCGGGAAGCTATAACGTTACGAATGCCGACGGCAAGACGGAGAAGCACAAGGTGAACCTGCTGAACTCGGCGGAGCGGTACTATGTGGCCAATGAGATTGTCACACGCTTGGAGAGTATCAACACGGACTTGTGGCTGTTGGCTTGGCAGATAAGGACGTATTCGTGGAACGACCTCTGGTTCGGTCTCGATCCGGACGGCTGGGCGACGGTGATGTCGGGGAAGGCTATTGTGGACGGGTTGATACTCGACTGGAAATATCTGTAACCACAAGTACCTTTAACTATCTTGCGCAAAGCATTAACTGTCAAGTACTAATCAATAACAATTCATTTAGAACTACTAATCATTTTAATCATCAATAATCAACTTTTTGAACTATGGAAAACAAGAAATCAATCCGTGGCGTGCAGATCACGGACGCAATCAGAAAGGAATTGGATGACGCTGGCAAAAGCCATGTCCTGACTTTCAAGGACAGAAAGGGAAAACAATACCTCGCTCATATAGAGGTGGAAAGTGATAAGCTGGTGGTGGTGCCGGAGGGTAAGTACCTGGAGCACCGCTGTCCGCACTGTGGAGGTCGTATCAAGATTACCTCTAAGGGGTACTTCTGTGAGCATTACTTCGACAAGGGCGAGCCATGCAAATGGCACTGCAACGGCATCCTCAGCCACCGCTTCATCCTGCCGCATGAGATAGAGGCTTATCTTGACGGACATCCGACGGTGCTCGACGGCTGCTTCAACTCGCAGGGACGTATCTTCTCGGCGGTGTTGATGGAGAGTGATGTCTATGGGATGTCGCTGTCGTCGGTTGTCGGCAAGTGTCCTGTATGCGGCGAAGACGTGCTAGTCAGTCCGGTGGCGTTCAACTGTTCCTGCCATGAGAAGCTCGGCGAGCCGTACCATCTCACGCTATGGCGACATATACGTGGGCATGAGGTAACACTTGATGAACTGAGAGAACTGCTCACAGATGGCGTCACAAGAAACGAAGTGATGCTTATGGACGACAAAGGCTCGCTGTCGAAGGCTTACCTGCGGTTGTCTGACGACCACAAGCGGATCGTGGCAGACTACAACATCTACAACTGAGAATTCATTCAACTGTTTACAAACCATTCTAACCAATAACATGAGTACTATGAACAAGAAGAAACTGCTGAGAAAGGCGGCCTTGGAGACCGGCCTTTCCATCAAGGAAGTGGAGAAGGCGGTCGATGCCTTCCTCTGTGCCGTGTCCGACATTCTCCGTGAGAACGGGGAGGTCATCATCCCCGATTTCGGGAAGTTCTACGTCAAGGAGCGCGGCGAGCGCATCTGCCGCAACCCGCAGACGGGTGAGGAGTTCGTCGCACCGCCGACGAAGAAGGTGAAGTTCAAGGCCTTCGGCAACGTGACCAACTACAACTTCAAGTATGGACGATAAAGCCTTTCTGACATGAAGAAGTCATTATTACTTTTGATGGGTGCCGCACTGCTGATGTCGTGCGGCAACTCAAGTGAAAAAATGAAGCGGCTGGCCAAGGAGAACCTGAAGCTCAGCGTAGACTATCCCAAGCAACTGCGCGTGCTTGCCGTCTCGGAGCCGGACTCGGCATTCGGAGCAGGTTACTTCACCAAGGACGAGGTGAAAGGGATGCTCAAGACGATGCAGGTGGTCACGGACACCATCATGAAGCGCACCGACAACATGAGCCGCTTCAATCCCGCCGACCACTATGTCGTCAGCCTTGCCGAGCGGCAGATGCGAAGCATGGCGGAAATCCGCTCGCTCATCATGAAGGGCGACAAGAAGGGCGAGTTCAGCGGATGGAAGGTGAAGATCGACTATCAGTGCGTGGATGCGGCCGGACTGCCGTATCGCTCGGAGCGATGGTGCTTCATCGACAAGGAGGGCAAACAGGTGTACAAATCCTTTGAGCTGCCGATACCATGAACCGTAAGCCAATCAACCATAAGTCAAACCAACTAATCAGACACTACTATGGAAACACTTAACATGACGTGGGTGAACCTGCTCAGAATGCAGTTCATCGAAATCCTGGAATTCTACGATGAGAACCCGGAGCGGTTCCAATACAAGGAGCTCAAGAAGGCTTACGATGCCCTGCTGTCGGTCAAAAGCGTGGAGGAGTTCAAGCAGTGGCGGAAGCTGCTGAAGGACTATGGCCTGTCGTTCACTGACATGGACGGTACAGCACAAAAGGACAATCAGCTTGGCATCCTCGACGACTATGCGGAGGGTGCAAACGACAAGATTCTCGATGTCTTCATCAGATGGAAGCTGAGCTTCAATCCTCTGAAGTGGACGGAAATGGAGAACTGGAACCGTGAGCTCGTGGACATCCTGCTCAAGGCTACACAGCGCGAGGAGGACGTGCACATCGTCATCTTCCCTTGCGGCAAGCCGAATGCAAAGCGTTGGGCGGCCATCGGGCAGGATGCCGACCGGCTCTTCGAGGTCTTCGGATGGCAGACGGGGCATGTCAATGCGACTTCCGGACCGGTGAGCTGGATGTTCATCAACGGCTATGGCCTTGACGTGCTGCGGCAGAGTGGGTACAGCATTCAGATTCGTGACTTCGGGGAGTTCGACATTCTCTCGACGGCTTTTGAGGAGGACAGTGTAGCATCGCTGCAGCAGTTCATAGACTACCTGCGGATGATGGATCAGCTCTCCGCTGAGCAGATAGAGTTTCTTAGGAAAATAAGACCGATTATCTATCCGCATCCCGGTTATTGGGAGCTCACTCATGGAAACCTTGTCTTCGACAAGGACAATGTTGTCGCGGAGTTCGACAATGGCAAAAAAGTCACGCTAGCACAAGGCAAGAACTGGAGAATGCACGAGCTCTTCCGACCGATGTTCGTAGAGATGGGGGCGGAGCTTGGAGAGGCGTAGTTCTGTGAGAAGGTAATCAGTGCGTAAGGCAAGTGGCGGAAGAAGCTTCTCAGTTGCACTTCGACACTACTTCCGCCACACACCTTGCGCACAAGCCCTCGAATGCTTCACTTCGCCTTTCGTCCATGGCCGGTGAGGGCGAAGTCAAGCTTTTGGTGGGCTTACGCAATGTTTGAAGTATCATCTATTATATAATAATGTTATGCAACGCTACACAACAGAATTGTCGAAGAAAAGTCGTACCTTTGCGCCCGATATGGAGACAAAGATTGAGACAACGAATACTGGCGGCAAGGTGCTTGCCTTAGATGGTGAGGAACTTGTTGGCCGACTGGAATTCTCGTTTGACGGAAACGTCATGAGTATTGACCATACCTATGCCTTCAAGAAGGGTATGGGCATTGGTGGTGTGCTTGTCAGTGCCGCAAACGACTATGCAATCAGCAAGGGACTGAAAGTAAAACCTGTCTGCTCGTTCGCTTCCGTTTGGTATGAGCGGCATCCGCAATTTGGGGACATACTCAATAGTGCAATTTGACTTTCAAAACGGGAAGTATCTTCCACCTTGACTATGTGGAACGAAAAAAGGGATTGTCGCTTAGGCAATCCCTATCAGTTCCTTTTATAGTGCAGTCTGAAAATCGCAATTAACAGGTGCACTGGTTTTATCCTTTTGCAAAGTTAGCGGTTTGCTTTTGGACTACCAAATTTGATAAGTTATATTTCGAATTATAGAGAGAATAAGTGAAACATATAAGGGATAGGGAAGAACCCTATCGCGGCACACTGCTGTCCTTTGATGGGACCATTACCTCCTACTCGATCCAAGATTATTCTTCGCTCCTTACAATCAATATTGTGCAGGTGCTGGAAAATCGCACCTGCTAATCTCCCTATAATATCTGTGTTCAGCGTCCTTGCAATAATACAGACCGATGTTGTCTATTGTGACCGGGATGTTGAAGTGATTTATTTTTGTCTTGATGCTTTCAAAGTCCTCACGCGAGAGCTTTCTCTTGAGGCGTTTGGTAAGGGTAAAGTGTATCCTCGCAAGATTGATGGGTGGGGTTGTCTTGCCTTCAAGAGGTTTGCCGATGGTATCATAGAGCATGGCGCAAAGGTTTGTTAAGGCTGACGGCATGATTGAGGGTTTGGCATAAAGCACCTTTATTCTGTATTTCTTTGTGCTGAAGAAATAGCCAATGTCGTTGATGTTAATTGTAATGGGCTTTTGGATCGCTGCGATGGATTTCATCTTTTCTTGGATGAAAGGGATGTATTCTTCTGCAACCCTGCCGATAAAAAGTATAGTGCAATGAAAGAACTTCTCATCCTTGCCGTTGGGCAGGAAAAGCTCCTTCACGTCTTCGGCCACCTTGTCCATGTCTGATGATGCTTCTTTAGGCAGCATGAATGCTATGAATATGTTGACCATCTCAGCCTAATTGTTAGATTTGTAGTGTTGTAAGTAATGGTATCGTTGCTAAAAATAAAACGACCCGCCGATTTAAGCATTATTAGGAGGCTTGGCAGGTTCTCGTGTTGCAAAAGTAATGAACTTTTGGCTATTGCCCAAGTGTTCACAATGATAATTAGTACAATGCTTTGTATTTAATGTTTCTTGAGATTTACATTTCTTCTTTATTTTTGTCGAAAGTCAACCCAAACTACAGATTTGAGATTGGATCAGCGCAATACTGCTTGCGTCTGCATTTCTTGCACATAGAACCATTCCAAACGCTGTCGAACTGATTCATAGCCTGATTGACTATTTGAGGATCATCGGTAAGAATGCCTGCCTCGAAGTTTCTTGTGTTCTCTGACTTCATTCCTATTCCTACACCAGTGAGATTAGCACTGCCGATATATACTTCCTTGCAATCAAACACTATCATTTTGAAATGTACACGTGGGCAGAGAACTCGTTCAAGACGATTGAAGAGTATCGGATATTTGTCGAAGTCTTCACGGAATGCCGGGCCGGGTTCTTTGGCATGGATTAGTCGTACGTCAACACCTTTATTTATTAGTCTGGCGAGCAAGCCGAGAAAAGGCAATTTCTGTTTGCCAACTTCGACGTATAAGTCCTTGATGTCGGCAGTACCTATCCACAAAGTGCTTCTCACGTCTTTGACATGAGAAAGCACATTTGTGTAATGCATTTGATTGAACAGAAATGTTATCATCTTAGTGACCTTGATTTATTGTTTACAATTCTTTTATCAAGTCTTGATCGATAATTTTAGCTATGGAAGATAACTTGTTTTTCGCTTCTTCCGTATTTTGGATGATGCCTGTTGTCCAACTTCCTTCTGATGGAACCTTCGTTAATCCTGCTTTAGCCAATTTCTCGTACTGCTGATATGGCTTTCTTGCAGGATTTTTCCCTTTCCATACCTTGATACGGAAACCGTCTTTTACTATATAGCAGTCTATAGTCAGGTCAAAATATGTGTTATCAGAATATATTCTGTCTTCATTATACTGCCACAATCCAAGCCAGCCTGTCCATTTGTCCATTCCCTGGCTTAAAAGTCCCTTCTCAAAAATGGTATGGTCAATAATTATTTTATAATCAGAGTTAGTCCGCTCTTTCTTCATGAGGATTAGTATGTTACCAAAAAGGTATACATTTTTATACTCTGAGAATTGGATAAGTTCAGGATTCTTAACTATTTCGTAATATGGATTATCTGTATCTGAATAAGCTTCAATTTGCTTGTCTAGAGAACGCTCATCGTCAAGGAATTCCTTTATGTGCTCGGATTCTGAAGTTATGAGTTGATACCAGTTGTCGTCCTGATTGCACATGCTCAAGAGATTGCCGTAGCCTTTTCTCGTGATTGGATAACTTGCCAGTTTTCTTGTAAGTAATGCTCTGCGAAGTGTGTCCAAGCCTTTGTCAGAAAGCCAAAGCTTCTGGAATTTTTTCCAGTAGCGTATGAAAGTGTCAACATCATAGCCCGACCATCTTACCAACACACCAATACGTCCATTAAAGATTCCATTATCCTCTGCTTCTGCAAGAAGTAACTCTATCTCTGATCTGCTATACTTGTCGTTGGACAAATTAGCCTCTATCATTTCAAACATAGGCTGTTCTTCCTTTGTAACGGAGCTCTTCAACGACAGTACATCACTACCGTCCATATTCTTTATGATGTTGATTGCATTGTAAAGTCTGGAACGAAGTAATCCTTTTTCATCCTTGTATCGACCAACATCGCTGTACTTTGCTATATTTGAGAATAGATGATAAATCCGTTTTATGTACTCTTTATCTTCGATTCCAAATTTAGCACAATACTCCATAGTGGGAGCTATTGCATAAAGCATTGCCTGTCTATAAAAAACCTGATCTTTGGGATAAATAATCTTTGAACCTGAGTTCGGGATAAGAAAAGGGTCTTAAAAGTTTGGTAATCTCGCATAAT
>ERZ791917.938-NODE-938-length-20263-cov-4.910085_pt1 | contig 20263 bp, 16 predicted proteins | sample MGYA00510138_ERZ791917 | MGnify/ENA primary metagenome ERZ791917 (study PRJEB30046, sample SAMN00792102) | human gut metagenome | study: EMG produced TPA metagenomics assembly of the A metagenome-wide association study of gut microbiota in type 2...
CGTCGCCTGCGCCGAAGCAGGGGCCGCAGAACGCAGTGCGGACGGTGGCACCGCTGGCCATCAGGTCGTGGATGACTCCGGGGCGCACCAGTTCCATCATGATGGGCTGACTGCCGGGATACACGCTCAGGGCGTAGTCACCGCAGCCGCCGGTGTGGCCCTTGAGGATGGAGGCAGCTTCATAAATGCTGTCGTACAGACCGCCTGCGCAGCCTGCGATCACGCCCTGATCCACACGCAGTTTACCGTTCTCGATCTTGCTGCACAGGTCAAGGCTGACATCCTTGCGGCCGATCAGCTTCTGCACATCCTGCTCGCAGGCATGGAGAATATCCTCAAGGTTTGCGTTCAGCTCTTCAATGGTAAATGCATTGGAGGGATGCATGGGTAGTGCGATCATGGGGCGGATGGCAGAAAGGTCTACCTCTACCACACCGTCGTAATAAGCAAGGTCGGCCGGAGCCAGCTTCTTATAGTCGGCGGCACGGCCATGCACCGCAAGGAATTTCTGCGTCGTTTCGTCGGTTTCCCAGATGGAGGACAGGCAGGTGGTCTCGGTGGTCATGGCATCGATGGCGTTGCGGGTATCCTGACGCAGGGACGCAACGCCGGGGCCGACAAACTCCATCACCTTGTTCTTGACGTAGCCGCTCTTGAACAGCTTGCCCACCAGCGCAATGGCCACATCGTGCGGGCCGCAGCCTGCAGGCAGAGAGCCGGTGAGATAAATTGCAACAACACCCGGACGGGCCACATCGTAGGTGCGGCCCAGCAGCTGCTTTGCCAGCTCGCCGCCGCCCTCACCAATGGCCATGGTGCCCAGAGCACCGTAGCGGGTGTGGGAGTCCGAGCCAAGGATCATCTTGCCGCAGCCCGCAAACTTTTCGCGCATGTACTGGTGGATGACCGCCAGATGCGGGGGCACAAAAATGCCGCCGTATTTTTTGGCGGCGGACAGGCCGAAGCGGTGGTCGTCCTCATTGATGGTGCCGCCCACGGCGCAAAGGCTGTTGTGGCAGTTGGTGAGCACATACGGAATGGGGAATTTCTCCAGACCGGACGCACGGGCCGTCTGGATGATGCCCACAAAGGTGATGTCATGGCTGGCCATGGCATCGAACTTGATCTTCAGGTTTTCGGCATCGCCGCTGGTGTTGTGGGCCTGCAGAATGCTGTAGGCCATGGTGCCGGTCTTTGCGTTCTCGATGGCTGCGGCATCAAAGCCCTTTGCTGCCAGTGCGGCGCTTGCTTCGCCGTCTGCAGGCACCCATTCACCGCGGGCATAGTATGCGCCGCCGGTGCTGCACTTGATCATATCCAACATCTCGATTCGCCTCTCTTTTTGTATTTCCCGCCCGCCCTATCTTGCGGGCACTGCCCCAGCAGAGCGGTACGCTGCCCGCTCTGCCCTCTTCTGCCGCGCTGCCAAAGCACGCGGCTGCGGCCCGGAAAGCCGTATCTGAAGGTTATTATACCATGAAACCACGGAAAGAAAAAGCACTTTTTACAAATGAATCGTGAACGGAGGATGAAGAGACGGGCTCCGTGCTTTTTCTTGACAAAGAAGCCATTCTATTGTATTATTATTAGCGTTGTATGCCGCTGTGGTGAAATTGGCAGACACGAGGGACTTAAAATCCCTTTCTGGAGACAGAGTACGGGTTCGACCCCCGTCGGCGGCATAAAAAGACCCCCCAAGCTTACGCTTGAGGGGCTTTTTATTTTGCTTATTTTACACCTTGCCGCCGTGCAGCTCTGCATACATCTTGGAACGGCACTCGGCCACAGCCGGGGTCATGTTCACATAGTGCTTATGCGGGCACTCCAGACGCAGTTCGCTCTCCCAGGTCTCCTCGGTGAGCTGCTTTGCAATGTAGGCCTTCTTCTCTGCGATCGAAGGCAGCTCAATGGCCAGCTGACCATTCAGCACATGCGGCACCAGCAGCTTTTTGACCTTGGTGGGGGTAATGGTGACGGTGCGCTCGATGGCATCGGAGTCCAGATTGACCATCGTGACGGGCTTGCCCGCCTCGATGACTTCATCATCCATGGCGATCAGGTCACACTGGGCCTGACCATTTTCATCGTAGAGGCGCCACGGCATCTTCTTGCCCGGAATGATGGCCTTGCTGGCGGAATCCGAGCACTTCATCTTGGGAGTGTAGCTGCCGTCCGGCTGCTTGACCGCCACCAGCTTGTACACACCGCCGAACACGGGGTCGGAAGCAGAGGTAATCAGGTTTTCGCCCACGCCGTAGGAGTCAAAATGAGCGTGCTCATACAGCTCCATGTTGGCGATCTTCTTTTCGTCCAGACCATTGGAAGCCACCAGCTTGATATAGGGCTTGCCTGCTGCATCCAGTGCCTTGCGCAGGCGCTTGGAGCCGCGGGCCAGGTCGCCGGAGTCGATACGGGCGCTCTTGACGCGGCGGTTCGGGTCGTTGGGGTATTTTTCGATGAGGTAATCGTCCAGTTTAATGAGGTTGGGCAGACCGCTCTCCATGATATTATAGGTGTCCAGCAGCAGACTGACCGAATCCGGGTAGGTATCGGCAAAGGCCTTGAATGCATCAAACTCCGTGGGGAAGAACTCGATGAAGCTGTGCGCTACGGTGCCCACCGCCTTGACCTCCGCGCCGAACTTCATCTCGGCCAAACAGTTGGCAGTGCCCACGCAGCCGCCCAGAACAGCAGCATATGCACCATCGTTGCCAGCGCTTTCGCCCTGCGCACGGCGGGTGCCGAATTCCATCACGCTGCGGGGCGTGTGGGTGTTCAGGCCGGTGACGCGGGTAGCCTTGGTGGCGATCAGACTGTGGAAGTTCATGGTCTGCAGCAGGTAGGTCTCGATCAGAATTGCGCCCACGAGGTCGCACTCGATGCGCACCATCTGCACATGCGGGTATGCCACCGTGCCCTCGGGCAGAGCGTACATGTCGCCCTTCCACTGATAGGTGCGCAGATACTCGCAGAATTCCTCACTCATGCCCTTGGTGCGCAGCCACCAGATATCCTGTGCATTGAAGTGGTAGTTCAGCAGGAAGCGGGTCAGCTTGCGCTGACCGGCGCTGATGGAGTAGCCCTGAGCATCCGGGTTCTTGCGGAAGAACATATCAAACACCAGCGTGGTGTCCTTGAATCCGTGCAGGAACAGGCAGTTTGCCATTGTAAATTCATAAAAATCCACGACCATTGCGGGGTTGTCGTAGTCCTCATCTGGAATATAAGGCACAACCTTGATTTCGTCCATGAATAGTATCCTCTCTTCTTTACACCCGGCAAAGGCTCCTTGCTGTCCCCTGCCGTTCTGACCTGTGGGAAGGTTTGCGCGCCTGCCTGTCTTGACAGTGCGTTTCTATCATGATATCACCAAACGCAGAGCGGTGCAAGCATTTTTGAAAAATCCCGGTCGATTTCCGGTAAGAAAAAGCCGCCCATACACAAACAGCATGGGCGGCTTTCAGAACAAACGTGTTAACCGTTGATGATATTGGGGGTAGCATTCTTCAGCACAACGTCGTGGCTGCCGCCCTCAACGATGGAGGTAGAGGAAACCACGGTCAGCTTTGCTTTCTGCTGCAGCTCCGGGATGGACAGAGCGCCGCAGTTGCACATGGTGCTCTTGACCTTGTACAGAGTGGTCTGCACACCGTCAGCCAGAGGACCTGCATAGGGCACGTAGCTGTCCACGCCTTCCTCAAAGCTCAGCTTGCTGGAACCGCCCAGATCGTAGCGCTGCCAGTTGCGGGCACGGTTGGAGCCTTCGCCCCAGTACTCCTTCATATACTGGCCGTTGATGCGCACCTTATTCGTGGGGCTTTCGTCAAAGCGGGCAAAGTAGCGGCCCAGCATCACAAAATCCGCACCCATGGCCAGTGCCAGCGTGATGTGGTAATCGTGGACGATGCCGCCGTCGGAGCAGATGGGCACGTAGATGCCGGTCTCCTTATAGTACTCATCGCGGGCCTTTGCCACCTCGATGACAGCGGTAGCCTGACCACGGCCAATGCCCTTGGTCTCGCGGGTGATGCAGATGGAACCGCCGCCAATGCCGATCTTCACGAAGTCTGCACCAGCCTCGGCCAGGAAGCGGAAGCCCTCGGCATCCACAACGTTGCCTGCGCCCACCTTGACGGTATCGCCGTAGTGCTCACGGATCCAGCCGATGGTGCGGCTCTGCCACTCGGAGTAACCCTCGGAAGAGTCGATGCACAGCACATCCACACCGGCATCCACCAGTGCGGGCACGCGCTCAGCGTAATCGCGGGTGTTGATGCCGGCGCCCACCACATAGCTCTTGTTCTTATCCAGCAGTTCATTGGCGTTCTTCTTGTGGGAGTCGTAGTCCTTACGGAACACCATATACTTCAGGTTGCCCTCGGCATCCACCAGAGGCAGGGTGTTGATCTTGTTATCCCAGATGATGTTGTTGCAATCGTGCAGGGAGGTGTTCTCCGGTGCAGTGACCAGCTTTTCAAGCGGGGTCATGAAGGTGGTGACAAGGGCATCATCCGGAGTGTGGTTGATGCGGTAGTCACGAGATGCAACAATGCCCAGCAGCTTGCCGCCCGGCGTGCCATCGGCAGTGACGGCAATGGTGGAGTGGCCGGTGCGTGCCTTCAGCTCCAGCACATCGTGCAGGGTGGCAGTGGGGGCCAGGTTGGAATCGGACACGACATAACCAGCCTTGAAGCTCTTGACGCGGCGCACCATAGCGGCCTCGTTCTCAATGCTCTGAGAACCGTAGATGAAGGACACGCCGCCCTGACGGGCCAGTGCAATGGCCAGCTTATCGCCAGAGACCGCCTGCATGATGGCGCTGATCATGGGAATATTCATCTGCAGAGGGCACTCCTCCTCGCCCTTGCGGTACTTGACCAGCGGGGTCTTGAGGCTGACAGCCGTGGGGATATTCTCTGCAGAGGAATAGCCGGGGATCAGCAGATATTCACCGAAAGTGCGGGAAGGTTCTTTATAGAAATAAGCCATGTTCAAACTCCTTTTCTCTTAACGCATCAACATCAATCGGATTCATGTTTGCAACCTGTAAATTGATTGTATATACTGTACCACAAAGCCAGCCGGAATACAAACCCCCGCCGCGCCAAACTTTGTAAATGTCCTTTGCAGAAAAACAGGCAAATTGCCCACCAAAATGGCGTAAGGTCATACTTTCCCGCATGAGAAGCCGGTTTTGCGTGATTTATGGATGCAAAAAAGCTCGTCCAGAACGGACGAGCTTTTTTGCACACGAAGCGGGATACCGCCTGTGCGGCACATGGATCACGACTGTGAAGGAGAACAGCCGGAGGAGGAGAACCTGTGCCCGATATCCCAAAAAACAAGAAGAAAAAGATTTCACACTCAGCAGGATCGTTTGCCCTTGCTGTAACCATATTGTAACTCTTTTGAAACCAATTTGCAATAGCTTTTCTGTAATTTCTTTGTAATAATTTTTGAACTTTTTGTGGACACATATAAAACCCCTGCCAGAAAATTTCCGGCAAGGGCTTTGCAGATCATTATTTATTTTCTTAATAGCACTTTTTGCAAGCAGTGAAGCCTTCCGCTTTTGCTTTCGATAATGTAACCTTTTCCGGGTCTTTCATATTGCTGCAGGTAGACTTGCTGTGATATTTTTTGCCGCCGTGCGTTGGGACCCAGACCATCTGCTCCGTCTTTTTGCCGGCAGAAATGGTCTGAACGGCTGCAGTGGACGGCTTGCAGGCCGCAGTCTGTACACTGGCGGCAGATGCCGCCGGGCACAGCAGACTGAAGCACAGTACCAGAACGGCCGCAAGGACTCGGAGATGTTTTTTCATTTGTTTTATCCTCCTTTGGACAACGAGAAGATCCTTCTAATAAAAGAGTACTCCCTGTTCCTCAGAGGATGCAATTCTCAAAATGCGCCGTTTTTTCTGCACAGGTGACGTTTTTTGCATTGCTCGCTTATTTTCAGCTAAAAGCGGCGCAGCGGTTCTCTTGAGAGATCAACGATTTACACGTTTGTCTTTCCCACCTCCAGATAGCACTCAAAGCTGGTCTGGCCGTTGTGCTTTCCGATCACATACCAGCCATCCGCCGAAGGGGCATAAAACACCTCTGCCGTTTCTCCCATCGGGATCTCGCGGTGGTAGTTGATAGAAGCAAAGGTCACGGGGCCTTTGCGCATCACTTCCAGCGGCAGCGCATCGCAGACAAGGTCCAGATAGAATGCGTTGTTCAAATGGCCGTTCAGATCGCACTGGGAATAATGCACCGTCCACTCCCCTGCGCTGGTCAGACCATCCTTGCACTTGTGCAGCTGCAAGGGCAGCTCGTCCTCCACCGTATCGTTCCAGAAATTCTCCACCGTCCAGCCCGGCTCCCGCAGGATACGGCCCTCGGCAAGGCTTGCCACGATCCAGCGGCAGTCCACCATAGCCACCTCTTTGCCCTCGGCATCGGTCAGGGTGGTGATGCGTTTGACCGAACCGTGTTTGCTGACCTGCGCCCGGGAGGTAAGGGTCAGCGTTTCGGCACGCTGGGGCACGCGGTCAAATTTCAGGGCCTGCTTGCCCACCAGAAAGGTCACACCGCGATCTTTGAAGAACTGGTCATCCATACCAAAGGCGCGGGCGTGGTCTGTCGAAATCTGCTCCACATAGCGCAGCAGGGCGCTGGGCTTGAGCAGGCTGCGGAAGTCGGCATCTGCGTTCATGACTGTCATGGTCTCGGTGTAAAAGAACTGTTCCATGGTTTTTCCTTTCTATAAAAAGAGACCACTGCACGTTGTTCTGTGCAGCAGCCTCCTTTGCGTTTAATACTGATTGCGGTTGCGCCTGCGGACCTTGCGCCAGATGTTGAAACAGGCCAGCGCCACCATGGCTGCCAGCAGCGCAAGGAACAGCAGACTGCTGCCGCCCTCGTCGTAGCTCTTCATTTCGCTCCACTTCACGTCCAGCTCGCTGTTCACATCGTCGCTCAGGGCAGTGAACACCTTTTCCTTGGCGACTTTCTCTTCGGACGGATAAGCGATCTCGCTCTCCTTCAGATCCTCGTCCAGCACCTCCCACACATCCTGCATGGGGGTGGTGTAGCCGATGTACTCGGCGTTTGCCTTGCCGATGTCTGTCTCACACATGAAGTTGATGAACATTTCCGCAGCTTCCTGATGTTCACTGGCAGCAGGAATGGTCATGCAGTCCACGGAAAGCACGCTGCCTTCCTCCGGGAACACCCATGCAAGGTCGGGATTATCGTCGATCATGGTGATGGCATCGCCGGAGTAGTACACACCGACGGCTGCCTCGCCGCCGATCATTTTATCAAAGATCTCGTCCATGACGTATGCCTGCACCAACGGTTTCTGAGCCTTCAGCTCTTCCACCACCTCATCCACCTCTTCGGTGGACTGCGGGTTGATATCGTGGCCGCTCTTAAAAGCAGCAATGGCGTAGGCATCGCGGCTGTTGTTGAACATCAGGATATTGCCTGCGTACTGCTCGTCCCACAGGTCGGCCCAGCTGGTGGGCGCTTTGTCCACCATGGTGGTGTTATAAATGATGCCGGTGGTGCAGAGCATATAGGGCACGGTGTAGGCATTCTGCGGATCGTAATCCGGATCCACGTATTCCTGATCGATCTTTTTGAAGTTCGGGATATTGTCGTAGTTCAGAGGCTTGAGCATCCCCTCGGCGATCATTTTTGCCACCATGTAATCCGACGGAATGACCACATCGTAGTTGGCTGCGCCGGACTTGAGCTTTGCGTACATGGACTCGTTGGAGTCGAAGGTGGTGTAGTTCACCTTGATGCCGGTGAGCTTTTCAAAGGCCGCCACCACGTCCACGCTGTCGTCCGAGCCGTTGGAGATGTACTCGCCCCAGTTATAGACATTGATGGCCACGTTCTGGCCCTTGAAGCGGGTCCAGTCGTAATCGTCCGACACCGAGACATCCTCGGTCACCTCAATGGTGCCGGCGGCAAAGGCGGGCATTGCACAGCAGACCGTCATTGCCAGCGCCAGCAGCAGCATAGCAAAACGTTTCATCACACGCCCTCCCCTCTCAGCGCCTTCTGGTCGCGGCGGTAGCTGCGGCTCTCCATTGCGTTGGAGATCAGAATGATGCACAGAATGACCACGAACATGATGGTGGACAGCGCATAGATCTCCGGGCTGACCTTTTTACGGGTCATGGAGTAGATGGCGATGGGCAGCGTTTCCACCGTGCCGCAGTTGAAATAGGAAATCATGAAGTCGTCGATGGAATAGGTCAGGCAGATGAGGAATGCCGACAGGATGGCCGGGCTAATCTCCGGCAGGATGACCTTGAAGAAGGCCTGCTTGGGGTCGCAGCCAAGGTCGAGCGCTGCCTCATACAGCTTGATATCCAATTGCTTGAGCTTGGGCGTGACGTTGAAGATGACATACGGCACATTGAACGCGATATGCGCAATGAGCAGCGTCGGGAAGCCCATGATGGTATCCGGCAGCCAGGAGACACCCCCGGCAAAGCGCTGGTAGGCCACGAACAGCAGCATGAGCGAGATGCCGGTGATGATCTCCGGGTTGACCACCGGGATATAGGTGATGTTGGTGACGACAAGGCGGCTCCCGCGGCCCATGGACGCAATGCCCAGACTTGCCGCTGTACCCAGCACAGTGGCAATGACCGCAGAGATCAGAGCCACTTCCAGCGAGACCAGCAGCGCATGCAGGATGGAGGAGTTGTGCAGCAGGCTGGAGTACCACTTGAGGGTAAAGCCGGTGAAGAGCGAATAGCCCTTGGACTGGTTGAAGCTGAATACGATCATGTATGCAATGGGCAGGTACATGAAGCAGAAAAACAGCACGATATAGACGCGCTGCATCAGGCGCAGATGTTTCGTTTTCATCAGGACACGCCCTCCATTTCATCTTCATCAAAGCTGGAGGTGAAGCTCATGCACAGCAGTACAATGATCATCAGCACAAGGCTCATGGCAGAACCCACGTTCAGGTTGTAGCTGTTGCCCAGAAACTGCATCTCGATCAGATCGCCAATGAGCAGGTTGGAGCCGCCGCCCAGCATACGGCTGATAACAAAGGTGGACACCGCCGGGACGAACACCATGGTGATGCCGGTGCTGATGCCGGGCACGCTCATGGGGATGAGCACCCGGAGAAGGGTCTTGGTGGTGGAAGCGCCCAGATCCTGCGCAGCTTCCACCAGGCTCTGGTCGATCTTGGTCATGCTGGTGTACAGCGGCAGGATCATATAGGGCACATAGTTATACACCATGCCCAGCACCACCGCACCGGAGGTGTTGAGCATATTGAAGGGGCCAAGGCCGAACACGCCCAGAACGGCGTTCACCGGGCCGTTGATGCTGAGCAGGCCCATCCATGCATAGGTGCGCAGCAGAAAGTTCATCCACATGGGCAGCATGACCAGCATGAGCATGATGTGCTGCTTGTTCACCCGCAGGCGGGAAAGAAAATAGCCCACCGGGAACGCAATGACCAGACAAATGACCGTGGCAATGAGGGCCAGCAGCAGGCTGCGGGCAAACACCGAGCCGTAGCCGCTGATGGAGGTGAGGTTATCCAGCGTGAAAGCTCCGTTTGCATCCGTAAATGCATAGTACACCACGATGATCAAAGGCACCACTGTGAACAGCGTCATCCATACAAAGTACGGATAGGCCAGCTTTTTATCGTAAATCTTCATCATTGCGGCTCACCCCTCTGAACGCGCCATAATGTGGATCTCGTTGGGGCCGATGCGCATACCAATGGTCTCACCGGGGGTGCAGGCGCGGGTGGAGTGGATCAGCCATTCGCGGCCCTCGCACTCCACATGCATCTCAAAGTGGACACCCTTGAAGATGACATCGTTCACAACGCCGACAAGCTGGCCTTCCACAGGAGAGACCACCTCGATATCCTCGGGGCGCACCACTACCTGCACGCTCTGCTCGCGGGCAAAGCCGCGGTCCACACAGGGGAAGTCCACGCCGGAGAAGGACACCAGAAAATCCCGGTGCATCACGCCGTCCACGATGTTGGAATCGCCAATGAAGTCCGCAACAAAGGCATTCTTCGGCTCATTGTAAATATCCTCCGGTGTGCCGATCTGCTGCACCTTGCCGCCGTTCATGACCACGACGGTATCGGACATGGTAAGGGCTTCCTCCTGATCGTGGGTAACATAAATAAAGGTAATGTTCATTTCGCGCTGCAGGCGCTTCAGCTCCAGCTGCATCTCCTTGCGCAGCTTGAGGTCCAGTGCGCCAAGGGGTTCATCCAGCAGAAGGATCTCCGGCTCGTTCACCAGACTGCGGGCGATGGCCACGCGCTGCTGCTGGCCGCCGGACATCTGACTGATGCTGCGGCGCTCGAAGCCTTTCAGGCCAACAACTTCCAGCATGTTGCGCACCTTGCGGCGGATGGTCTCTTCGTCCATCTTTTTGAGCCGCAGACCGAAGGCCACGTTCTCGAACACGTTCAGGTGCGGGAACAGTGCGTATTTCTGAAAAACGGTGTTCACCGGGCGCTTATAGGGCGGCACGCCGGTAATGTCCTCACCTTTCAGCAGCACTTTGCCGGAATTGGGTTCCAGAAAACCTGCGATCAGACGCAGGGTGGTGGTTTTGCCGCAGCCGGAAGGGCCCAGCAGCGTTACGAACTCTTTGTCATGGATGTCGAGGTTCAGCCCATCCAGAATGCGCTGACCGTCAAATTCCACTACGATATCCCGCAGTGAAACGATCACCGAGTTGTCCATTTTTTACTTTATCCTCCTTGTAACTCAGATACGAAAAAAGACAGGGCCATGCCCCATCCCTCGTACCAGGGCGACCCAGCCCCGCACAACATCCATGACGACCGGAGAACCTGCAAAAGCAGGCTCTTATATTGCGCAGTTATTCTGCCCTGTCTCGTCTATCTTAATCAATCTTTGCTGAAATGTCAATCACTCTGCCAATGTTTGCCGAAGCTTTACACGCCGCAACAAAAAAACATGCGCCGCAGCGGGCTTTCCGCATACGGCGCACAAAGGTTTTTATTCAGCTTTTAAGGCAGCGGCCGTTATCAGAAGGGCCTGCACAGTGTCAAGGTCAACCGCATAAACGGAACTGTCCCCCTCCGCCATCATCCAGCAGCCGTCTGCATTTTCGGCGTAGTGGAGGGTCACGGTCCCATCGTCAGAGACGGCCCGCACCGTTGCAAGCGGTGCAGTAAAGCCATAGGCCGAAGGGTCGGCATCCGCGATTTGTGCGGTCACATAGCCTGCCAGAGCGGAGAGGATGCTCTGCACCTTGCTGTCGTCCAGATCGGCAGAGGGTTCATCGGCCAGCCGCCACACGGTCTGATAGGTGGTGGAATCGGCCGCACTTTCCGAGGAAGCGTCCTCCGAATCGCTCTCCGCTTCCGCAGGCTCAGAGACTGCATTCAGTGCAAGGGTGCCGCTGCCCGTCGTAATGGAAACACTTTCCAGCGCGGAGGCCGTCAGTCCCGCCGGGTTGAACGCGCCAAAAAGGTCCGCTTTGGTCAGCTCAAAGCAGGCCGCCTTGTTGCCAGAAACGGTGTACATGGCATCGTCCCCTGCCTTCTGCACGTACAGATCTCCTGTGACCGGGTTCTCGGTGCCAAAGGCAAAGGTGTTCGTCTCGCCTGCCGCCGTCACCGTGACCGTAACAGCCGGATCGGCAAGGCCGTAGTCCTCGCCGGGCTGAGCCGTGAGCTGACGTTTGGCGTTCAGGGATGCCAGCGCCGTGACCATGGTATTGCAGGCAGATGCATCCAGATGATAGTCCGGGTCATCCGCCAGCGTCCAGCTGCCGGAATCGTAATTTAAAGTAAGCGTTTCGCCGCCATAGGCATACCGGATGCTGGTCACATCGCCCGCCGCAAAAGAAGAAAGCAGGATGCTGCCCTCTGCGGCGGCGCTGGAAGCAGCTTCTTCTGCGGCATTGCTGCGGCTGACAAACCACAGCAGCCCGCCCAGCACAAGCACCAGCACCAGAAGCACCGCAAGGGTGCGCTGTTTTGTTTTCATGGCAGTGCCCCCTTACCTGCGGCGGCGCAGCAGCACCACCACAGCACCTGCAATGAGCACTGCTGCGGGCAGCACGAATACGAACACCATGCCCAGCGTCATGGATACGGAAGCCGGGACCGTGATGGGTGCAGCTTCCAGTGCTTTGGTGTCGATGAGCAGGCTCTGCCCTACCAGCGAAGCGGCACAGCCCTGCAGGAAGGTCAGGTTGCCCGGAATGGACTGGTACACCTGCTCGTTGTCCATGTTGGGGCAGCCGATCCAGATCACCTCGGCACCGGTGGAGTCATTGCGCGCCCATACGGCCAGCGAGAACGGGCCGTCGGTATCGCCGGCTTCCTTTGCGGAAGAAGAGCTGGCATCAAAGTCCTGCTTGCTGTAGGCATCCTCGGTGGTGTTCAGCAGAGCTTCTGCCGTAACGCCGTCCGTCTCGGAAATGGTGATGCCCTGTGCCACCGAGAGCATCACATGGGTGCTCTGATTCACGCCGTACAGCGCGTGGCCCGCATCGCCCTCCACCACAAGGCCCGGCTCACGCGCAAGGCCGAACTGTGCCATCACTGCATCCAGATTGGGCGTTTCGGTATAGCCGCTGGTGGTCAGCAGCACCTTGCCGCCGTTTTCCAGATAGGCCTGCAACTGCGCGATCTCATCCACAAGGCCGTCCGCTGCAAAATCCGAAGCGGGGTCGCTGATGATGAGCAGATCACAGTCCTCCGGGATGGTGCCGGTGAGCAGATCCAGCGGCTGGGCATCGATATTCTGCGCCTTGAGCGCCTCGGTCAGTGAGGAGGTAAGCGCCTGCTCGCCGTGGTTGGTGGTGTAGTAGGCATGACTTTCTGCTGCGGCAGTCAGCTTGTAGATGGCAGAGCTGATCTGCTTTTCGCCGCCAAAGGTCACATTGGCAGCGCCGGTGGTGTAGTAATCGGAGTAATCGTACTCGTAAAGTTCGGCGGCGTTCAGCACTTCGCTGTTCTCACCGCTGACCACGATCAGACTGCCGGTGGATGCATTCTCTGCGCCGTACTGCGCTGCAAAGGTCGGGTAAAGCGCCGGGTCCTTCTGCTCCCAGTGGAAGTGACCGCTCTCGTCGGCGTAGTGATCCAGCAGCTTGGTAATAATGGCATCCTCGCTGCCGGTCTCACAGAGATAATAAACGGTCACGTCCTGATCCAGGCTCTGCATCAGCTGCCTGGAGCTGTCGCCCAGCGTGTACATTTTGGCGGCAGAGAGGTCGAACTCGGTGTATTTTTTCGGGATGGCCCCCACCAGCAGGTTGATCAGCACGGCCAGCACGATGGCTGCTGCCAGAATGGCCGTGGAGCACAGCCCATTGCGGAACACCTTGCCGTTTGCGGAGGAAGAAAATTTGAAATTTTTCATGTTGTTCCCCTCCCCTCAGTTCCAGCGGCGCTTTTCCAGCCCCTGCGCCGTGAAGAACAAAAACAGAATGGTCACGGTCAGGTAGTACACCAGCGTCGGGATGGAAAAGCTGTTGTTGACAAACTCTTCAAACGGCGTGAACAGGCACAGCCCGCTGAGCACCGCGCTGAACGCTTCGGTCAGCCAGCTGCTCTGCAGCAGGAACAGTGCCGTCAGCACCACACAGCAGCCCGCAAAGGTCAGGCAGCCCAGCGTAAAGCTGCGGGTACGCAGGCCTGCCACCACACTGAGCACTGCCGCAATGGCGGTAAACAGGGCCAGCGCCACTGCGCTGCCTGCGGTGAACATGCTGCGCAGGCTGGGCATCATGTAGGCCAGCAGCAGTGCGGCTACGCCCGCCACCGCAGCAATGATCTGATTCTCGGTCAGGCTGGAAAGAAACACGCCAATGGCAATGGCGGCGCAGCCCATGAGATAATAGCACAGCAGAGCGGCCAGGTTTGCCAGCGTGGCCGTGCCGGTGGCACCCAGTGCGGCCAGTACAAGGATCATGACCGCATCGGCAAGGCACGGCAGTGCAAAGATGACGCACAGGGCAAAGAATTTGCCCAGCACAATCTCCCACACAGACACCGGGCTGGTAAGCAGCAGCTGATCGGTGCGGGTGCGGCGTTCCTCTGCAAAGGAGCGCATGGTGAGCACCGGGATATACAAAAGCAGCACAAACGTGGTGCGGTAAAGCGTGTAATAGCCAAAATCCGTCAGGCCGTAGCCCAGATTCAGGGCAACAAAATAGATGGCCGTTGCCGCCAGCATAAAGGCGGTGAGCACGTAGCCGATCATGCCATGAAAGCTGCTGCGGACTTCGCGTTTTAAAATGGCGGTCATTCCGTTTTCTCCTCCCCTTCATCCGATGGTGTTTCAGACTCGTTTTCGGTCAGTGCAAGGAACACTTCCTCCAACGTCCTGTTTTCCGCTGCCAGCGCCAGCACCGTGCATCCGGCCTGCGAAAGGGCGCGGGACACCTCGGCGCGGCGGTCAGAAGCATCGACACTTTCTGCGGTAAAGGTCACCTGTCCGTCGGCCTCGGATTCGATCTCCACCTTGCGGATGCCCGGAATGGAGCCGACTGTTTTCAGCACGGTCTTCCCCCCGCCCAGAACGGTAGCGCGCAGACGGCTGCCGGGGTTCAGCTTTTCGGCCAGCTGTTCCGGCGCACCCACCGCCACCAGATGTCCCTTGGAAAGGATCAGTACCTGACTGCACACTGCCTGCACCTCGCTGAGGATGTGGCTGGACAGGATGACCGTGTGGCTTTTCCCCAGCTCCCGGATTAGTCTGCGGATCTCGATGACCTGTGCAGGGTCAAGGCCCACGGTAGGCTCGTCCAGAATGATGAGCTGCGGCGCGCCCAGCAGTGCCTGCGCAATGCCCACGCGCTGGCGGTAGCCCTTGGACAGACTGCGGATGAGCCGGGGCAGCATCTCTTCCAACCCGGTGCGGCGGGCAGCTTTGCGCACCTGTTCTTTGCGGTCGGCCTTCTTTTTGATGCCTTTCAGCTCTGCAGCAAAATCCAGATATTCCTGCACCGTCATTTCCGGGTAGAGCGGCGGCTGCTCGGGCAGGTAGCCCACACAGGCCTTGGCCTGCTGGGCCTGCTCCGGCAGGCTGAAGCCCGCCACCTTCACTTCACCAGAGGTGGGGGCAAGGTAGCCGGTGAGGATATTCATGATCGTGGACTTGCCCGCGCCGTTGGGGCCGAGTAGCCCGAAGATCTGGCCGTCGCCCACCGTAAAGGACAAATCTTCAATGGCAGGGTGCGTGCCATACTTTTTGCTCAGATGCGATACTTCGATCACAGCAAACGCTCCTTTTTCATCTAGTTCAATGCTGGTATATTTTAGACGGAAAATGTGTAAAAATTAAGACAATCCTGTGGTGGGATGCAAAAAGAATTCTTAAGAATGATTAAGGCCGCCCTTTCATATGCCAAAAAGGCAGCAAAAAAGCACCGTTTCCCAGAGGAAACGGTGCTCAGAAAACCATAATTACTTACGGCCGAAACGCTTGTTGAAGCGCTCAACACGTCCGCCGGTGTCAACCAGCTTCTGCTTGCCAGTGTAGAAAGGATGGCACTTGGAGCAAACTTCGACGTGGATCTCAGGCTTGGTGGAACGAGTCTTAATGACGTTGCCGCATGCGCAGGTGATGGTGCAGTCAACGTAGTTCGGATGGATACCCTGTTTCATTCTTTTCACCTCATTTCTGGTTCTGACTTGTTGGGGCCATATTATAAATGTATGTGCCCATCACAACCTTCAATATCGGCTACCCCGTCGAGCGGCCTTGGAAACGATTGCCTTACTATTATAGCACGATTCCGACAGAATGCAAGAGGGAAAATAAAGTTTTTAGCATACAAAAAAGTCCCCAGCACTTTCATGCAGAGGACTTTAACAGTTTTACCTTACGCCGTCAGGCCATCAGTGGATGAACACAGGACCCAGCGGGTTGGTGATGGGGCTGACGTAGCCGCCCAGCAGCTTGGGGATTGCCAGGCTGATGTCGGGCACGAAGGTCAGCAGCAGCAGTGCAATGAACATGCACAGGTAGAACGGCAGGGTCGCCTTGACGACCTTTTCCATCGGGCGCTTTGCAACGGCAGAGCCGATGAACAGCACAGCGCCGACAGGAGGAGTCAGCAGGCCGATGCCGCAGTTCAGAACCACGATGATACCGAACTGGATGGGATCGATGCCGATGGAGGTTGCGATGGGCAGCAGGATGGGAGTAGCGATCAGGATGATGGGAGCCATATCCATGATGCAGCCCAGAACCAAGATGATCAGGTCGATCAGCAGAGCGATGATGTAGGGGTTATCGGTGACGCTGGTGATGGCATTTGCAGCCAGATCCGGCACATGCAGCATGGTCAGGCAGTTGCCGAAGACTGCAGAGGTGGCGATCAGGATCAGCACGATGGACAGAGTGTTCACGCACTCATCCAGCGCATGCCAGACACCCTTCCAGTCCAGACCCTTGTAGACGAACACCGACACGAACAGAGAGTAGATAACTGCAATAGCTGCAGACTCGGTAGCGGTGAACACACCGCCAACAACGCCGAACACAACGATGACAACAGCGGCCAGTGCCCAGATAGAAGTGCCCAGCTGCTTAACGAAGCCCTTGACGCTGAACGGAGAGCCCTTGGGGTAATTTTCCTTGACCGAGATGATGTAGGAACCGATCATCAGGACGATGGCCAGCAGAGCGCCGGGCAGATAACCTGCCAGGAACAGGCTGCCGACCGAGATGCCGCCGGCAGTGGTGGCATAAATGACCATGTTGTGGCTCGGAGGAACCAGCAGACCCTCGCAGGAGGAGGTGATGGTAACAGCGGTGGAGAAGTCGGCATCGTAGCCCTGATCGACCATCATGGGGATCATGATGGAGCCGATGGAAGCGGTATCTGCGGAAGCAGAACCGGAAATGCCGCCGAAGAAGTAGGAAGCAACGATGTTGACCATTGCCATGCCGCCGCGCATCCAGCCGACGCAGGCATCAGCCAGAGCGATCAGCTTTTCGGAGATGCCGCCGCTGCCCATGAGGACGCCCATGGTGATGAAGAAGGGGACGGCCATCAGGCTGAAGGACGAGATGCCCTTGACCATCAGACGGCAGACATCGGTCAGTGCCTGACCCTGCACCATCATGCACAGCACGCTGGAAAGACCAACGGCGTATGCAATGGGGAAACGCAGGAAGATCATTACAAAGAAGCTGACAAGAAGGACAATGATTGCCAGTGTCTGAACTGTCATATTACACTTCCTCCTTTACAAAAATGCTCTTGATGTGGTTGTACAGTGCCTCGATCTCGAAGATGATCATGGCAACACCGGCCAGCGGCACCGGGAAGTACATCCAGAAGCGGCTCAGCCAGGGCATGGACACGTAGAAGCCGCGGCCGCCCAGAGTGGTGGCATAGTTCCAGCCGACCACCATCATGATGACACCCAGAATGCACACGGCAAGATCGGCCAGAATATCCAGCACCTTGACGGCGGTTTTGGGCAGATACACGTCAAACGCAGTCATGCGGATATGGGCACCGCGGCGGATGGCCAGAGCAGCACTCAGCACGGCCATGTAGCTCATGCAGGTCAGCACAACTTCTTCCGACCATGCCGGATCCGGGATAAACGAGACGTAACGACCGATGACCGACATGGTAGTGATGAGGATATCTGCGATCAGCAGCAGCTTGCAGATAAACAGGACCACTTTGTAGGTGATGTCGTACGCCGGCTTGATCTTATCCAGAGTGGTAAAGATTTTCGGCATATGAATTCCTCCATATAAAAAACCCGGCAGGTCTGCGGGCGTATCCCGTAGTCCCCCGCCGGGCTATGTACTATCTCAGAACAGGAAAGGCTTTTTCAATTATGCCTTCATGTCCAGCAGCTGCTGATACAGCTCAGCCTGATCGGAGGTGTTCTCGCTGATGACCTTAGCGCAGGCCTCCTGCCAGGGTGCCTTGTCGTCAACATCCACAACGTTGCAGCCGGAGCTTCTCAGCTCCTCCAGGACCTTGTTCTCAGCGGTCTCGGACAGGTCTGCATTGAAAGCCTGCGTATCAGCACCGGCCTCCATGATGGCAGCCTGCTGGTTCTCGGTCAGCTTGCCCCATGCGTTATCGGTGATAACAGCCTGAATAGCGCCCAGAGTGTGGCCGTCCAGGATCAGGTTGTTGGCAACCTCGGGGAATGCATTGGACTTGTAGTTTGCGATGGGCTGCTCAGCACCATCCACAACGCCGGTCTGCAGTGCGCTGTACAGCTCACCGAAGGAAACGACGGTGGGGTTAGCGCCCAGACCCTCGACCATGCCGTTCATAACGGGGTCGTTGGACACGCGCAGCTTCAGGCCCTTGAAATCATCGATGCCGGAAACCGGGTTGACCGTGAAGAAGTGACGGAAGCCCTCTTCGCCGTAGAAGACACCACGAACGGGCAGGCCCAGCTCCTGAGGCTCGTTCAGGAACTCAGGTGCCAGATCGCTGTTGGCGAAGTTCCAGAAGTGTGCGCGGTTCTCGAAAGTGAAGGGGATGGACAGCAGCTTGGACTTGTTGCAGCCGTAGCTGGTCAGTGCGAAAGCGGAGATACGGCTCATATCGATGGAGGTAGAACCGCCCAGAATTGCGTCCAGAACGTCGTTCTCAGAACCCAGAACGCCGGAAGCCTGCACGTCGATGACGACGGAGCCGCCGGTCAGCTCCTCGACCTTCTCCTTGAAGTGGGTAGCGGTCTGACCAACGATGGTATCCAGCGGGTTGACCTCGGCGTAGACCAGAGTCACCTTGGGATCGTTTGCAGCAGCAGTAGCATCACCAGCAGCAGAAGCTGCGGTGGAAGAAGCTGCGGTAGAGGTGGAAGCAGCAGCAGAACTGCTGGAGCCACCACATGCGGTCAGAGCCAGAGCAGCGGCGGAAACGCCGGCTGCTGCCAGAAAGCTGCGACGAGTGATCTTTTTCATAATAAATCGTCCTCCTTAAATCTCCCGAACGGCCCGGTCTGCACAGGACCCGCATGCCGTTCATTTACTGTACACACTTTAGCAAATTTTTTTAAACGAAACAAGGGCTTTCAAAAAATGTCCTGCTTTTTGAAAGAATGTCAGAATTTCTTTTGTGAAAACTGCCAAGTGCTTCACTTTTTGTTTGTGCACCTTCGCCTAACAGATGGATACATTTCTGTATTCCAGATAGAAGCAAAGCGCTGGATGCCCTTTCCTTTTGGGTTCAGAGCACACAGCGCTTTGCCGGTTCTTTATTCTGTTTTCCTGATTTCTTTGCCCATCTTTTCCGGGCTTTGCTGTGGAGCTTATGCCTGCTGGATGCGGGCGATCAATTCGCCCTGCTGGGCAAACCGATCATACATCGGCTGCACAGCAGCACGGAATCTTGCCTTTTCTTCTTCGTCCAGCTCCGTCACCTCAATGCCTGCTGCACGCAGATCACTTTCCGATTCCGCCTCCTGCTGCGCCCAGATCCTGCGCTCCACCTTGGCGCTCTCCCGGGCACACAGGCGGATGATCTCCGGGTAGCGCTCGTCCAGTGCGGCCAGCTTTTCCATCACAGCAGGGCTTGCAAGCTGCACCTCCGGCACGCGGGTGTGCTCGTCCTTTAAAAAGTAAGGTGCCACCTCGTAGTGACCCATGGCCTCGTAGCTGGGCCAGCTGTTCTCCGCACCATCGACCTCGCCGTTGTGCAGGGCGGCATACACCTTGCTGTACACCACCTTTACCGGCTTTGCACCGAGGTCGGTGATCATTTCGCTCATCATGTCCGATTCCTGCACGCGGATGGTCAGGCCCTGCAGATCTGCAAGGCCTGTCACCTTCTGCCGGGTGTAGATGCTGCGCACACCGGCATCGAACCATGACAGTCCCGTCAGCTCCAGCGACTGCAGCGTGGAGAGGAACTCGTCGCCGATGGAGCCGTCCAGCACGCGCCACATCTGGTCGGCATCGGTATAAAGATACGGCAGCTGCAAAACGCTCAGCGCCGGCTCATACTCTGCCAGCTCGCTGAGGGACACGCGGGAGAAGTCAATGCCGCCAAACTGCATCTGCTGGATCACGCTCTGTTCCGCGCCAAGTTCTCCCCCGCTGTACACCAGCACTTTCACGCGGCCATCGGTGCGCTGGGCCACAAGATCCGCAAAGGCCAGCGCCGCCTGCGTAGTAGGATAATCCTCCGGCTGGTTCTCCGCATAGCGCAGGATCAGTTCCGCCCCCGGCTCGTCCTGCACCGGCTGATGGCCGCAGCCCGCCACCGGCAGTGCCAGCACCGC
>ERZ791917.946-NODE-946-length-19965-cov-31.324460_pt1 | contig 19965 bp, 20 predicted proteins | sample MGYA00510138_ERZ791917 | MGnify/ENA primary metagenome ERZ791917 (study PRJEB30046, sample SAMN00792102) | human gut metagenome | study: EMG produced TPA metagenomics assembly of the A metagenome-wide association study of gut microbiota in type 2...
GATTATCTCATATCTTGGCAGGTGGGAGTATCCATGGTTTTATTTTACGCTTACTCTTTTAGGGTATCTAATCAGTGTGATGCTTGTCTGAAGTCATGGCTGGATAGAAAATATATTGCGTTGCGGGGTGATGTTTGAATGACAGCAAAAGAGTATCTAAACCGCGTCCGGCGGCAAGCGTATATTTTACAGCAGACAGAGCGGGAGCTGGCAGAGTTGCGGAGCGACTTAGTATCCATCGGCGCGGCCAGTTTATCGGACCGGGTAAGCGGCTCTAAAACGTCTGATCTTTCTGATAAGTATGTCCGGCTGGAACGGTATATCGCAAAAGTGGCGGCAGAGCGGGATACACTTATTGCCTTACGTACGGCCGCCAAAGAGCAAATCAAAATGCTTCCTAACGAAGAGCACCAGGCCATACTGTACGCCCGGTATATCAACGGGGAGGCGTGGGAAGACATTGCCCATGATATGCATTGTAGCTGGCGCAAAGCGTTCTATTTACACGGCCGCGCGCTACAAAGTTTTGAAAGATTGCATAGATTTGCAGTTGCAAATGGTGTATAATAGTAGTGTGAAAAAATCACAAGAGACCAGACAACACTGTCCGGTCTCTTTTTGTATGCGTATTTTGTGAGGTGATACCATGGACGATACGTCCCCAAATAAACAAGAGGCCGAAAAGAATAAAGAGTATCAGGAGTTTGTGGATAAGTTTAAGCCAAAGAAAACAACGGATGATTGTTACACCCCCCCGTCGTGTATGAAGCCATCAAGGACTGGGCCGTACAAGATAGACACTGGGAAGGCCGTCCCATCGTCCGCCCCTTCTGGCCTGGCGGTGATTACGAATCCTACGACTACCCCGACGGCTGCGTCGTCATTGATAATCCGCCTTTTTCCTGTATCTCTAAAATCGTGCACTGGTATGAGGATAAGGGCATCGACTTCTTCCTGTTCGCCCCGCATCTTACCTGTCTAGGCATCCGCGCACGGTCTACTATCGGCATCAACGCGGACATTATCTACGACAACGGTGCCTGCGTCTCGACGTCCTTTGTCTGTTCGTCTGGTCCACGACTCCGTACCGCCCCAGACCTCCATAACATCATCGAGGCCGCGGCAAAGAAAGCCAGGAAGGAACAAAAGGACGTGAAGCATCCGCCGCGGTACAAGTACCCGCCCGAAGTCATCACGGCATCGCACCTCGCGCAGCTCTCCAAGCTTGGCATTGACTACCAGGAAGACCGCGTCCAATTCGTCCGCCATTTAGACAGCCAACATGAAAAGAAGAAAGCCATCTACGGCTCTGGGTATCTCGTCCCCAGTCAGCCTATCCGCCAGGTCATGGAATTAGAGCGGCGGCGAGAATTAGAGCAGCGGACTGAATGGGCACTGTCCGACCGTGAGCAGGCCATCGTCGACAGCCTGGGCGCCGAGCCAGAGGACGACCAGGAAAACAAGGAGAGCCTTTGACCTTTGAACTATTCCGTTTATTCTCAAAATCGGGATAAATTTATCAGAACAATAAACTTTTAACTATATTAAGTATAATACTTTAATTTCGTTAAGGTACTTCCACAAAACAAGGCGTCGGCAGGGGTCGGGCGCCCCGCCCGCATTATCTAGGTGTGGGCTTTTTTGCGTATTTGCTATACTTGCCCTGTTTTCATGCTTTTAAGGCATACAAAGGACCCAAGGAAAGGTGGTGTATATCGTGAATGTATCCAAGTGCTGGCGCTCGCTCCAAATCTCGCAGAACGAGATGGGGAAAGTCATCGGCGTGACGCCGCAGCGCGTCGCACAACTCAAAAAAGACGGCACGGTTGTCGCCGACGACCAGGGTAAAATCCTCCTGGTGCAGAGCCTCCAAAATATACACCGCCTGGACCAAGGAGACAGCGGCGCCGAGGGCGTGTCGCTCGATGAAGAGCGGGCGCTCCACGAAAAAGCAAAGCGTGAAATGGCTGAAATTAAGTTAGGAGAGATGAAAAATGACATGCACTCGACAGATGACATCATATATCTCATCGGTAACATGGTTGTGGTCTTTCGTCGTACGCTTTTATCGCTCCCATCGAAGATGGCGACCTCCCTTGCTGGGAAGTCTCCAGAGGATATTAACGAAATTTTGACCAAAGAAATCACGCGAGCGCTCCAGGAACTCTCTGAATTTGACGCGGAAAAACTGGCCGACATGGACGTAGAAGGTGATGATGATGAGTAGGAACGTCCCTAAAAAGACAATTAAGCTCATGCAGACCATTCTAGCCGACGTCGCACCGCCGCCTCTCATGTCTGTATCGGAGTGGGCCGATGAGTACCGGCAAATTCCGGCAGAGTACGGCGCGGATCCCGGCCGCTGGGTATCCAAAAACTACCAGATACCTATCATGGATGCCTTTACGGCTAAAGGCGTGAATAAGGTCGTCGCGATGCTGGGCGCGCAGCTGGGGAAGTCTGAAATTCTCTTCAATTTGTTGGGCCGCTACATTCACCTGGACCCGTGCCCTATGTTGATGGTACAGCCGACGGTCGAAGATAGCCAGGACTTTTCAAAGGAACGACTCACCCCAACCGTTGCCATGACGCCGGTCCTCTCGGCGCGTATCCACGAGCAAAAAAGCCGAAATGGCGGCAATACCATCCTCAAAAAGCTCTTTCCCGGCGGATACTTATCCCTCGTCGGCTCGAACGCGCCGTCCGGCCTTGCCAAGCGCTCCATCCGCGTCCTTGTCTGCGACGAAGTGGACCGTTTTTCAACGTCGGCAGGCACGGAAGGCGACCCGGTGAACCTGGCGGAAAAGCGTACGTCCAACTTTTGGAACCGCATCATCGGCCTTTTCTCGACGCCGACGGATAGAACCAGCCGTATCAACCGCGAATATATGCTGGGGAGCCAAGAGGAATGGCGCTATAAGTGCCCGAACTGCGGCGAATGGCACTGGCTGACCATCGATAACATGCGATACGAATACGCTACCTTTGAAAATGACGGCCAAAAATCGTATGAAGTGAAGAAGGTATGGTGGATTTGCCCCGACTGCGGCTATGAATACACGGAAGCCGAAGTAAAGAACATGGAACAAGGGTACATCGCCTTAAATCCCGGCGTGACTGCGGTCCGCTCGTTCCACGTCAATGCCTTCACGTCTCCCTGGGTGCACTGGACCGACATTGTCCGGGAATATTTAGAGGCCCAGGACGACGAAGAGAGCATGAAAACGTTTGTAAATACACGCCTGGCTGAAATCTATGACCCCGATAGCAAAATCGAGGACCTGGAGCCGCTCCTCGCGCGCCGCGAAGACTACGGCGCAGAGCTCCCCGAAGGCGTCACGCTCTTAACGGCTGCCGTCGATACGCAGGACGACCGTCTGGAGTACGAGATAGCCGGCTGGGGCCGCGGCGAAGAGCGCTGGGGCATCGAAAAGGGTATCCTCTTAGGCGTCCCGGACTACGATTCCCCGGTCTGGGAGATGCTAGATAGGCTCCTTGCCAAAGAATGGCACTTTAAGGACGGCCGGACGCTCAAGGTCTCCCGGACCTTTGTCGACTATGGCGGCCATTACAGCAAACAAGTCGCCGACTACTGCCTAAAGCGTAAGGCGCTACAGCGCGTCCCCATCCGCGGCGCCCAAACCTTTGGCGTACCGCTCATCGGACCGATACGACCGTCGCAGGTCCCAGGTGCCAAGCTCTTATACGTCGGCGTCGACGACGGCAAGCAACACATTATGCAGCGCCTCAAGGCCATTACAGAGCCTGGGCCCAAATATTCGCACTTTCCTCTTGACGAACAGCGCGGCTATACCCGGACCTACTTTAAGGGCCTCCTCGCCGAACGCCTTGTGATTGAAAAGCACGCGGGGACGCTGGTCAAAAAGTGGAAAAACATCGCTGCCGATAAGCGTAACGAACCGATTGACCTCATGGTCTATAATCTCGCGTGTATGCGCTCCCTGCTCCCAGACTGGGACCTCCAGGAAGCCATCGTAAATGGCACGGAACCCGCGAAAAAGAGGAAAACGCATAAAACCCAGTACGGATGTATTAGAAAGGGCGTGACAGTATGACCGACTCCGTCCAAGAGGCCCGGTTACGGGCACTTATCGAGTCTGAAAAGAAGATTTTAAAGGCCCAGGAATACCAAGACGGCACGATAAAGAACCGTAGGGCCGATTATATGCAGGTACGGACCGCGATTGACCAGCTCCGCGCGGCCGGCGTGACACTGCCGGAAGAACGAAGCGCCGATAGCGGCGTAACCGCTAACCCCAAAAGTAAACGAGTCGTATTACTCGACTAGAAAGGATAAGCCATGAGCAAAAAGCGTAAGAACAAGAAGAAAATGGCCCGGATGCCTACAGACACGCCGCCAGTATCGGTCACTCGCCGCGCTATCCGTAACACGGGCTACAGTGAAGCCGGCGCATCCCTTAGAAAGGGAAGCCTGGCCGCCTGGACGCCGGTCAAGTCGTCGCCACAAAGCGACATTGACGCCAACCTCGGCGTCCTGCGCGGCCGGTCCTCCGATCTGGTCCTAGGGACGCCTGTCGCCTCGGCTGCGATTAACACCAGCCGGACCAACATCGTAGGCTCTGGCCTTAAAGTGTCGCCGCGTCCTAGGTATAAGATGCTAGGCATGACGGCAGAAGACGCGGAAGCATGGAGCCGCAAGGTAAAAGCCGAGTTTGCTCTCTGGGCAGACTCGACGGAGTGTGACGTACTAGGCCGCAATAACTTTTACGACATGCAGGACATTGCCTACATGTCATATGCCATTGACGGAGACGCCTTTGCCCTCTTTAAGTACCGGCAAGGTACCGCTTTGATGCCGTACTCGCTACGGATACAGCTCATCGAGGCGGCCCGTGTCAGTAACCCACAGCCAACCAGCGTCGACGGCGTTCTGCTCCCTGGGAGCGTGTCGATGCTAAATACGGCTAACGGGAACCGCATTATTAACGGTGTCGAGGTCAATGACGACGGCAAAGTCGAGGCCTATTACGTCTGTAACCGCTATCTCTACGACCCAACCAATCTCTACAAGCCTAGAGAATGGGTACGCGTCGAAGCCAGAGGCCGCGAAACCGGCCTCCCGAACATCTTACAGGTATGCCATGATGAGCGCCCCGAACAGTACCGCGGCGTGCCGAAGCTTGCACCAGTCCTTGAAACCATTAAGCAAGTCGGACGGTACACCAATGCAGAACTTACCGCGGCTATCATTAAAGCGTACTTTACGATGTTTATTAAAGAGACGGCCTTACACGACAGCACGGACGGCGGCATCTCGGAAATGCTGGGAACCCAGCCGGAACTCCCAAGCCTCGACCCCAACAGCATCGCTCTCGGTCCCGGTACGATTAACATGCTCCCCCAAGGCTACGACGTCGATAGCGTCGACCCCCAGCGGTCCCTCTCGACGTTCGAGCCGTTTGTGTCGGAGCTTACCAAACAGATAGGCGCGTCTCTGGGGATACCGTATGAGGTCCTCATGAAGTCGTTTAATAGTAGCTACACAGCCTCGCGGGCTGCACTCCTTCAGGCCTGGTCCGAGTTTAAGATGCGTCGGACCTGGTTTAGCCGGGATTTTTGCCAACCAGTCTACGAGGCCTGGCTCACGGAAGCCATCGTCCGCGGCCGCGTCGAGGCGCCGGGATTTTTCGACGACCCTCTCATCCGCCGTGCCTGGTGTAATTCCGAATGGTTTGGCCCGGTTATGGGTGTCCTCGACCCGGTCAAGGAAGCCGAAAGCGCACAGCTACGAGTCCTTTATGGCCTTAGCACGCGGGAAAAGGAAGCCGCCGAAATGACGGGCACCAGCTGGGACGAAAACATTGAGCGCCTCGCGATTGAGAATAAGCGCCTCAGCGACCACAGCCTTCCGATCTATCCCGGCGCGGGCTCCGATACCAGCCCGGACGACGACGGAAACACGCAAGCGCCCCCACCTCAGACGAAAGGAGATACATAAGTCAACTACCCACGACTAAAGTCGTGGGCTTGCAGCTCGGAACTACAGAGGTAGTAACGACAGCGCAAGATGTCTCCCTCATTCCGGCCGCATCGTCGGGCAGTTGACAATGCCCGTTTAACTTCCAAGATTTACTCGGAAGTCGTTAATACCTTTTCAAACTTAGGTTTATCTGTTCCAGATACCCAAAGCGTACCAAGGAGCTGGATATTCATAGCACCGATACGGTCATCGTTAGAACGATAGCCGCAGTTACAGATGTACTCATGGATATCATGGTGACGGTTCTCTTTGTGAATTGCACCACATTTCGGGCAACGCTGAGACGTATATTGGGCAGAAACCTTCAGTACTTCGGACTGATTTTCGTGAGCTTTGTAGGCAAGGAATTGTTCTAGCTGGTAGAAAGCCCAAGAGCGTTTATCATAGTTCTGCTTTGCAGTGCTAGACAGATTACGTTCTTCGAAGCTCACGCCGGTAAGGTCTTCCAGTACGAACAAGGTACCCGCACCGTATTTCTCGACGAGTGTCTTAGAAATCTGATGGTTCACATCAGACATCCAACGGTTCTCTCGTCCCGAGATACGTTTAAGGGCTCTCTTGGCAGACTTCGTCCCCTTGGACTGAAGCTGCTTGCGTACTTCTAAGAACTTATGGCGTTTGCGGAGGATCTGTTTACCGGATTGGAAGGTAGTCTCTCCCTGCTCATCGTAAGCAACGGTAAGGAAACGGAGACCGCGGTCAATACCGACTACATGGCGGACATTGTCCTTGCTGAATTCTTCGACAGCTTTCGTAACAGGAACGTGGAAATACCATAAGCCATTCAGCTCGACCAGTTTGCCAGTGCCGAGGCTCCAGCTGCCATCGAGATACTCAGCGAAATGCTCACCAGCATAGCTAACCTTGATACGTTTGCCCAGCGTGTTGATGGACAGCGTGTTGCCCTCGTCGATAAAGCTGTAATCGCGGTTGCGGACAAGGTCTGCCTGCGGGCGACGGAATACAATAGGTTTCCAAAGCCATTCCAACGTCTTGTTGATGCGCTGCCATTTACCGTTCTCGTCTTTGTACTTGTATGGATGCTGAAAAAGCTGTTCTTTGACAGTCTTGTAGCAAGCCGTAGCCGTACGAAAGACAGACTGAGCCAGCTGAGACTTCAATCCGAAAGTTCCACGGACTTCCTGGTAAAGTGCTTTATTTAACCTATTGGAATTCAGTTCGAAGTCATTGTCGAAGATGTACTGAGACACAAAGTTGCAAGCCTGACGGTATTGTTCCGTCATCTCCTGTAGCTGCTGTATCTGGTTATCATCGACATAGAGTCTAAGTTTGATAGTTTTCGTAAGGTCTTGCATCTTTGCACCTCCTTCGTGAACGGTATTACTTCAATACGTTTATTACATCATTATTTCTATTGAAATGAAAGGAGGATAGCGGCTCCTCCCACGACTGAAGTCGTGGGTTTCCGCCGCTAATGTTTTTTATGAAATTTTGGAATTTTGCGCCAAACGCCATGGACGACGACGCGGTAGACCTCCGTATCACCGGCGACATCCTCGACTCCGAAGAGGCCTGGGTGTACGAGTGGTTTGGCGTCCCCTGCGCCTCGCCGAACACCTTTAGAAGCGAACTCGCGCAGTATAAGGGTAAGCACGTCAACGTCTATATTGATAGCTATGGCGGCTCTGTCTATGCTGGTGTCGGCCTCTACAATGCGCTCATGGAGCACCGCCAAAGCGGCGGGACCGTCACGACCATCGGCGATACCAAGGTCATGAGCGCGGCGACCCTTGCTTTTATGGCGGGTACTAGCCGGCAAATGACACCGGGCTGTATTTTTATGGTCCATAATCCGCTGACGGACATGACTGGCTACGCGGATGATATGCGTAAGGCCGCCGACACGCTGGACACCATCAAGGACGCTATCCTCAACATCTACGAAGAGAGTACCGGCAAAAACCGGGACGACCTCTCGGCGCTCATGGATAGTGAAACCTACATGGACGCGGCGGCTGCCATTGAAAATGGATTTGCTACGGGTGTCCTCTACGGCGAGCCCCAACAGACCAACACGCCGCGCAACTTTAGCCGGCGGATGTTTGTGAATTTTGCCCGAAATGACCTAAACGAAATTAAGAAGATGATGGCCAAACAGGCCACACCGAAACCAAGTGAACCTACCCAAAAGGAGGGAAATCCCACAATGGATATTAAAAATAAAGAGGACCTGATGAAAGCCTACGGCACTCTGGTCCAGGAAGTACAAAACGATGCCGTCACGGCGGAACGTGCCCGCATGAGCGCTCTTGATGCTTTGGACGATGGCACGGAACTCGTACACCGCACGGTCCTGCATGCCAAGGAAACCGGCATGACAGCGGAAGATATTCAATTTTTTGTAGACACCGCCAAAGCCACGGCCCCAGCTCCGGCAGCCCCCCAGGAACCGGCCCCACAGCCGAACGCTGGTGAAGATTTTATGAATAAGGCCATCGCCGATAATGCGAACTCCGGCGTCAATAACGTCAAAGGCGGCGCCACCCCCATCCAGGACGACGCCGAAGCACAGCGCCAGGCCTTTGTGGACATTTTGAACAAAAAGGTGAAAGGTGGTAAATAACATGGCAGAATTTGTAACCAGCGTAAGCACACAGACATACGATAACCTCATTGCAGGTACGTACCCCCATCTCATTACAGCCGGTGTGACCATTGTTTCCGGCGCCGGCGAATTAAAGCGCGGCACGGTTCTTGGTAAAATCTCGGCATCCGGCAAGTACACCAAGGCAGACAGCGCCCAGAGCGATGGCTCTCAGGTAGGCTCTGCCATCCTCGTCTCCGACGTCGATGCTAAAAGCTCCGACGTCAAAGCGGAAGTATTTGTCTCCGGCATGTTTAACGCATCGGCTCTTACCTTTGGCGGCTCTGACGATCGCACAAAACAGGAAGACAATCTCCGCCAGTATGGCATTTATCTCTCTGACATCCACTAAGGAGGTATTACAACATGGCTGATTTTAACTATAACAGCACCTATGAGCTCTTACAGGTAGTTGACCGGTCCTTCAAGCCGACGACCCTGTTCCGCGATTTGTTTTTTAATAACGAAATCACCTTTGCGACGGAATCCGTCCTCATGGATTACCGCAAAGGCGGCCGCAAAATGGCTCCGTTTGTATCCCGTAACGCCGGCTCGACCCCGGTAGCCCGCTCCGGCTTTACGACCAAACAGTACACACCGCCGATGATTGCACCGTCCCGCATCATGACCGTAGGCGACATCACGGGCCGCGGCTTTGGCGAATCCGTCATCAGCTCCCGGACGCCGGAACAGCGCGCCATGGAACTTATCGCGCGTGACCTCGCGGACCTCATGGACATGAGCACGCGGCGCATCGAATGGATGGCGGTCCAGACTCTTCTTTCTGGCGGCTTTGAGGCGGCCGGCCTTACAGGCGATGGCGGTACGTCGATTATTGACACTGTCACATATGACACCTTTACGCACAAAAAGACACTGACCTCGACGGATACGTGGACCGATACCGGCGCCGACATTTACGGCCAGCTGAAAGACATGTACCAGGCCATCACCCGCGACTCCGGTAGAACGCCGGAAATCCTCATCACGACCTCGAAGACTGTGACGAACATGCTCAAAAATAAGAGCCTCCTTGACTTCTTCCTCCGTCCGGCGGACCAGTTAAAGGTCGCCACCTTTGCGCCGCGCGTCGTCTCCGATGCCGTCACTTACGTCGGCTCGTTCCTCGACTTTAACGGCCTCCAGGTGTACTCCTACGACGGCGTCTACGAAGATGAAGCGGGCACCATTAAGCAGTACATCCCGGACGGCTATGTCATCATGGCCCGCCGCAACCTGGGCTCTCAGCTCTTCGGCGCAGTTACCCAGCTTGAAGCCGACGGCAACTTCAAGACCTACGAAGGCGCCTACGTCCCGAAAGTTTGGGCCGACGTCAACGGCGACACCCGTCAAATCCGACTGGCTACGCGCTGTGTACCCAAGCCCGATTGTGTGGACGACTGGTATACACTCAAGGCCTACTAAGCAAACACGCATGACAAACAGGCGCGGCTCTTTGGCTGCGCCTGTCCTTTTTAAGGAGGTAACAAGATGGATTTACTCGTAACCCGATTTAGTATCCAGTATAAGGGCGCGACCTATAAACAGGGCTCGCTCCTTAAAAATATCCCGGATGATGAGGCCCTGGACATTATCCGCGTAGCAGATGGCGACGTACGGGCCGTGACCGCGGTCGTCGATAACGGTCCAGCGGAAGACGCACCAGCAGAAGAAGCCAAGGATGAACAGCCGGCCAAAGCTGACGACCTGGGCCTCCCGCCGGTCAATCCCAGAGCCGCTGTCGGCGGGAAGAAGAAATAAATGGCCTTTAGTGCATGGATGAAAGAGGACATGATGGGCCTTTTTGACGATGCCGCGGACACGGTCCGCTATACATCCCAGGGCACGACCAAAGAGATACAAGCTATCGCAGAGCTAGGCTCAAACGATACCTATAACATCCACGACAAGGACCACAGCTACACGTCTTGCGTCTTTACCATCCTCGATGACGAGGACGCGGGCATCACGGCGCCGACAGCTGGGGACGATATTGAGTTAAACGGTACGCATTACACCTTTGTGAGCGTCCTACAACATAACCCCGGCGCCCTTTGGCGGCTGCGTTTTAGCCTGAATGAATCCGCGGCGGCCTATGACATCTGGTAAGGAGGCGCGTTATGGATATACGCATAGAGTACGACGACATGGCGACGCCATTTTTAGAGGAGCTTGTCAAAAACAATCCCAAATGGATAACGTCTGCGCTAAAGTCTGCCGCGTTTTATAGCCAAAAAGCCATCAAGGCCGGTATCAAATCCGGCGCACCTGGAGGCCGGCCCTATACGCAGCACACCTTAAGCGACTGGGAACGCGGGAAGCTTGAAATGGCTTTAGGGCATAAGAGTAGGCGGTCCTATCCGATGATGGGCCGGCTCCAACAGGCCGTCGGCTATGACACCAAACAGGCCGCAGCCGGGACCGTCGTCGTCGGCTGGTTGAGCCAGTCCGCCGCCTACATCAGCGGCAAACAGCAACGCGGCTTTACCTCGCCGATGACCGACAAGATGAGGGCCGCCTTTTTTGCGGCGGGCCTACACCCAAGCGACAAAAAGACGGTAACGCGTGTACCGCCGCGTCCGACACTTGGCCCGATGGTCCCGATCGTAACGGAGACGGCAACGCAGACGTTGCAGCGACGGCTCATGAGCTACGTATCCGGTAACACGGCACGCTCTGCCGCCGCCAGCAATCGCGTCTATAAAGTCTATAAGTAGGAGGACCGCGCATGGAATACACAATACCGCTCCAAACCATTACCGACACATGGGCCGAGGCGCTTAAAACGTCGGAGAGCATTACGGCCTACTGCACGGAGCACTTTAGCAGGGCGCCTATCGTCATGGTAGGCGGCAACCCCAGAAACGCGCCGAGCGCCGACATCTGCCCCTACATCGTCCTCATGAATGGGATGAAATATGAAGGCGCGGACATGGATACCCTTACGTACCACGTCGGCGTCGTCTGGGCTGTCTATAATCCTAAGACACTCCTCGATGGCGTAGAGATGACAAACAGTAAGGACCTAGCATCGGCAAGCCTTGTCACCCTCCCGGGCGCGCAGGAAGTCGACGAACTGGGGCAGCTTATTTACGAAACCTTGCAGACAACCGCCACCGACCGTGGCTGGCCTATCTCGCGCATTGAGTACGATGTAACCCCGGCCAGTACGTTTCCCCAGTTTGGCGGGACGATGGTCTGCACGACGGAAATTACCCCATCCATGGGGGAAGTACTTACCTATTAAGGAGGTAACACACTATGGCAAAACAAGCAAAGGGCATTAAGTCCCTCACCTGTCTCGCGCTGGAATCGGCCTATGGCTCGACGCCGGCGGAAAACTGGTACCAGCTCAGCATCAATAAAAATGCCTTAACGGGCTCCCAGACACTTATCACGCCAAGCACCATCACAGGCCGCCGCGACAGCGTCGAACCGGCGCTCGGTCAGATTGACGTCGCCGGCCAGCTGGAGCTCCCGCTCGACGTCCGCGGCATCGGTGTCATGTTAAAGGGCATCTTGGGCGCGCCGGTTACGACGTCGGCAGGCGCTGAAGGCAAGTATCAGCACATCTTTAAGCCGGGCGACGAGCTGCCGTCCTTTACGGTAGAAAAAGGGTTCCCCGACATCGGTCTCTACTACCTGTATAATGGCGTCAAGTTTGACAAATTTAGCTTGACCGCGCAGGTAGGCAACAACGAAACGACCTACACGGTAGACACCATGGCCTCGAACGAAACGGAAGCCAAGGCGACCGCCGCCAAGAGCCCGACAAAGCTCGACCTGACGCGCTTTAACGCGGTTAATGCGACCGTAAAAGAGGGCGGCCAAATCCTTGGCACGTGCCGCAAAATGCAGCTTGACATTAATAACAACTGCGACGGCGACACGTATTGCCTCAACGGCAGCGCAACCCGGCCCTCCATCAATGAGGGCCTTGTCGAAATTACCGGCAACCTCGAAGCCCTGTTCCAGGATGACTCGCTCCTCCAGAAAGCCATCAACGGCACAGAAACCAGCCTTGAACTCGTTTTTACGAATGGCGACAACACCTTGACCTTTACCATCCCCGAAGTGCTCCTCGAACGCACCACACCTGGCATTGATGGCCCGAAAGGTATCACCCAAACGCTCAACTTTAGAGCCTACTACAATAACAGCGACGCCGGCGCTATTATCGTCGTGACACTTGTCAACGATGTTGCTACGTACTAAGGAGGGCTACCATGGCAGATAAAGCAAAAAAAGATGCAGAACAGGCCGCCGCGACGCTCTCTGAGGTGACGGACAAACTGGCAAGCCTTGTCGACGACCGGCTCACGGCGAACGAAGTCATTTACAAGATGATTGACGCAGGACAGCTCCCGGAAATCAAGGCCCTTACACGACGCCAGCGGAAAGAGCTCGACGCCAAAGGCATCAACCCGGTCAAGCAGAGCTACGAAAAAGGCGACTATGTGACACCTATCACAGTGAGCGAAGCGGTCGCCGATTATGTCTGCGATACAGTGTACCCTGATTTTGATTTTGACGATCTCCCCAATAACGCCGTTACGGTATTTTGCGAGCTGGTCATCAGCCGGACGTACTCGAATAAGCTCTCCGAAAAAAACTGACTGACGTCTGGGAGTGGGCAGTAACTAAAGCCGACTACTGCCAGACGTGCCAGGACCTAGGACAAGACGACGACTGCGCGTCTTGTGAGTTTCACCCGCCAACGCTCGACCGGCTTAATTATACGGCCTATGAGGTCTGGGCAAGGTCCCAGACGCAATGGCGCTATAGCACGATAGGCGGTATGGGCGGCTCGGCGCCTATCCCGACGGGCCTCGACTACGCCGGCGTCTTTGCCATGGCCAAAAGCCTCGACATCGACCTTGCCCCAGGTGACGTCCAAAAAATCCAATTACTCGAACGCTATGAGTTAAAACGCATAAGGGAGTTGATAGACAATGCCAAATAATGATGTACAAATCCGCATCATCGGTAAGGATGACGCGACGGGCGCGTTTAAAAGCGTCGCCCGTGAAGCCAAAAGCACACAACAGCAGATGGACACACTCGGCCAGTCCGTAGGCTCCCTCCATAGCGTCCTGGGTAACACCGCCGCCTACGGCGCCGCCATCATGGGCCTCGGTGGCATCACCGACGCACTCCACGAGGCGGCCAGCTCTGCCATTGAGTTTTACAACACCATGCAAACCGGCGCCATCTCTTTGGCCGGCTCGCTCATGTCGATGGGTGAGATCGGCGGGAAAACGATCGAATGGAACGAAGCTCTTGGCATGTCGCGCACGCTGATGCGGGAACTATCGGACCAGGCACTTGTCACCGGCGCCAGCACGAAGGAAATCTCCGAAGTATTTAGGGCGATGCTGCCGAACGCACTAAACGCCAAAATGACCATCGAGCAGACGCTAAAGCTCGCGAGCGCCCTTACCACCACCGGCAAGGCCATGGGCATCGATGGCAATATCCTTTCTAGGGACGTCCGCGACCTCATCACAGGCAATAACGTCCAGCGGACGGTCCTCGGCATGCAGCTGGGGATTACCAACGACGACATCAAACAGGCCAAGCAGTCCGCCGACGGCCTCTACAACTTTTTACAAGAGCGGCTCCGCGGCGAAATGGAAGCCAACCAGCACTATCTTGAAACCTTTGAAGGGCGCCTAAATCACTTAAAAGAATCGATAAGCCGTATCGGCGGCGAAGCCTTAACACCCATTATCACAGACGCGACGGAAGAGATGAGCAAGCTCGCCAATAGCCTCGTCGCCATCGACGATCACGGAAACGTCCTGGGGCTTAACGGCGACGCTATCGAAAGCATCCGCAACGCCGCCATTGTCGCCGAACACTTTGGCGCAGGCATGGTCCAGGTAGGCCAGGACATTGCCACTATTGCCTCTCCGGCCTTGAGCGCGTTTGCCTCCCTCATCGAGCTGGCCGCCGAACACACGACGACGCTCACGGAGCTTACCCTGGCGCTATGGGTATCTGGTAAGATCGGCTATTATATTACGGATTACCGCAACGCATTAACCGGCGCGGCAGAGGCGCAGACTTTCCTGGGCCGCGCGATCGCAGAGACACGCGTCCAGATGGAGGCCCAGACCGCGGCACAGCGCTCCGCCAATATGGCCGTTGCCAACAGCGCCATGACCAGCCTCGCCCAGACCTCGACGTCTGGCGCGCGGTCCCTTATGAGCGCGGAAAACGTTGCCAAAGAAATCAGCCTAAACGCAGCGCTTAATACGTCGATACAGGCCAATATTGACGCCGAAGTAGCGCGCATGACGGCCGCACAGCGTACCCGGACAGCCTTTGAAGGGGCACTGGCTGCCATGCGTGCCGGCGAAACAGAGCTCGCGACGCGTATCCTGGAGACAACGGCCACTATGGACGCGCAGGGAACCACAGCCGGCATGATGGCGGCCCGCGCGACGGAGGCCATTAACCTCGTCCGCATGGGCCAGGTAGAGCTGGCTGAACAGGTGATGGCCACGACGATCGCGTTTGAGCTCCAGGGCACCCAGGCTGTCGCGACAAGCGGGCAACAGGTAGCCGCCGCGGCTACGGCAAAAGAGGCACAGGCGGCACTGGCTGCCACGACCGCCACAACGTCGGCGGCTTCCACAGCGGCGGGAGTGGCTGCCGAAGCAGCCAGCGCTCGGACAGTCAGCGCAATTGCCGTCGCTGGCAACGCGGTCCGAAGTCTGACTAACCTTACCTTTAATCTCATCGGCGGCTGGGTAGGTGTCGCGGCTGCAATCGGCTACGCGCTCTATAAACTCTATCAATACGCCAGCGCTGAGAACGAATGGGCCAAAGACCATACATACTGGTACAACGGCAGCACTTGGGTAGTAGACCGCAACGGCAACGCGACGAGGCAGGACGCCAACGTCCCGACAGGTCTCGACTACACCGGTGTCGGTGCCGACTGGGGCAAGGAAAACCCGGACGACGTCGCAGCCGTCCAAGCAATGAACGCGCAGCACGAAAAGGAGCTCGAAGCCCAGCGCGAAAAGGAAGAAGCGGACCAGATGATTGCCTCGATGGAAAAAGCGAACCGCATCCAGGGCATGATCGCACAGGAACGGCCGGACCTTTTGGGCGATGTGACGGGCCGCTATCAAATAGGCGCGGAAGGTGAGGGAACCGCTGCCACCAAGGAAGCCACAACCGCACAGAAAGCGGCGACGAAGGCCGCCCAGGACCAGGCCAAGGCAAATAAGGAATACGCCAACACCATCGCCGAAAACTCCCAGCGCATTGCGCAGGTCAATGAAAAAATATCCAATATCATTGATAGCTTAAACGATAAGATACTCGGTCTCACCGGGACGCAGTACCAGGTAGACATGGCACGCATAGCCCGCGAGGTATCTGGGATTAGTAAGCAGATAGCAAGCGGCGTCACGACCCTAAAGACCTTTAGCTCGACGGCTGGCACCAGCTCCGGCAGTTACTCGACCGCCCAGAACTGGCAAGAGTCGCTCTTAAGTGGCGACGATGCTATCACGACGCTGACCGCCCAAAAGCTCCATCTACTTGCCGAAAAGTACTATGAGCTTACAGGCACGCAGCCGACGGTGACCAGCATGCACCGCTATGGCGACGGGAGCTCGTACCATGACAGCGGCCAGGCTTTTGACCTCTCCGATGATAACCTAGCCAATAACGCAGACCTCCGGCACCAGCTGGCGGACTACGCGGCGACTATCGGCCTAAATGCACTCGATGAGTACGAAACGCAGTATGGCCCGAATGGCCAGTACTATGGGAGCAATAATGTCCACTTTACGGATAACGGCACGCCGCTCCCAGCGGGGACGGCATCGGCGCCGGTTACGCCCACCATCTCGCAGGCCTCGGCGGCGATCCTGCAGACTGAAAAGATACGGACCATCGCGCAGGTCGTCAGCGAAATGAACAGCCCCTACTATAAGCTGCTCCTCGCTATTGCCACCTACGAAAGCGGCGACCAGAAGAACGTGAGTACCATCGGCTCCAACACCTACAACCCGGCCTCCGGCGCCGCGGGCTTGTTCCAGATTTTGTCCGGTCAGGACTACCTGGGAGCCGACGGACAGCGGCACGCCATCCCGAGCGATTATGCGGCGACGGACCGGCAGAACACCATCGCTGCGATTGACCTCTTATCCGGTAAAATCCGGGAGCATGGCGGCGACATTTGGGCCGGCGTCAAGGCCTACGGCGACGGGACGGACAGCTACGTCGAGGGCGTCCGCTCCATCTACGAGTCCATCGGCGGCTCCGGGACGGACCTTGCGCCGACGGGCACGAGTGTCTATAAGTCGCCTTTTATGGACACAGCATACCAGCGCCTCAGCGACTACCAAAAAGAAGCCGTCGCCAAAGTTATCAAGGACTGGCAGGACCGCCGGAACCAGTATAGCGATGATGCGGCCGCAACTGCCGCCGACATCGGCCTGGGCTACGGCGATACACGCTTAAGCGCCTTACAACTCAATGTACAAAAGACGCTTAGAGAGCTCGAAGAAAAGCGCGACGACGTCTACAAGGCTGTCGTAGGCTCTGGGACTGATGACAAAGAAGGCGAAGCCATCGTCACGCGATACGAAACGGCGATGCGGGAAAAAGCGCTCCGTGAAGAAGCGGCCAAAGAGCGCGAGCTCCGGCAGACGCAGCACGACGAGTACATGACGCACCTCGAAAGCATGGCCGGTCTCCAGGACGACTACACGGCGCACCTTGAGCAAAACCAGGCCGAAGAGCTGCGGACCTTTACAGCCTACCAACAAGAGCAATTAAAGACCGCCCAGCTCACCCTCGCCCAGCGGACGAAGCTTGAAGAGGAACTCTACAGTAACCTCCAGAAGCTCCATAGTCTCGAAGCCAAAGGCGACTGGGGCCAGGGCTTACAGCAACTGGGCCGTAACATGCGCACCTATACGCAGGACATCGGGACCGCCCTTACGAATGGCTGGAACAGCATCACGCAACAAGCGGAGGGCGCCTTTGACGATATGCTCACGTCGTCTGAATCCTTTGGCCAGCGTATGACCAACCTGGTCACCGGTGTCGCGAACATCGTCCTAAATACCATGATGAAAATTATCATGCAGGGCCTCATCGCGAACACGGTCATGTCGCTCCTGGGTATGGGCGGGAGCGCGACAAGTGTATCGAGCGCGCTCACGTCGTCGGTTCTCCCCAGCTTTACGGGCGGGGCGACTCTCGACACCGGCTCGTACCTACCCACCAGCTACAGCTACAGCCATGGCATCACGGGATTTGCCTCTGGCGGCCAGGTCGTCGCCCCCGGCTATATCATGGCGGGCGAAGGCGGCCGGGAGCTCATCCAGATGAGCGGCTCTGGCTACGTCTATAACGCCAAAGACACGGCGGACATCTTACGCGCCGCGGCGTCGCCCGCCCAGTCCGGCGCGGGCCTCCAGAACGTCGAGGTCCGCGTGGTGAACGAGTCCGGCCAGCAGGTCAAGGCGACGCAGACGACCGCCCAAGTCGACGGCAAAAAGCTCATCGTGACGACGGTCCTCGAAGCCATCGCGACGGATTATATGGGCGCCCGGTCTCTCATTAAGGGCGCTGTAGGAGGTGTATAACATGGCTATCCCAACCTGGCCAGACATTAAGCCGCCGGAGTACGGCACGACGGAGGACGTGGAGGACACGTCCCTGCGCTCTACCTTTGAGGACGGCACGGTCCAAGGCCGGCGGAAATTTACCAAGAGCCGTCGGACCTGGGAGCTGAAATGGACCGCGCTCCCCAAGGCGGATTACCTCACACTCATGGATTTTTTAATCAACACCGTCCATTTTTCGGCGAGCGCCTTTTTGTGGACCTCGCCGCTCGACGGCAAGACCTACACGGCCCGCTTTTCGTCCAAGGAGCCATTTGAGACGAGGACAACGGGCACAGTATCCGGGAGCATTACCATCCGGGAGGACTAAGGAGGTGAGCGTATGGTACTAGCCTTATCGGCTGTCGCATTACGCGAAAAGAACAAATTAAACTCTGATAGTACGTTTGTATTATTGTTACAGCTCAATATCCCTATGGAGGGCATTGACCCGATATACGTCTGCCATAACACGGAGGACATCGACTGGGCCGGCCACACCTGGCAAGCGTTTCCTTTTGAAATCGGAAAAGTATCGGAGGATAAGAGCGGGAGCGTCCCGTCCTTTGAGCTTAAGATAGACAACACCAGCCAGGCGCTCACCTACTACGTCGAGGCCTCGAACGGCGCCAACAACGGCGAAATTGTCTTTTATATCGTAAATACCGAGGCGCTCGATAGCCCGGTCCCCGAAGTCGAGGAGCACTACCGCATCACGCGCCTTACGGCAACGGAGCAATGGGTAACGGTCACGGTGGGGACCGCCTACAGCCCGCACTCTAGGCGCCCCGAAGGCCGCTATACAAAAAACAGCTGCCGGTACCGCCAGTTTGGCGGCCCCCAGTGCGGCTACGTCGGTACGGAGTTTACGACCTGCAACCGCTCCCTCTCCGACTGCCGGGAGCGCGGCTGTAGTAATCGTTTCGGCGGTTTCCCGGGGATTGACCAAGGAGGGATATATGTATGATTGACTATAGTGACCTGCTGGGGATACCCTTTGTCAATCATGGCCGGTCCCCTCGTGGCTACGACTGCTACGGCCTTGTCATGGAGGTGTACCGCCGCTTTGGCATCGCCATCCCCGAGTTTACGGCAGACTGGGACGACACGGACAAAATTAACGGCATCGTACAAGGCGAGGCGAGGAGCCCGCACTGGCGGGCTGTCTCTGCGCCTCTTCCCGTGCCGTGCCTGGTGGCGCTCCGTATGGGTGTGCCCCGCGGCGTCGTCAATCATACCGGCGTCTATCTGGGTAATGGCAAATTTATCCACACCCGAGCCAAGATAGGCGTCTGCATCGGCCGTCTTGACTCCCCGGCCTGGCGCGGCGTCATTGAGGGCTATTACGAGTACGTAGGAGGCACGCCATGATTACTGTTATTTTTATCAAAAACCCATTTGAGCCGCAAAAGGGACGCGAGGTCCATCGGTTTCAGTTTGAGCCGGACACGACTATCTCGTATTACGTGACACAGTGCACGGATAAGCTCACGCTGTCGGATATGGTCATCGCCAAAAACAGCTACACCATGGGCGGCGATAAGCTCGTACGCGACGGCGATTACATCGTCTTTTCGCCGATTGTGGCGAAAGGCGGCGGAAAGAATCCGCTCCTTATCATCGCGACCGTCGCGCTCTCCGTTGTTGCCATGGGCGCCGGCGGCGCTGTCGCCACAGCTCTCGGCGCGTCGAGCCTTGCGGCG
>ERZ791917.949-NODE-949-length-19912-cov-103.251347_pt1 | contig 19912 bp, 22 predicted proteins | sample MGYA00510138_ERZ791917 | MGnify/ENA primary metagenome ERZ791917 (study PRJEB30046, sample SAMN00792102) | human gut metagenome | study: EMG produced TPA metagenomics assembly of the A metagenome-wide association study of gut microbiota in type 2...
CTTGTTATTACAGCGTAGCTTTTGTCTTAGTTCATAGAGTGCCGTAAAGTGCCTATTTACAGGCTTTTCACGGGTTTTATGAATTTATCATATTTCATCAAAAATCGTCAATATACAAAAAATTGGTGTCAAAATTGGTGTCAAATAACCTTAATTTGAGATTTTGATGAGCAACACATCAGTATAAAAAATTGAATATTTTATAGATTATGGAACGCCTAAAATGACGTTCCTTTTCTATTTCCAGCCGTTCTTATTGGACGGCTATTTTATTACCCAAAATGAAAGGAGCATTAGATTTATGAAAAAGACATGGAAACGATTGTGTACGGGCTTCTTAGTTCTTGCAACTGTCGTTACTGCTTTACCGATTACACCTGTCCATGCAGAAAGTAAGCAATACTGGACGGAAAGTGCAGAGCGTGTCGGTATCATTGAAAAAGTAATGAATGACGGTTCTATCGGTTCGACATTCAATGAGGGCTATATGAAAGTCGAGGGCGAAACTGCCTATTGTATCGACATCAATACAGATTTTAAGAATGGCTACAAGACCAGAGCTGACGCAAGCTCACGCATGAGTGCCGACCAGATTTCAGATGTGGCGTTATCCTTAGAGTATGTCAAACAGTATGGCGAAGCTCACAAGGAATTGAACTATAAACAAGTTTATCTGTTGGAACAATGTGTAGTTTGGCAGAGATTGAGCGTACATCTTGGCTGGCAATGTGATAATGTGCGAGCTTCTTATGATGAAATTCCAAAGGCTACGCAGGACGAAGTTTTCGCTGGTGCAAGAGCCTTTGTTAAAGAGAATAAAGGACGCTATGAATGTGGCGGTTATATCTACTCTGGCGAGGGGCAGGAATTGGGACAATTCTGGGCGAAGCTGAATGTTGGAAATGCAAAACTGCAAAAGACTTCCAGTAATACCAGCATTACAGACGATAACGGGAATTACTCTGTTGCTGGTGCAACATACGGTGTCTTTGCTGATAAGGACTGCACGAAACAGCTTGCCACCCTTACGACTGATGAAAACGGAAATACAGATGTTGTAGAGGTAAAAGCAGGCACAGTTTATATCAAGGAATTATCTGCACCAGCAGGATATAAAGTAGATAAAACTGTATATTCCTTAAAGGTTGAAGCTGGAAGGACAGCGACCTTGAAAGTATCAGATACACCGAAAGTAACAGACACTTTGATTAAGCTTTTCAAGATTGATATGGAAACACAGAAAGACAATCCGCAGGGAAACGCTTCTCTAGCAGGTGCGGAATTTACATGGAAGTATTATGCTGGCTTCTATAACAAAGACAATCTCCCTGCCGAAGCTACTCGTACATGGGTTACAAAGACAATCGCCGAAACAGACAGCGACGGTACAACCCACTACATCACAAAATTAGCAGACGCATACAAAGTATCTGGCGACAGTTTCTATATGCAGGACGGAAAAGCGGTTTTACCTCTTGGTACACTAACTTGCGAAGAAACAAAATCACCAACGGGCTACTTATTAGACGGTGCATATATGCAGGCAAACGGTAGTGAAGAACAGATAAAAGGCTTATACCTTACACAGATTACTGAGGACGGCGACCTTGCCGTATTAACTGGAAGTAACCAGTTTTCTGTATCAGACAAAGTCATTCGTGGCGGTGTCAAAATTCAGAAACGAGATTTAGAAACGGGCGATACAAAGCCACAAGGAAGTGCCACTTTGAAAGATACTGCTTTTGACATCATTTCCTTAAATGATAATTCTGTTTTGGTTGAGGGCAAGCTATACAAGAAAAATGAAGTGGTAAAAACAATTCGTACAGATATTGAGGGTGTCGCTTCTGCTTCTGCCGACCTCTTACCTTATGGAAAGTTTCGTATCGTTGAGAGTGAAGCTCCAAACGGTTACTTAACTGACGGTGCAAAACCGATTGATTTTACAATCACAGAAAATGGAAAAATCGTGGACTTAACCGAAAAAGCCCATTCTATTTATAATCAGATTAAGCGTGGAGATATTGAGGGTGTAAAAATCGGTGCAGGCACACACAAGCGTCTTGTTGATGTTCCCTTTAGGATCACAAGCAAGACGACTGGCGAAAATCATGTTGTGGTAACTGATGATAACGGGCAATTCTCCACTTCTGCTGACTGGGCTTCTCATAAGCACAATACAAACGCAGGCAAGACCAGTGAGGACGGTGTGTGGTTTGGGACTTCTGAACCAGACGACAGCAAGGGGGCATTACCTTATGATACCTACATCATTGAAGAATTACGCTCTGATAGTAACAAAGGCTTTGAACTTATCCCACCTTTTGAAATCGTGGTATCAAGAAATAACCTTGTGATTGATTTAGGAACGCTGACTGATGAATACGAAAAAGAAATCTCTATTCATACCACAGCGACCAGCAAAGACGGCGAAAAGACTATCCTTGCAGGAAAAGAGGTTACAATCGTTGATACTGTCAAATTAGACGGACTTACAAAGGGCATAAAGTATCAGTTGAAAGGCTGGCAGATGTTAAAGGAAGAAAACGCCGAGCTTATCATTGACGGGAAACGTGTAGAAAACGATTATACCTTTGTCGCTGATGATGAAGAAATGAAAGTGGAAATTTCCTATACATTCAATGCGTCTGCTTTAGGTGGCAAAAATCTTGTTACCTTTGAAGAATTATATGATTTCAGCAATCCAGACGAACCCGTGAAAGTTGCGGAACACAAGGACATTGAGGACGACGGGCAAACCGTCCTTATCACAGAGCGTATCATCAAAATTCATACGACTGCTACCGATAAGGACGGTAACAAAGAGCTTGAAGCTGGAAAAGAGGTAACAATCATTGATACTGTAACCTTAGGGGGCTTAGAAGTCGGTACACAGTATAAACTTGTGGGCTGGCAGATGTTGAAAGAAGAAAATGCAGAGCTTCTTATCAATGGAAAGCGTGTGGAAAGTGATTACACCTTTACTGCTGACAGCGAAACTATGAAAGTGGAAGTTGCCTTTACCTTTGACGCTACTTCTCTTGACGGCAAACAGCTTGTAACTTTTGAAGAATTGTACGATTTTAGCAATCCAGACGAACCGAAGAAAGTTACCGAGCATAAGGATATTGAGGATAAGGGACAGACGATTACCTTTAAAGAAAAGCCAGAAGAACCAGAGAAAACCGAAACACCACCGACACCAGAAAAGCCTAGCAGACCTAGCGACAGTCCCAAAACGGGCGATAACACCAACCTTTACGGACTGCTTGCACTTCTTTTGACTTCTGGTGCTGGACTGGCAAGTATCTTCTTCTACAAACGCTGTAAAATAAAGAAATCATAAGGCGGTAACGATATGAAAAAAGGAAAATCACGCTCTCCGCCGAAGCTGTCAAAGGCAGACTTCCGCTTATTCTGGCTTGTCTGCTACTTACCTGCAAGAACACGGATAGTCAAGGGTGCGTAAGCATTTATTTTACCCTTTACTATCGGTGGGATTGCTGGTACTTCCCGAACCGCCAGAATAAGAAATCACAATCAAAAAACTTATCAAATATAGAAAGAAACGAGGTAAAACAATATGGAAATGAAATATGTCGTGCCAGATATGGCACAGTCTTTTGGAACTCTTGAATTTGCAGGCGAAAGCGACCATGTTTTTGACAGAGATAAAGATAACCGCAGATTTTTCGCAAGAAGAAGCTACAACCTTTATTCAGATGTGCAGAGAGGGGAAAATGTTGTGGTAGAAATTCCCGTGCAGGCTGGCGAAAAGCATTTCAAGTATGAGCAGAAAGTAAAACTTGTCAATCCGAAGTTATACGGCAGAGGTTACGCAATCGGGGATATGGGACATACCGATTATGTGCTAGTTGCTGATGATATTGTAGCAGTTGAAGAAAAGTAAAGGAGTGAAGAATTTATGAGATTATCAAACGGGTTTGTTATTGACAGAGAGAAAACATTTGGAGAATTAAAATTTACAGCGGTGCGTGATGTGTTCTTGCAGAATGAGGACGGGACACCGAGTACCCAGCTTAAAAAGCGTATCTATGATTTGAAGTGCAGTCTGCATGGTGGAATTATCCCCGTGTCTGTACCGCCAGAAGTACCAGTAAGGGAATTTCCGTACAATGCAGTTGTGGAGCTTGTCAATCCAGTAGCCGATACGGTATCAAGAAAAACCTATACGGGTGCAGATGTGGACTGGTATGTAAAGGCAGAGGATATTGTGTTGAAGAATAAAGGCAACCAGAACGCAGGTAGCCCACAGAACCCTACACCGCAGGGACAGCCGAAGAAATAAAAGTGATGTATTTGTCTTAATTTTGATTGACACGAACAATGCGGAGTGATATATTTATCTCATAAAGATACAAAAACATCTCATTTGAAAGGAGAGATAAATATGTCAAAGAAACAAATTAAAAAAATTATTTTTATGGGGGTAGGGTGTGCTTTATTGCTTATTGTTGGTACAATCTACTCCCTATTATACAATGATGGACGCTGGGTCAAAAATATGGATATGTCGGAATATGTATTTTCTTACAAGGATATTCCTATGTTAGTAATTGGAGCTTTAATAGCACTATATGCTATCTATATAGTAATTATCTGCTTTAAAAATGTCTTTTCAAAAAACAGCAGGGAAAAACGATATTCAAGAACAATTTCTCCTTACTGGGGATTTTGTGGAATGTTTGGTTTTCTGGGGTTTGGCGGATTTTGGACATACTATAAATTTGGAGAAATATTTCCTTTTGCTTTTTTCATATTTTTTGGTTTTTTCAGTTTTTTCTTTGAAGGTAAACTTTCTCATATCTTAGAAGATGAGCTTTTTCAAGAAAATAAACGTAAGGCACAATTAGAAGCCTACAAGATAGGTTTTAAACTATTATTTGTAGTTATCTGGCTTATGGCAATAGGTATGTTTTCCCGTAATGTTGAGTGGTGTGCAATATTTATGCTGATTTCTGTTTCACTTATCTATGCTCTTGTTCTTTTTCTTAGCAACTATTTATTATATCGTTATGAAAAAAGGGAATAAATTATGGAAGCAAAGTTTGTATGTAATTTAAAAAAATATCGTGTAGCACAAGAATTAACACAAGAACAACTCGCTGACATTGTAGGTGTTCGTCGTGAAACTATTATGAGATTAGAAAAAGCACAATATAATCCGTCACTTAAATTGGCAATAGATATTTCAAGAGCTGTAAAAGCTCCGATAGAAGATATATTTATTTTTGAATAAAGACAGTTTAAAGCAGTTAGTCTTAGGATTGACTGCTTTTTTCATATCCAGAAAGGAGTGATTGATTTATGCGTAAGATTTGTAACAAAGGACACCGTATCAGAGCCAGCGACAAGCAACTTGTCTATCACTTTTCCATAGGGACGCTTCTGTTTGTATTCGTAGCGGTTCTTTTGCTACTGAATACGAAACAGCTCATGCGTACCGATTGGGAGCATTTCAGCTTGTTAGAGAACGGCTTGACGCTCTCCCCTTACAACTTCATAACCATACTGATAGCGACTGGTGTTTGTGCATTGGTCGCTTTTCTGTATTACCGCTTCTGTTACGACAGTTTCAAGAAGCTATTGCACCGTCAAAAGCTGGCACGAATGATACTGGAAAATAAGTGGTATGAAGCCGATACCGTACAAGACAGCGGTTTTTTTACTGACCTGCAAAGCAGATCAAGGGAAAAAATCGTCTGGTTTCCAAAGATTTATTATCAAATGGAAAAGGGACTGCTTCATATCCGCTGTGAAATTACGCTGGGGAAATATCAAGACCAGCTTTTACGGTTAGAGGATAAATTGGAAAGTGGCTTGTATTGTGAGCTGACTGACAAGACCCTGCATGACGGCTATATTGAATATACCCTGCTTTATGATATGATAGCGAACCGCATTACCATTGATGAAGTACGGGCAGAAAACGGCTGTCTTAGATTGATGAAAAATCTTGTCTGGGAATATGACGCACTCCCTCACGCTCTGATTGCTGGTGGGACTGGTGGCGGTAAAACTTATTTTCTGCTGACGCTCATTGAAGCCTTACTGCATACCAACGCTGTCCTTTACATATTAGACCCGAAGAACAGCGACCTTGCGGACTTAGGAACGGTCATGCCAAACGTCTACCATACCAAAGAAGAAATGATAGACTGCGTCAATGCCTTTTATGAGGGCATGGTACAGCGAAGCGAGGAAATGAAGCGACACCCGAACTATAAGACAGGCGAAAACTACGCCTATCTGGGACTGCCACCCTGCTTTCTTATCTTTGATGAATATGTGGCGTTTTTTGAAATGCTGGGGACGAAAGAAAGCGTGAGCTTACTTAGCCAGCTAAAAAAAATCGTTATGTTAGGGCGACAAGCAGGTTATTTCCTTATCGTTGCCTGCCAGCGTCCAGACGCAAAGTATTTCTCGGACGGTATCAGAGATAACTTCAATTTCCGTGTGGGACTTGGGCGTATCAGCGAATTAGGTTACGGTATGCTGTTTGGTTCAGATGTGAAAAAGCAGTTTTTTCAGAAGCGTATCAAGGGGCGTGGATATTGTGATGTGGGAACAAGCGTTATCAGTGAGTTTTACACGCCTTTAGTCCCGAAAGGACATGATTTTTTGCAGACTATCGGCTCTCTTGCACAAGCAAGGCAGGACGGGACGGCGACGTGCGAAGCGAAAGGCGACGGCACGGACTAGCCGTTGCTGGTGTGGCGTTAGCCACGCCAGCAGGTAAAACCCCTCGGTATCTAACAGAGGGGTACGTTTGCAAATAGACAATAGACAAAAAACATAGGAAACATAAGGCTTCTGGCATGATTTTCTAGCAAAAATCGGCTGTGAAGTCGTCTTAAAAAACTTCACACTTGACAGATTGGGGGTATGGTTCTGAATGAAGAACAATGGATAAAAGAATTACGGGAGAAACGGATTGCTTACGGTATCTCACAAGGCAGGCTGGCGGTGGCTTCTGGTATCACAAGAGAATATCTCAACAAGATAGAAAGCGGAAAAATGAAGCCGTCAAAGGAACTTCTGGAAACTCTGCATAAGGAACTGGCAAGGTTCAATCCAGAAGCACCGCTTACCATGCTGTTTGATTATGTGAAAATTCGTTTTCCCACGCTGGATATACAGCACATCATCAAAGATATATTAAAACTGAATATCAATTATATGCTCCATGAAGATTACGGACATTACAGTTATACGGAGCATTACTCTTTAGGGGACATCTTTATCTATACGTCGGCTGACGAAGAAAAAGGTGTCCTTTTAGAGTTAAAGGGGCGTGGTTGCCGACAGTTTGAAAGTTACCTGCTGGCACAACAAAGAAGTTGGTATGACTTTCTCATGGACGCACTCATAGACGGTGGCGTGATGAAGCGTATCGACCTTGCTATCAACGACCATACGGGCATTTTGGATATTCCAGAGCTTGCGGAAAAATGCAGGAAACGGGAATATATCGGAAAGTCCAGAAGTTATAAGTTTTATCAGTCGGGCGAGCTTATCAAGCACAGAGAGGACGACAGAGAATATATGGGACGCACCCTTTATCTTGGGTCGCTGAAATCAGATGTGTATTTCTGTATTTATGAAAAGGACTATGAGCAGTACGTCAAGTTAGGGACACCTCTGGAAGAAGCCGATATTATCAATCGTTTTGAGATACGGCTTAGAAATGAACGTGCCTATTATGCAGTACGGGATTTGCTGACCTATTATGACGCAGAACAGACCGCCTTTTCTATCATCAATCAGTATGTGCGATTTGTTGATGAAGAACCCGACAAGCGAAAAAATGACTGGAAACTCAATGACCGCTGGGCTTGGTTTATTGGCGATAACAGACAGAGCTTGAAGCTGACGACAAAGCCAGAGCCTTACACCTTAGACCGTACATTGCGTTGGGTACAAAGGCAGGTAGCACCGACCTTGAAAATGCTGAAAAAGATTGATAAGGGAAACGGTACAGACTACATGGAAACAATCGAACAGCAGGCAAAGCTCACAGAAAAGCATGAAATGATAATCAAACAGCAGACGACCCCTGCAAAAGATTTAGTAGAAAGTTAGGAGTGATAAAAATGTGGGTATTATTAAAAGACTTCCTGCTGGTATCTATGGGAATGGGTATCGGTGTAGTCTTGATGTGTATTTTGAATGTCGGCAAAGAAGCTGACTATGAAATGAAACAATTAGAAGAAAGCGAGGACAATTAAATGAATTTCGGACAAAATTTGTATCAATGGTTTTTATCAAACGCACAGAGCTTAGTGCTTATGGCGATTGTGGTTATCGGTATCTACTTAGGGTTCAAGCGTGAGTTTTCAAAACTTATCGGTTTCTTGGTAGTTGCCTTGATTGCTGTCGGCTTGGTATTCAATGCTGGCGGTGTGAAAGATGTACTGTTAGAGCTGTTCAATAAGATTATCGGTGCGTAAAATTTTATTGTAGTGCTGATATAGGAATGGTATAATTTTCAAGAAAGGTAATCAAATAATGATTATCTAAAATGACAAAGATAAAAACGCAAAGCATTTTATTATGTGAGAGCTGGTAGGTAGCCCAGCCGTCCTATGTTTATAGGGTAAGTAACCTGCCCCTCCGGGTTGTCCGTTCTTTGTTTGGAAATAAACAAGGAGGGATTGATATGAAGACAATAAAATGTAAATTGACTGTGTATTTTGCAGAACCTTTTTGGGTTGGAGTTTTTGAAAGAATTTGTGATGGAAAACTTTCCGTAGCAAAGGTAACATTTGGTGCAGAGCCAAAAGATTACGATATTCAAGAATTTGTGTTGAAACATTATTATGATTTACAATTTAGTCCAGCAGTTGAAACGATTGTAAAAAAGGATAAGAAAAATCCTAAAAGAGTTCTTAGAGATGTAAAGAAACAATTACAGAACAATGGAATTGGGACAAAATCGCAACAAGCTTTAAAATTACAACATGAATTAAAAAAGGAAGAATATAAATCTAATTCCAAACATAAAAAGCAAATGGACGCAGAACAAAAGTTTAAGTTGAAGCAACAAAAGAAAAAAGCAAAACACAGAGGACATTAAATGATGTTGCTATATCATAAACTAAAAATTTTATAAGTTCATATCTACACAAAGCAGTTAGTCTTATGATTGACTGCTTTTTTCTTGCCAAAATTTCAGATTGGAGTGATGATATGGTGTCTGTTAGAGCTGTTCAATAAGATTATCGGAGCATAAAATTTTATTGTAGTGCTGATATGAGAATGTTATAATGTGAATATGAAAAAACAATAAACGGTAATTTAAAAAGGGGGAATGAAAAAGTGGCAGTTTCAAATATAAATACAATTATCAATAATGATATTCAAAAAGTTTGGAACATTGTTTTAGCTGTTGATAAATATAACTTATGGCGAAGTGATTTGAGCAAAATAGAAATAATAAATGACAAACAATTTATTGAATACACAAAAAATGGATATGCTACTACATTTACCGTTACCGTTGTAGAACCATATAAACGCTGGGAATTTGATATGGATAATAGCAACATGAAAGGTCACTGGATTGGTATTTTTACAGACAAAGGGAATGAAACACAAATAGACTTTACAGAAAATGTGATACCTAAAAAGTGGTTTATGAAACCTTTTGTAAAAACCTATTTGAAAAAACAACAAAAGCAATTTGTTCTGGACTTAAAGAAAGCATTGGAATAATAAAATTCAAGATTGGAGATTTAGAAATGGCTTCAAGTAAAGATTATTTACAATTTGTTTTAGAACAATTATCAGAATTACAAGAAATAACATATCGTGCAATGATGGGAGAATTTATTATCTATTATCGTGGGAAAATTGTTGGCGGTATATATGATGATAGGTTGCTGGTAAAACCAACAAAGTCCGCAATTTCTTATATGCCAACAGTTACTTATGAAGTTCCATACGAAAATGCCAAAGAAATGTTATTGGTGGAAGAAGTTGATAATAAAGATTTTCTGACGGGGTTATTTGATGTGATGTATGATGAACTACCCACGCCAAAACCTAAAAAGAAAAAATAAACAGCTTCTAGTTTTACAATTTCATATCCATACACACAAAGCAGTTAGTCTTAGGATTGACTGCTTTTTTCTTACCAAAATTTCAGATTGGAGTGATGAAATGAGCGATATTTTTAAGGATATGCAGGCAAACGTCGGCTGTGAATACATTTCCGACCTGCCCTCTTACAAACGTAAGGTGTGGCAGGAAATGAAACGACTGAACCCTGCCGACTATGAAGAAAGACAGTTAGACGATTTTTATAAATATGTGTTTGGTATGTCGTACCAGACCATAAAAGATGTGATGAAACAACAGAAAGGACGTGAGGAACAATGCAGGAAACAAGGGTGCTGGTGGAAACGAGAGGAACAACTGGCGAAGAAACAATATCATACTGGTTTGAACTGCCGATAGATGTTGACGAGTTTGAAGAAAAGCTAGGTGTCGGTGCAGAAAGTGGGGAATACCGTATTATCGAAAAGGTGTTGCCTTATGCTGATGAAGTTCAAGAACATACAAGCGTCTACCAGCTCAATGAATTAGATTTTATGTATCGCCAGCTTTCAAGTGATATGCAGGAAGAATATGTATCACTACTTACGGTGTTTGAGAACTTAGAAGCACTTTATATTTGCAGGAACGTGATTACGGTTTATCCCGACTGCAAAAGCATGATTGATGTTGCAAGGCAAAAGCTGATGAACGACCCGACGTTCAAACATCTGTCCGAGGACTGTCAAGAATATTACTTTGACTTTGAAGCCTACGCTTCTCACTTGCAGGAACACGGGAAATTTTTAGTAACGGAACACGGTATCTTTGAACTGCCAGAGTAGGAAATGAGGTGGTGCTTATGATTGATGATATGGCGGTTTATATTGCTAATCTTGGCAAATACAATGAGGGCTATTTAGTCGGTGCTTGGTTCACGTTCCCCATTGACGAGGAAGATGTGAAAGAAAAAATCGGCTTGAATGAACAGTATGAGGAATACGCAATCCATGATACCGACAACTTCCCGATTGCGATTGGCGAGTATGTTTCCATTGAAGAACTCAATGAGATGTATGAAATGCTAGAGGAACTTCCCGACTATATCGTAGAGTGTCTGGACGAATTTATCAGCCACTACGGGACGCTGGAAGAAGTCGTGGAACACAAGGACGATATTTATTATTATCCCGACTGTGAAACCATGACAGACGTTGCCTACTACTACATAGACGAATTGCAGGCACTTGGCGACATTCCACCCAGCTTACAGAACTACATTGACTATGAAGCCTACGGGCGAGATTTGGATATGGGCGGTTGCTTTATTGAAACAAGCCGAGGTATGTGCGAGATACCATATTAACGCTGGAAGATCAGCGACAAGCATTGTTGCTACTGACAGCGTATTTCTCTTTTAAGGGACAGTCTGAAACATGGCTGTCCTTTTCTATTTAGAAACTTACGAAAGGAGCTGAAAGAACTTGAAAAAGATTAAAAGCTACACGGGTATCTGGAACGTGGAAAAAGTCTTGTATGCAATCAATGACTTTAACTTACCCTTTCCCGTTACTTTTACACAGATTACATGGTTTGTGATTACAGAATTTATCATCATTCTGTTTGGGGATATTCCCCCACTTTCCATGATTGAGGGAGCATTTCTCAAATACTTCGGTATTCCCGTTGCTCTCACTTGGTTTATGTCGCAGAAAACCTTTGACGGAAAGAAGCCGTACAGCTTTTTGAAATCACAGATAACCTATGCCCTGCGACCAAAAATCACTTATGCAGGAAAAGCCGTAAAACTGCATAAGCAGATATTGAATGAAACAATCACGGCAGTAAGGAGTGTGAACTATGTTCCCGATAAAATATATTGACAATAACCTTGTCTGGAACAAGGACAATGAAGTGTTTGCCTATTATGAGCTGATACCGTACAACTATTCTTTCTTATCCGCAGAGCAGAAATTTATCGTGCATGACAGCTTTCGACAGCTTATCGCACAGTCCCGTGAGGGTAAAATTCATGCCTTGCAGATTGCCACAGAAAGCTCAATCCGCAGTATGCAGGAACAGTCAAAGAAGCTGGTAACTGGAAAATTAAAGGAAGTTGCCTATCAGAAGATAGACGAACAGACCGAAGCGTTAGTATCTATGATTGGGGACAATCAAGTGGACTACCGCTTTTTTCTTGGCTTTAAGCTCATGGTTACGGAAGAACAGTTCAATCTGAAGAACATCAAAAAATCGGCGTGGCTGACGTTCACGGAATTTCTCCATGAAGTGAACCACACGCTGATGAATGATTTTGTTTCCATGCCGAATGATGAAATCAATCGTTACATGAAAATGGAAAAGTTACTGGAAAATAAAATCTCCCGTCGCTTTAAGGTGCGTCGCTTGGAAATCAATGATTTTGGGTATCTCATGGAACATCTTTACGGCAGGGACGGTATCGCTTATGAAGATTATGACTATCAGCTACCAAAGAAGAACTATAAAAAAGAAACGCTGATAAAATACTATGACCTTATCCGTCCGACAAGGTGTGTGATTGAAGAAAGCCAGCGATATTTACGATTGGAACATGAGGACAAGGAAAGTTATGTGTCCTATTTTACCGTCAATGCGATTGTCGGCGAGCTTGATTTTCCGTCGTCTGAAATCTTCTATTTCCAGCAACAGCAATTCACATTCCCCGTTGATACTTCTATGAATGTAGAAATCGTAGAAAATCGAAAAGCATTAACAACCGTCCGCAATAAGAAAAAGGAATTGAAAGACCTTGACAATCACGCTTATCAAGCAGGAAGTGAAACCAGCTCAAATGTGGTGGACGCTTTAGACAGCGTGGACGAGCTGGAAACTGATTTAGACCAGACAAAAGAAAGTATGTATAAGTTAAGCTACGTCATACGGGTGTCTGCACCCGATCTTGACGAGCTGAAACGCCGTTGTGATGAAGTCAAGGACTTTTACGACGACCTCAATGTAAAGCTGGTGCGTCCTGCTGGGGATATGCTGGGGCTTCATTCTGAATTTCTTCCTGCCAGCAAGCGATATATCAATGACTATGTGCAGTATGTAAAATCAGATTTTTTAGCTGGACTTGGCTTTGGAGCAACCCAGCAGTTAGGGGAAACTACGGGTATCTATATGGGCTATTCCGTTGATACGGGAAGAAATGTGTACCTGCAACCGTCTTTAGCTTCGCAGGGCGTAAAAGGTACAGTTACCAACGCTTTAGCGTCTGCTTTTGTCGGTTCGCTTGGCGGTGGGAAATCGTTCTGTAACAATCTTCTGGTATATTATGCGGTGCTGTTTGGCGGTCAAGCACTTCTGTTAGACCCTAAAAGTGAGCGTGGCAACTGGAAAGAAACGCTCCCAGAAATCGCCCATGAAATCAATATCGTAAACCTAACCAGCGATAAGGACAATGCAGGACTTCTTGACCCGTTTGTGATTATGAAGAATGTAAAAGACGCTGAAAGTCTGGCAATCGACATCTTAACATTCCTTACGGGTATTTCTTCAAGGGACGGCGAAAAATTCCCCGTACTTCGTAAGGCAGTACGCTCCGTTACCCAGAGCGACAGTCGGGGCTTGCTCCATGTGATAGACGAGCTACGCCGTGAAGATACGCCCATATCAAGAAATATCGCAGACCATATCGACAGCTTCACGGACTACGACTTTGCACATCTGCTGTTTTCAGACGGTACGGTGGAAAATGCAATCAGCCTTGATAACCAGCTCAATATCATTCAAGTAGCCGACCTTGTACTGCCAGATAAGGACACGACCTTTGAGGAATACACGACTATTGAATTATTGTCGGTGTCTATGCTGATTGTGATTAGTACCTTTGCCCTTGATTTTATCCATTCGGACAGAAGCATTTTTAAGATTGTCGATTTAGACGAAGCGTGGGCGTTCTTAAATGTGGCACAAGGAGAAACCTTATCAAATAAGCTGGTTCGTGCTGGACGAGCTATGCAGGCAGGCGTTTATTTCGTTACACAATCTTCTGGGGACGTGGCAAAGGAAAGTCTGAAAAACAATATCGGCTTAAAATTCGCTTTCCGTTCTACTGACATCAACGAGATAAAACAGACCTTAGAATTTTTCGGTATCGACAAGGACGATGAAAACAACCAGAAACGGCTTCGTGATTTGGAGAACGGACAATGCTTATTGCAGGACTTATACGGGCGTGTCGGTGTGGTACAGATACACCCAGTCTTTGAAGAACTGCTACACGCCTTTGATACCAGACCGCCCGTACAGAGAAATGAGGTGGAGTGATGAAAGAAAGGATAAAAGGTGCGTTCACAAAAAAGAAGATTTTCCACTTTCTCAAAATGGCTCTGTTCGTGGTGGCACTCTCCCTTATCCTGCTTTCACTTTTGGGGACGGTGGCTCATGCGACGGGGCTTGTGGACGATACCATAAACGCAGAAAATCTTTACTCAAAATATCCCCTTTCCAACTACCAGCTTGATTTTTATGTGGATAATAGCTGGTCATGGTTGCCGTGGAACTGGCTGGACGGCATTGGAAAATCGGTACAGTACGGGCTTTACTGCATTACCAACTTTGTCTGGACGATAAGCCTTTATTTAAGCAATGCCACGGGCTATGTGGTGCAGGAAGCCTATAAACTTGATTTTATTAACGATATGGCAGACAGTATCGGAAAGAGCATACAGACCCTTGCAGGTGTAACCGAGAACGGCTTTTCTTCTACGGGCTTCTATGTTGGTTTCCTGCTTCTCATTATCTTAGTGGTGGGAATGTATGTTGCTTATACGGGACTGATCAAACGGGAAACCAGCAAGGCACTTCACGCTGTTATCAACTTTGTGGTGGTGTTCGTGCTGTCCGCTTCGTTTATTGCCTACGCTCCCGACTACATCAAGAAGATAAATGAATTTTCATCAGACATCAGTACCGCTTCTTTGGACTTGGGAACAAAAATCATGCTCCCCAACTCCGACAGCGAGGGCAAGGACAGCGTGGACTTGATACGGGACAGCCTATTTTCTATTCAAGTGGAACAGCCGTGGCTACTTCTGCAATTCGGTAACAGCAACATAGAAGAAATCGGGACAGACCGTGTGGAAGCTCTGGTATCAGTAAGTCCAGAGGACGAGGACGGAAAGACCAGAGAGGAAGTCGTGAAAACAGAAATCGAGGATAACGACAATAATAATCTGACGATACCGCAGGTGGTAAACCGTTTAGGTATGGTGTTCTTCCTCTTGTTCTTCAACTTGGGGATAACGATATTTGTATTCTTGCTTACGGGCATGATGTTGTTTAGCCAGATACTTTTTATTATTTTTGCAATGTTTTTACCTATCAGCTTTCTACTTTCCATGATACCCAGCTATGAAAGCATGGCAAAGCAGGCAATCGTAAGGGTGTTTAATACCATAATGACACGGGCAGGAATAACGCTCATTGTAACAGTGGCGTTCAGTATTTCCAGTATGTTTTATAACATTTCCACAGATTACCCGTTTTTCATGGTGGCGTTCTTGCAGATAGTATGTTTCGCAGGTATCTATATGAAGCTGGGCGACTTAATGAGTATGTTCTCTTTGAACGCTAACGACAGTCAAAGCATGGGACGAAGAATTTTCCGCAGACCGTATCTATACTTGGCACATAGGGCTAGGCGTATGGAAAGACGGCTTGCTGGTGCGGTTACTGCTGGTGGTGTTGCTGGTGCGGTGGCTGGTAGTTCTGTTGCTGGCAAAAGAGCTGAAAGAAAAAATACAGCTTCTAAAGAAAATCGGGGCAATACCACTTCCAGCATGGGACAGCGTGCAGGCTCAAAGGTGGGTGCTGTCTTAGATACGAAAAATAAAGTGAAAGACAAGGCAAATGCTGTCAAAGAGAATATCAAGGATATGCCGACACAGACCGCTTATGCGGTGTATTCCGCAAAGGAAAAGGCAAAGTCCAGCGTGTCCGACTTCAAGCGTGGCATGGTGCAGGAACAGCAGTCCAGACAGACGGGACGCTTGGAAAAGCAGGAACAGCGTAAGAAAAATATCGCTGACAAACGTATGGAGCTTCAAAAGGCACAAGAAGCAAGGCAGGCACAGCGAAAGGCTGACGGATCAGCGACAACGGGAGCTACCCGTCCCCATGAGCGACCAGCCACAGCTTCAACCATTTCAAAGCCGAGTGCGGAAAAAATGCAGGAAGTCAAACGCCCTGCCACAGCGACCACTTCAAAAGCAAGTGAGCCAGTCAAGACAAATGTTATCAAAGAACGTCCGTTATCTTCTAATGCTTCTGATAGGAAAGCGACCCAACCTGCACAGCCAGTACATAAGCAGAATGTAGAAAAAGTGGTATCAAAGGAAACACGCCAGAATTACACAAAAGACCGCAGGACAAAGGTTCAGCAGACCCAGAGCGTCCAGAAGAACCAGCAGACCACAGAGAAAAGCCGTAACCTTGTAACGAAGAAAGGACAGAAGAAAAAATGAAACTGAAACATATCGCTATCATTGGCAGTCTGTTTCCTATCCTCTTTTCGCTGGTGCTTTTCTTTGGTGTCCTCATTAGTGCGGACAGCGACGACGAGAACAGCAATTTTTCTTCTGGCATTACGGGTATGAATTTATCCGCAGAAGTTTTGAAACATCAGCCTATGGTGGAAAAGTACGCCAGAGAAAACGGTATCTCCGAGTATGTCAATGTGCTATTGGCTATCATTCAAGTAGAAAGTGGCGGTACGGCAGAAGATGTTATGCAGAGTTCGGAAAGTCTTGGTTTACCGCCTAATTCCTTAGATACAGAAAGCTCAATCAAGCAGGGGTGTAAGTATTTTGCGTCCCTGCTTTCTTCCTGCAAAAATCAAGGTATCGACGATTTGAATGTAGCGATACAGTCTTATAACTATGGCGGTGGTTATGTGGGATATGTGGCAGGAAAAGGAAAGAAACATACCTTTAACCTTGCGGAAAATTTTGCCCGTGAGAAATCGGATGGAAAGAAAGTAACCTACACTAACCCGATAGCTGTTGCTAAGAATGGGGGCTGGCGGTATGGCTATGGAAATATGTTCTACGTCGAATTAGTCAATCAATATCTGACCGTGGCACATTTTGATAATGCGAAGGCACAAGCGATTATGAATGAAGCGTTGAAATATCAAGGCTGGAAGTATGTGTATGGTGGCAGTAACCCGAACACTTCCTTTGATTGTAGCGGACTTGTGCAATGGTGCTATGGAAAAGCTGGTATCTCCTTACCGAGAACGGCACAAGCACAGTATGACGCTACCCAACATCTCCCACTCTCGCAGGCAAAGGTTGGGGACTTGGTGTTTTTCCATTCTACCTATAACGCTGGTACTTATGTAACGCACGTTGCAATTTATGTAGGAAATAACCAGATATATCATGCAAGCGACCCGATAGGATATGCAGATTTAAGTAGCAGTTACTGGCAACAGCACTTAATCGGTGCAGGACGAGTAAAACAATAGAAAGGACTTGAAAAATATGTTTAAGAAGAATAAGAAACAGACAGAAACTATCAAAGAACCAAAAGAAAAAAAGGTGCGTACTGTCAAGGTAGGCACACATAAGAAAACCGTGATTGCGTTGTGGGTGGTGCTTATCGCAAGCGTGAGTTTTGGGGTGTATAAGAATTTTACCGCTATCGACCAGCACACGACCCATGAAAAAGAAATCATTGAACTTTGCTTGCAGGACACCAACGGGATAGAAAATTTCGTGAAGAATTTTGCGAAGTCCTATTACACATGGAATAACAGTAAAGAAGCGATTGAATCAAGGACGCAGGCAATCAACGGTTATCTGACAAAGGAATTGCAGGACTTGAATATTGATACAATCAGAACGGATATACCGACCAGCTCCACGGTTACAGATGTGATTGTATGGCATATCGAGCAATCGGGAACGGACACTTTTTCTGCTACCTACGAAGTAGATCAGCAGATAAAAGACGGAGAACAGACAAGCAATGTGAAAGCAACTTATACCGTAAAAGTCCATGTAGACGCTGACGGGGATATGGTAATCGTTCAAAACCCTACCCTTGCACCAGCAGTTGAAAAATCAGACTATGAGCCTAAGACACTAGAAGCAGACGCAAACGTAGACGCTGATACTGTCAATGACGCTACCGCATTTCTGGAAACATTCTTTAAGCTCTACCCGACAGCGACAGAAAAAGAGCTTGCTTACTATGTATCGGGAAATGTGATTGAACCTATCGGCAGGGACTATCTTTATTCTGAATTGGTAAACCCTATCTTTACAAAGGACGGGGACAATGTGAAAGTCAAGGTTGCGGTAAAATTCATTGATAATCAGACAAAAGCGACGCAGGTATCGCAGTATGAGCTTGTGTTACAAAAGGATAGTAACTGGAAGATTGTAGGATAATAAAATATGGAAAGTTTACTTGACATTCTTTGCTCGCAGGAGTATCATAAGATCAGAAAAGGAAAGTAAGCTTTCCATTTGTTCAAGAAAGGGGTATGTTGTGAAAAATCGTTTAGAAGAATTACGAAAACAAAGAGGTATTAAACAAGAAGATTTAGCGACTGCTCTTGAAGTATCTCGTCAAACAATAGGCTCTTTAGAAAATGGACGCTATAATCCCTCTATCATGTTAGCCTTTAAAATTGCAAGGTACTTTCAAATGAGCATTGAAGAAATCTTTATTTATGAGGAGGAAAGCAAATGAAACATAAAATACAAAAAGTTGAATTATTTATCGGTGTAATAATCTTTTTAGGTGGTTTACTAACTTATGGTTTAGGCGTACACCAACTATTGCCCGTACCTCGTCCAGATTTGGTTGTCTATGGTACAACGCTTATTGGAATAATATTGATTTTTATGGGTTGTGATATATTCAGTAAGCCAACAAAAGAAATGCAAATATTAGAAAATGATGAAAGAAATATCGCAATTACTAATGCTTCTCTTGCGAATGCTTACAAAGTAACACTTACATTATTGGTTCTTGTATTATTTGCTCTTATCTTTATGGGATATATGAGTAAAGTTGTATTTTTTTTCGATAGTAGGAGTTATTGCTATCGGACAAATCACATGGGTTACAACAGCTCGTTATTTAGATAAGAAAATGTAGTCTTTTGAAAGGTGGAATTAACAATGAAGAAAAAATTATCATTTATCATTGAGATTATTATAGGTATAATTTTTATATGTTTGGGATGTTTCGTTATTGATACTGACTATTACTCTACACTTTTTTGCGCAATGGGGTTCGGATTAGCTTTTGCTTCTGGTGTTCAATTATTGAAAATTTGTTATTATGAAATGCCAAAAAATAAAGAAAAATTTGAAAATATAAATAGAGAAAATCACATCAATAATGTTGATGAAAGAAAAGTATTTTTAAGAATGAAAGCTGGTTCTTTAGTGTATCAGATAATGACCTTCGTGTACTTGTTTGTTGCGTTTGTATTTGCGTTACTTCATATTGAAGCTTGGATTATAGGTGTTATCTTTGGGTTATTCCTACTGCAAACATTTTTAGGGATTGTTCTGTATAAACATTTTGAAAAACATTTTTAAAACATTCGCTAAATTATGATGAGGTAATACTATGATAGGACTTAAAAAACGAGATATTAAAAAAGCCTTGAAAGCAGGAGCAAAAGCTGGCGGTGTATCATTGGCTGATGTTCGGGCGGATATTGAAGCAACGATTGATGAAGCTATGAACAGCACCGACCCAGAAGTGCAGGCAAATTTCAAAAAGTATTTTGGAAATAAACGCCCTACACCAGAAGAATATATTTATATCATTACGAAAAAGACAAAGG
>ERZ791917.957-NODE-957-length-19815-cov-3.411589_pt1 | contig 19815 bp, 15 predicted proteins | sample MGYA00510138_ERZ791917 | MGnify/ENA primary metagenome ERZ791917 (study PRJEB30046, sample SAMN00792102) | human gut metagenome | study: EMG produced TPA metagenomics assembly of the A metagenome-wide association study of gut microbiota in type 2...
ATCATTTTCGGTGACTCGGACAAGAACTTTATCGGTCAAAGGGAGGCTTATGCGGGCGCCGCTGAAATCAAACAGCGGCATCCCGACATTGAGGTCGAAGTGCGTCTGCCCGAGCAATCGGGCTCAGACTGGAACGACGTTCTCATGGTTCAAAACCAAATAAGCCTCGGTGCACAGGCTTGTTTGTCAAAAATATAGCGTGCATCGTTTTTTACTTAACCCTGCGGGGCCTTTGTGCCCTGCAGGGAGTACGAGGCTCCGTTTTTTATTGGAGCTTTATATGACACAGGTATTAAACGAATTCGTCTCGCTGGAATCTTTCGGATTTATGCAGGACGGATCCCTTTTAGGGTACAGATTAGAGGATATTGAACCGGAACTTCGGTGCCTGATTCCTCGCCTGGATCCTTCCTATGTTTTTGAAAAGGACGCTTTGTCGATCATGAGCGCCTGGTTTGAAATCGGTTCGGGTGAGCCGCTGTTTATCAGCGGCCCGCACGGTTCCGGCAAAACCAGTTTTGTGAATCAGTACTGCGCCCGAGTGAACGCACCGGTGATTTCGATCACTGCGCGCGCCCGCTTGGACCGTACGGATCTCATCGGCGGCTATGTTATTGATAAGGACAAAAGCATGCGCTTTGCTGACGGCCCCCTCACTAGGGCCTGGCGGCACGGCTGTGTGTTTCTTGTCAATGAGATGTCGGCAGCGCCGCCGGATCTTTGGCTCTCGGTCAATGAACTGCTTGAAGGCTCTCCGCTTTATATCCCGGAGACCGGAGAAGTAATTCATCCGCCCCCGAGAACCCGCATTGTCATGACCGACAATCTGCGGGGACTGACGGAAGATTACGGCTCACGCTATGTGGGACGCTTCAGTCAGGATCCGGCAGTGCTCGACCGCTTTTGGAAAATGCGCATGGACTACATGGGCGAGGAGGCTGAAGTTTCTTTATTAGAAGCGACTACTCCGGAGCTTGAAGTCCGAGGCATGTCCTTTGAAGAATGGCGGAAAGAATTTTCCGTGCGCCTGAGGAGGGCGGCGGACCGAGTTCGTCAGGCTTACTGCCGTCAGACGGAGGACGGAGCCGTTGCGGAAGCAACGATTTCGACCCGAGTCTTACTGCGGTTCAGAGACTTACTTCTTTTGAGCTATCGATCTCCGGCGATGAAGAATGAGCCTCGAGCTGCTTTGAGGCGTGCGATGAAAATCGCGCTGACGGACTGTCTGGAAGAAGCCGGCGCGTTGGCGGTCGAAAAATTGGTCGAATTAGAAATCGGCGATATCGGCAAGCATATTGCCTAAACGCAGTTTTCTAACGGACCGATCGTTTTTTAAACCAGAGATGATTTCGGTCATCTCAACCCATCGTTATTCGAGGGCCTTTAAGCCCTCGGATGACGGGCCATAAGGGCTCTCTTTTTTATTTAAGGAGGCCCTATGGCTGATTTGTTTGGTAACCGCGGTTTTTGGCAAGACAGCGGTTGTTTATCAACCGAAAAGAAAGAAGGTAAAACGGAAGATTCCGATCTGGTGCTGATTTGTTTTCAGATCAGTGTCTGGAGCGGGACGACAACCGAGCAGACCTCGATTGAGGAAGGCGCGGAGTTTATGAAACGCCGCAGGATTATTCCGGGCGTGATGCTGAAACCTTTTCTTGACTTCAGAGCACGAGCCAAAGCTTTGTGTCAGGAGATGGGCGAACCTTATCTCAACGGTTTCGTGATGCGACGGCAGGATGCTGCCGTAGCGGAACGAGCCCTGAGTGTCTGGAGAAAAGAATTCTGCAGGCGGCGCGATGAAGTTTTTGCGCCGGCCTATGAAGACATTCTTGCTCAGAGGCTTGAAGGCATCATTCCTCCGGGTTGTTCGAAGGAAGCCGTTTTTCCTCCGACGAATTTTGTTCTGCGTCGAATCAGCTTTGAGTTTGATGCGTTTGTTCTGGCCGCACACGGCACGGGCAAGCAAAGCTCAAAAGATGCTTTTCTTGACGGGCTGGCCGAGCGTTTTGCCGATGAGACCGATCTCATCTGCGCGGCGCTTGAGACCGCCAACGTCACGGAAGCGATTGTGTGTCGCGTCAGGACGCTTTATGAACGGGTACGTTCATGGAGCTGTTCTCAAACCCGATTTGCTCTTGCTTCCGCTGCACTGGAAGAAGCGCTTGCCGAAGGCAGCCGGACCCATGTCTGGTGCCGAAACAAGAAGCTTTTTGTTCAGTTTCTGGAGAAAGCTCGGGAAGCATTTGCGCAGGCAAATGCAGCCCACGAGCAGAACACAACGGAAGAGGCAGAGTCTCTCGTATCCGTTCCTTCAGTTGAGGAAAGGCGAGAGGTGCTTACCGGAGCGGCAGGCATGATTGCCCGCGGCCGGTCGCTTTTTCCTTTCGGTTAACCGACTTCCTGTTCAGTGTCTCAAGGCGAAAGCCTTGGGACACGGTTCCGGAATAATTTTTAGGAATTTCACTTTGTCTCAGATAACGATTGCGTTACCCGCGGTATTAAAAGCGGTAAACGGCATTTTGACTTCTCTTTCTGGGGAAAAAGAAATCAAAGTGGTATTTGCCGGCACGCCTTGCACAGACGGCAAGACCGTTTATTTAGGAGAGCCGTTGCTTCAGTCTCAGGATGCGCTGGATGCCTACCTGTCTCACGGGACGCATGAGATTCATCACGTTTTGTACAGTGACTTTGATGAAGTGGCTTCGCTCGGAGGACTGCATTCGCTCGTTAATGCTCTGGAAGACGTTCGCATTGATGCCATCGGATATAAAAAATATCCGGGCGGCTATCTTTGGCGCAATGAACACTTTTCTAAGATGGCTCGGGCAGGGCAGCTTCCGAAAATCAACGAACATACTTCGCCGGGCGCGCTTCTTTGCCTTACTTGCTATTGGTGCATGACCGCACTGATGCTGGAATACGACTGCTCAAAGCATTATTCGGAAGAAGCACAGAATGCTTTTGTACAGAGATTCGGTCAGGAGCTCTTTGAGCGGATTATGCAGAAGGCAGAAGAATCGGTCAGAAGCCCGAATACCGCTGCGGTTATTCAATGCGCAAGAGAGATTGCACAACTATTCAGTCAGGCGATTTCTCAAAAGGTATTCTCTGAAGAGAACAAGTGCAGTTCCGATCAACCAGGCGCCGGCTCTTCATCAAAAGGAGCATCGGCTTCTTCTGAAGGAAAGGGCAAAGCCAAAATTCCGAAGAAAGACAAGCAAAAGTCCGACGAGTTTGATGCCTTGTTCGAGAGCGATGATCTTAAGGACGCCGATATCCACCGTGCCATAGAAGAAGACTATAAAAACTATCGAGGAGCCACAGGCGAGAATCCGACCGGCAAAGCCGCGGTTTGGCCGACGGTCAGAAGTGAACTCAGTCCTCGGGTTGATCCTGAATTCAAAGCGGAAGCGGAAAAGCTGCTTCGCGGAGGCTCACAGCAGTTTCATCGGTTCCTGCAGGGATTGAGTTTCCAGCCTACGCGTTATGCGAGAAGCGGCAGAGACCTGGAGCCCAAGAGACTGAGCCGGTTGTATGTCGGCGACACCAGAGTGTTTCGATGCGAAGAATCTGTGCTGCGTCCGTCAGTTGCGATGTGCGTCCTTTTAGACCGCAGTGGCTCCATGACGCGCGAAGACATGAGAACCGGATCTTTGTGTGGTCAGGCCATCGCCGGAATGACTGATTCCGTGAGCGGATGCCGAAGCTCGGTTTATGCATTCCCGGGTGTTGAACGGCAGACGCTGTTAGAAGTCAAGCGTTTTGATGAGCCCGTTGCGTCTTGTTTAGATCGCTTTTGCGCGTTAAGGCCTTTCGGATACACGCCGGTCAGACAATCGATTAACTCTGCGGCCGCTCAGCTTGTCAGTCGAAGAGAGTCTCGCAAAATTATCTTTTTGATTACGGACGGATTGTGTTCCGATGCCGAACTTCTGACTGATATTGAGCAAGATTTGAAGCGTGCCGGGATTGAGATTGTCTGCTTGGGCATCGGGGATGATATTCCGAAGATTTTTAGTATTCAGTCAGACATCAAGCATTCTCGTCAAATGAAAGAGGCGGCTTATAAGCTTCTTGAAGAGACGTTTAGAAGAAGACATTGATCTTTAGCCGCATGGTCGTCGTGAAGATTTTTGCGATACCAAGTTTGAACGGCTGTGTTAATTCGGCCTCGGAAGGATAATTAAGGAAGGAGATCCGTAGAGTTTTTCTTCTCGGATGATTTCTTTCTTCTTGAAGGAATCGAAAATTTTCAGGGGATTGTTCGTTGTTAGAAATTCAGCTTCCGAAATGCATTGAGGCGCGGCTGTGTCGGTTTGCTAAAGAAACGGGTCGCTCAGAGACTGCTTTAGTCAAAGAAGCTCTGGATCATTATTTAGATGATCTGGAGGACATCTATTTTTCTGACAAGGTAGTACAACGAATACGCGATGGCCGGGAAGACGTCGTTTCATCTGAAGAAATGGCGCAGATGCTTGGTCTCAAAAGTGAAGGGTCTCGTTAGTTGCGAGGATAATTTTTTGTAGTTTTTCTCAGCACACTTTCTTTCTATCGAGCCCTAGTTTCAGGCGGACGCCTCTTTTTGCAGCAGTTCTTCAAGGAGACAGTATGGCAGTGTTAAAGATCAGAATTCCGGACGATGAGATGGCATGCTTAGAGGTCTTGGCAGAACGCAAGGCACGACCAAAACACAGATCGTTCTATCCGCTCTGAGAAGTGTTTTTGAAGAAAATTTCTTAGAGAAGAAATCGATTCTTCTGCCTGAAGACCAGTATCAAGCTTTGGTTGAATTGGTCGGCAGTCCTTTGACGCCGCAGGAAATTGAGGGCAGAAAGAAGCTCAAAAAAGTCCCCGACTGGAATTTGTGAGGCGGCTTTGCCAGCCGCCGCATTTGCATTAAGCAATCACTTCCGGGTGGCCGATTTCTTAGCAGGCTTGCAAAACTTTCCGCGGACGGCTTTTTTCCAATCTTCTGGCGTAGTTGGCGGAATGTCAGAGTAATCGATATCCTCGTCTCTGATGCTTTTGATTCGTTGGAGTTCTTCCGCAGTCCAGGGTTTGGCATCAGAAAGCTTGAAATGTACGGTTGTCATAGGCTTGATTTTCAATCAGCTTTTAAAGCGATTACTGTTCGGAATTGTTTGGCGAAATGGAAGTTTTCTGCATAGGTCTCTAGTGCGTGGGCAATAAGTGACACAGCGGCTCACCTTCCATTCTGATAGTTTGGCATCTCAAATCTTTAGTTTCAATGCTCTCAACTTGGTATGGTGATTTGAGGTCTGAGGTTTTGTTAGTTTATTCACAGCTTTAGAATTGAAAGAGCTTCCGACGGTAGTCCATCGGAAGCTCCTCTTCAGTCGCACTCTAACCATCTAACGAAGGTTAGAGTGTCTCTGAACATTAGGCAGGATTCTTAGCTGCGTTCACACCGGCGATACGACCGTATGTGAAGATGTCAGCCATAGCGTTACCGCCGACACGGTTGGTACCGTGGATACCGCCTGTGACTTCACCGGCTGCATACAAGCCGGGGATGACATTGCCGCGACGGTCAATGACTTGAGCGTCTTTGTTGATGATCACACCGCCCATGGTGTGGTGACGTTTCATCGTAACGCGACCGGCATAGAACGGGGCTTTGATGATCTTGTTGACCAGAACGCCTTCAGCACGGCCGAGCGGATCTTTCTTGGTGTCAACAGCCTTATTGTAGGTGTCGACAGCTTCTTTGAGGTTGTTTGCAGGAACACCGATCTTCTTAGCCAGGTCTTCAATAGAGTCGGCGTAGTAGAGTGTTCCGGCCTTTAAAGCAGCTTCGTTTTCTGGTCCTTTGGAGTTCTTTTGCTGTTCAAAACCGTCTGCGTCAACGATTGTCCAAGCAATAGCCTTCGGCTGATCAAGCATGGCGTCACGCAATACGTCACGTCTTGCGTCTTCTTTAATGAAGCGTTTGCCGTCGAGGTTCACAAACAAGAAGCGGTCAACATGCGTGAAGAGGTTAGGAGCATGTTTTTCTCCCGGAACTCCGCCCGGGATGCACTGGATGTAATCCAGACCGCGGGTACCTGCACCGATATCGATCAGATCGGTTAAGACGTCGCCCGTGGCGCCGGGATGGTTGGTTGTGCCGAGCTGGCCCATGCGAGGATCGGAGATTGCGGTCAGTCTGTCATTTGCAGCGAAACCGCCGGCAGCAGCAACAACAGCGTTGGTAGCACGCAAATAGAGTGTCTTTCCGTCTTTTTGTTCGACTTTGACGCCGAGAACACGGCCGCTCAGCTGATGTTCGCGGATGATTTCAACAACACGTGTGCTGTAGAGGATAGGAATGTCTTCTTTCTTGCAGACTTCAAGAAGAGCCTTGATGTAAGCGCCGCCTCTGGGTCCGATCGGATTACGAGCACGTTTGTAGAGGCCGCCGTAAATCTGATAGATGTGATCCTGGAATTTGACGCCGTGGTCCTTGAGCCACTGAACGCTTTCAGGAGCTTTTTCTGTGAGCTGGTGAACCAAGACGGGATCGCCGCGTCCGTCGCCGGCAGCCAGAGTCTGTTCAGCGTGCAGTTTGGGAGAGTCGGTAATACCGGCTTTTTCGTAGTCGGCTTTGATGGCTGCGTTGAATCCGCCGCCCGCGCGAATGGTGTTGCCGCCGGCAAACATCATTTTTTCAAGAACAACGACTTTCTTAGCACCGGCTTCCTTAGCGGAAATGGCAGCAGAAAGACCGGCACCGCCGGCACCGATCACGATGACGTTATAAGTCTCATCCCACTTGATAGCGGCTTCAGCGGCAGTGCTGAAGAATGTTCCGAAAATACCGGCAGCGGCAGCAGCTACGGGTGCAGAACCGAGGAATACTCGACGTGAAAGCTTTGTCATTTATCTCTCCGTGTGTGAAATCTGAGGTTTGAGGCGGTTTGCTTGTTTGGCCTCGTTGAGAAGAAGTCTAAGAATTCAGCGTTTCACGCCAAATAAACATTAGGTTATTGACAAAGTTACAGTTAAGGAGTAAGCGATTTTGATTAAGACTCGGAGACGAGATTTTCCGCCGCAATCATGCCGAAGGTAAAGGCATCGGCTAATCCGTTTCCGCCGATTCGGTTTCTGCCATGGATTCCGCCGGTGATTTCGCCTGCCGCGTAGAGTCCGGGAATCGTTTTGCCGTCCTTGAGGCATTGAGCTTTTTCGTTGATCTGAAGGCCGCCCATCGTGTAATGGATTCTCATGCCGACACGAGCTGCCCAGAAGGGCGCTTTTTGAATCGGGAATCTGCGGCTTTGAGGTTTGTCAGAGGCAATCTCAGCGTTTCGTTCTTCGATCGTTTTTATCAGACTCTCTGCTGGAATGTTTAGAGCGAAGGCCAATTCTTCCAAGCTTGGAGCTTTGACGGCATCGCCGGTTTCAGCGGCACGGATAGCGTCGCGGCGGACAAGCAGGTCTAGCGTTTCGAGGCCGTCGTTGTCAATGATGCAGTAGCAGCTTTTGTTCCTCTGAACCAGAATCTTTTCTTTGAGTTCATCGCGGCGTGCTCTTTCGTCTACGAAACGTTGCCCTTCGTCGTTGACAAAGACAAAGCGGCGAACGTCATTGTGAAATCGAACTCGAATACCTTTGTTCGAAATCGGGCCAGGAAGACACTGAATTTCGTTTAAGTCGACCACTGAAGCGCCGATTCTGCGCGCTGCAAAAAGCATGTCTCCGGTTGAACCCGATGAACAGTTGCTCGGAAGACCTTTAAGGCGAGGATCGAAAGCCGCGACGGTCTTTAGATTTGCGCCGAATCCGCCGGCGGCAAGGATGACGCCTTTTCTTGCTCGAATGAAAAACTCATCTTGTTTCGAGGTGGCTTTGATCCCGATCACTCGTCCGTTGTCGTCCTGAACCAGCTCAATTGCTTTGGTTTCTGTCAGAACGTTGACTTTCCTTTGCATCAAGGCGCCGGTGAGCGCTCGCACGTATGCGGTACCGTTCGGGAAGATAGGCTTGTGACAGCGCGGGAAGTGAGAACCGTAGATTTCGATGACTTCATCTTGAAATTTCACGCCTTTGGCTTCCAACCAAGAGAGCATTCTGGGTGCTTCATGGACGAGTTTGCGGACCAAGGTCGGATCCGCAATTTTGTCGCCGTTGTTCCAAATGTCTTGAAAGTGTCTTTCTTCGCTGTCAGTGATACCCAAAGGCGCCTGCCTTATCGGATCTACGACACCGAGAAAGCCGCCGGAGATCAGAGTGTTTCCGCCGAGATGTACGTTCTGCTCTATCAAGATGACTTCAGCATCGAGTTCCGAAGCTCTTACCGCGGCAGCCAGACCCGCGCCTCCCGCTCCTACGACTAAGACGTCGCAGCTCAGGCGCCAATTGATGTCTTGGGCAAAGGCTGCGGCAGGAGCGGCGACGGCTAAAGTCGTGAGTAGGAAATCTCTTCTGAACATAGGATTGTTAGTCGTTAAGAATATGAATCTTACGGAGGAAAGCGTTGAGCTCAACGATGTTTTTGCAGTTTAGCTTGTGGAAAATCGAGCTTCGCCAGTTTTTAACGGCTTGCTCTGAGACTTCCAGCTCAAAGGATGAGCTTGCCTAAGGCAATCATTTCTGCTGCTTTTTTCTCGGCCGGCGTCAATAAGTCGAACAGAGCGCGCATTTCTTCGCAGGTTTCGGAAGCCTCCCGATCGCTCTGATTTTTAGCGACGGCTTTAGCGAGCGCTTCTTTCAGACGATTAGGTTCAGGAGGCTTCACGATAAAATCGGTGGCGCCGGTGAGCAAAGCTTTGACGGCCATGTCGATGTCGCCGTGTCCGGTGAGGAAAATGATCGGAAGATCGATCTCGCGCTTCTTCATTTCTTCTTGGAGCTGCAGTCCGCTCATCTCCGGCATACGGATGTCCAAAATCACACATCCCGGAAAAAGAGGATCGTCTTTCTCAAGGAATTCTTTAGCGCTGTTGTAGGTTGAGGTCCGGAATCCCGCCATATTCACCAAAAAGGCTTCGGAGGCGAGGACTTTTTCATCGTCATCGACGATTCGGACGACGGGCGTAAGTTTGGATGACTTCATGAGGAAACCCTTTTGAAATGAATTTCAGCGCGCAATCCTTGCGGGTCAACGCGAGAAAACGTGAGTTCAATACGGTGTCTTTCGGCAATCGCAAAGACAATCTTAAGGCCGAGTCCTAAGCCGTCGGCTTTAAGCGAGTTCTGCAGAGCTTTTTTCATGCGCTCCAGCACTTCGTCAGGAACGGGCGGCCCGTTGTCTGTGATGGACAAGACCCAATCCGCATTTTCAGAAGCTACAGAAACTTTTATGAGAGCCCTGGCTTTAAGCGGCTCGACGGCATCTGCGGCATTTCTCAGAAGATTAAGGGCGAGGATTTCGAGTTCAAACGGATCACCGTTGATCTCGGCTTTTTGCGGCAAGTCGATTTGAAGTCGGCATTGCGTCGAGACGTATAGTCGGAAAGCATCGATGGCTTTACGAGTGACTTGAGATAAGTCGGTTGTGCTTTGTGAATCCACCGGTCTTGAGGACTTGGCATACTCTCGAACTCGGTCGACGATTTGAGCGGCTTTGGAAGATTCGGAGGCAATGGCTTCGATACCTTGACTCACAATCGGATCAAGCTCCTTTTGTTCGCCGTACATCTTGAGGCCGTTCGCGTAATTCACAACAGTCGACAAAGGCTGCTTGAGCTCGTGGGCAAACATGTGCGAGAGCTGAGAAAGGATGCCGCGCTTTTCCATTTGGCTCAAACGCTTTAAAGAGTTTCTCGCGACTTCTGCCACTCGGTCACGCTGATCAATGGCTTCTCTCAGCTCCGCTGTTCTCTGAAAAACTAAAGAGTTCGAACGATAGATATGGAAGAGAACGCCTAGGAGCAGTGCAAGCGCCAGAAAAACTTCTGTTTTGTATTTCTCAATGAAAGCTCCTACCGAGAAGGGTTCGGGCCGGTAAGGGCCGAGTTCCAATTTTTTGAAGAGCTGAAGCACGGACCGGAAGTCATTGGCGATACCCCAAGAGGCGCCGTCGGGCATCTTCTGCATTGTCAGAAGGCTGACCGTGAAATTCTTAACGACCTCGGGAGAAGCATCCGGAAAAGACGAAAACACAAAGTCAGGGTAGAGCGGAGAGGAGCTCTTACAGGCTAGGGAAGTTTTCTCTTCGCCGATGACCTTGAAGAGGTGAGCGATAGAGATGTTTTCTAATTCGCAGGTCGGGATCACTGCGGCGTCTGCTTCACCAGAAAGCAGGTAAGAGTAGACGTCCGGATAGCTGTACTTCGTACTGAAGAGGTGCGGCTGATCTTCTTTAGGGCTGATTCGATCGGCAAGTTTTCCTTTGGCACCGAGCCAGCCGGAAAGTGAGTCAATATCTCTCGTGACAAGGCGTTTCTTTCTGAGATCTTCCATTCGATCGAGGTCATTGCGATCGGTTAACGCGATGATGGTAGAGCCGATGGATTCGGATGCAGTCTTGGCTCGAGCGTCGTGGCGCGTGGCAATTTGTCTTAAGCCTGCAGATGACGGATCAAAGGAAGCGTAGAAGCCGGCCGAAGAAATCAGGAAGCTGAAGTGCTCTTTTCTGATGTCTTCCGGAGACTCATGGCCCGAAATTTCCTTGGTGACGATCTTGTACTGAGGAAGCGCCTTGCGAAGATGATCCAAAGTCGGCGCAAAGGTGTTGATGAAAAACAGCGGGTCCTCAGTGAAAAGTACAGCAATCCTGACTTCCCCAGGTTTGTCTGCGGAATGAACTGTCCATGGTGTGCATAGGACAGCAGACCATAACAAGAGAGTCAGGAGCTTTCGGAACAATTTTTCTTCTTCGAGTTTGAGGATTCGAGAATTATTTTAACGTTTAGGACAGGTCGGATAATTTGGTGAAATCCTTAAAAATTAGAGATATTGAGGAACTATAAGTTCTCATTAAAATAGAGAAAATCATGATGGTGGGATAGGCTGATGAAAGATAATAAATTGAAGAATTTGCCGCTGGGAACATCGGATTTTGCTGTCTTAAGGTATGCAAATGAGATTTACGTAGACAAATCAGATTTGGTCTACGAGCTGGCCTCTACAAGACGCAAATATTTTTTGGCTCGTCCAAGAAGGTTTGGTAAGTCTCTGTTGATTTCCACCTTTGAGTCGTTGTTTACGCACGGACTAAGAGATTTCAAAGGCTTAGCTATTGAGAAGCTTTGGGTTGAAGAGACAAAATTCCTTGTTGTGAGACTTGACTTCTCAGAAATAAAGTTTTTTTCTTCGCCTGAAGAGTTTTCTAGAAAATTCGCTTCCCTTATTTCAAGGTGCTTCGGCACTGTTGGATTTCAATATGTTGACGACGACCTTAACAGCGCTGCAGGTCAATTATCAACATGGCTGCAAACATTAAGGCTCAGTTCGTTAGTTGTCTTGATTGACGAATATGATGCTCCCCTAACATCTTGCCTTAATCAGCATGAGTTGTTCAATGCTGTTAGAGGACAACTCTCCGAGTTTTATGCTGTTCTGAAGTCCCACGACAGAGCACTCAGATTTGTGTTCATCACCGGAATTACAAAATTCAATAAAATGAGAATTTTTTCTGAACTTAATAATCTGAGCGATATTTCTTTAGCGCCACGATTTGGCTCCTTATTGGGTTACACACATGAAGAAGTTCAGACATACTTCGGACCTTATATCGCAAAGTCAGCTGAAGTTCTTTCCATAGGTCAAAATGAATTATTAGATCTGCTGGCTGCTCATTACGATGGATTTTGCTTTGAGGAGAGCGGGACAAAGAAAGTTTTCGCGCCTTGGTCGCTTCTCAATTTCTTTGCACAACCTGACCGAGGGTTTAAAGACTATTGGTTTGAAAGCGGTGGTAGGCCGGCAGTTTTGATGGAATATTTAAAGAGCCACACTATTAAAGAACCTGAGGAGTACGCTAGAGATAAAACAATATCGTTGTCTGCGTTGACGGGTTCCTCTGATGTTGAAACTTTGTCAGATATCGGTTTGTTAACACAAGCCGGCTACCTCACCATTAAGTCTGTCGAGTTTGGTAATACTGTTTTCCTTGATTATCCAAATTTAGAAGTTAAACGTGCCATGGCACAGCTCTACACCGAGCGCCTTTTGGACGGAAAGGTGGCAGGACAAGTAGGAGCAGGGCCGATTGTTAAGGTCTTATGTGAAGAGTCGGCGGAGTCTGTCTTCCATATCCTTAATCGACTTTTTCTGGCAATTGATTATCAAAGGTATCCAGTGCGGGACGAAGCTTCTTTAAGAGCCTATGTTCAAGTCTATTTTGCAGGCGCCGGCCTGGATGTAAAAGTTGAACATCACAATGCACATGGCAGGAGCGATTTGGAGGTGAATGCAGGCAACAGACATTGGATCTTTGAGTTCAAGGTTGTGCAGGGCAACAAAGGCGAAACCGAAAAACTGAGTGAGGCTGTTGAGCAAATAAAGCAAAGGCATTATGGTGATCAACAATACTCAAAAGAAGTGAAAAAGGTTGCGCTTGTCTTCTCGGTTGAAGCTCGACAATTTGTTAAGTGGCAAGAAGTTTAGATACGGGGCCCTCACGAAGTCGCGTGTCTTAACTGCTCCGAATAGTGTGATGGCTTCAAATTGCCAATCGATTCTCTAGCGTGCAACTTCTCGCATGAGAAAAAAAAAGGGGGGGGGTTTAGATTTCTCCGACTCTCGATTCTTTTCTTAAACACTCAAAGCTCGAGGCCTCATTCTTGGAGGAGATCTACAAGAGATCCGAATTTCCAAACTGTTGGTCTCCTTCCTCTACCTTCGCTAAGTTTGTTCACAAGCCCGGCGCTTTCGAGTTTTTGGATGATTTTGAGAAGTGTCGCCTTTGATAGCTTCAAGTTGAAAAGTTTAATTAAGCTTGGAGCTGTGAATACTGGCTGCTCAAATATGCAATCAAGGATTTCAATAGAAGGGGACGATTTAGCTTTCTCAGCCAATTGAGATCTTGATGTTTCGTAAAAGTCTGCAAGTTTTAACAGCGATGAAGCTTCAGCTTCTGATTCTTCAGCGACAGCGTTTAGAAAAAAGGAAATCCAGGTATTCCAATCCTTATTTTTTAAGATCTCGGCTAAAGATGCATAATAAGTTTCTTTGTTTCGAAGAAGATATGAACTCAAGAAAAAACAAGGATTGATTAGAATGTTTTTCGCTGCAAGGAACAGCAAAATTGAGAGTCTTCCAATCCTTCCGTTATCTTCAGAGAATGGTTGAATCATCATGAATTGAGCATGAAGGACAGCTGCTTGAATTATCGGGTTTAGGTCCTCTCTGCGCGAAAAATCTTCCCAATTCTCCATAAGCTCCCCCACGAATATTGGATCGGGTAGAACAATAGAAGTTTTATCTGGAAAAAAAGCTGAATTACCTAAATTAACTTGCGTCGTTCTCCATACTATTGAAGTTTTGTTTTCATCTGGGAAACTCTCCGAAAGTAAAGCATGTACGGATTTAAGCAAAGGGATGGAAAAAGGACGCCCGTTTTTTAGCTCGTTAAAACCAAATCTCGTGGCCTCCTGATAATTCAGAACCCGCCGTATATTTCTTTTTCTTTTAAGAGAAAGGGAAATACCAAGGCGACACTCCTCGATTTCTTCGATTGTTGCAATAAGGCCTTCAATTTCACTAGAGGCTCGGGCTTCTCTCACAAGCCACGCACGCTTAAGAAGATTTGCCTTAGAAGGAACGAGTGTCATTCCGTTTAGATGCGAAAGATTCGCGATAGAGGTGAAAGCAATTCTGCCGAAATCACGCCAAGGCAAAGGTTTCCGACGATCTAGCGGAAGCAATTGTAGACTGATGTGATTTTTGGTCATTTTTTACCCTTTTAGACCTTTGATTCGGTTTCTATTCTTCTGGAGAAGAATATTGCTTATATCTGAAGACTATAAAAAGAATTATGGACTTTGTATTTAAAAACTCCAAGAAATCAAACACAATGAGAATAAAGGATAATTTTAGAAAGAAACTCCCTATATCCTTGAGCAATAGCGAGAAACGACAAAATCTAAGATTATTAGAATCTCAATAATTTAATATATAATTATTAAAAATTTAATAATTTAGATTTGAATAATTATGAATCCTTTTGTTGTCGGAACCTACATTTCTAAAGAGTATTTCTGCGACCGGAGAGTAGAGACAGAATCACTGGAAGAGCATGTTAGGAATGGAAGAAATGTAGTTTTGTTCTCAGAAAGAAGAATGGGCAAGACAGGGCTAATTCAGCATGTTTTCCATGACCTTCGAATAAAAAAAGATTTTCACTGTCTTTACTTCGATGCGCTCGCATGCGGTACTCTTCAAGAATTTACTTTTGCTTTGAGCAACAGTATTTTTAGGTCGTTAAAAAAAGAGAGTGGTTTCTTAGAAAAGATATCTTCATTTTTTCGGACTCTCAAATTAACGATGTCTGTTGATCCAAATAATGGGTCACCGGAGGTGTCTCTCAGTCTCGGAGATATCAAACAACCGGAAAAAACGATAGAAGAAGCCTTCTCTTTTCTAGATAGCTTGGACAAGCCTGTAATTTTGGCGATTGACGAATTCCAAAAAATTGCTTCTTTCAAAGAGGCCGATGCTACAGCTTTACTGAGGGGAATTATTCAAACTAAAAAAAATATCCGGATGATCTATGCCGGGAGTGAATTTCACTTGCTCTCGGAGTTGTTTGTTCAAGGCCGCAGCCCTTTCTATCAAAGCGCATCCATGATGCATTTAAATCCGATAGATAAAAAAGAATATTTTTTATTTGCAGAAGAAAAGTTTAGAGATTCCGGTAAAACTATCCCTGAAGAAATCTTCTATCGCATTTATACGCGATTTTTTGGCTGCACTTGGTTTATTCAATCAATATTAAACAGGCTTTATTCAGTAACTCAAGAGGGTAATGTCGTATCGGAAGAAATGTTAGGCAAGGTTCTTTCCACGATAGTACAAGAGCAAGGCGTTTTTTACAGGGCCCTCCTATCTGACCTTAGCCTAAATCAAAAATCCTTGTTGTTAGCCATTGCAAAGGAAGGCACAGTTGAGAATCCAACATCAACCGCTTTTGTAAAGGATCACAGCCTCTCTTCTGTAAGTTCGGCTCAATCATCCGCTAGGACATTACTTGAGCGAGGGATTCTTCAAAAGAACGATCGAGGATTGCGTATCTATGACTATTTCTTCTTAGAGTGGTTAAAAAAAGAATACTTCTGAATGCGAGGATGTTATGTCTAGAAAGTTAGTGGCTTCGATAATTTGCATCAGTGCGGTTTTTGTCTCCTTCTTTTCTTTTGAGCACGAAACAATTGCTTCGGAGAAAGCTCAGCGGCTGTGCCTTGTGAATTCTCCTGCGGAACTCATTGCTTGCCGCAGAGGTGACTCTTTGTACTACCAGCAGCCGGGCCTCGTACATGGAAAATATCTTCTGGATTTTGCTGCTCAATATTGCGACACTAATTATGAGATTAATATTCTGAACTTCTCATGAGATTTGGCCTCAAGTCCCAATTTATTTTCTAACTTCTTAATTTTCTATATAAAAATTCTTGCATTTTTAATTTTCTTTTGCTATAATTGAGTGTAGCGCTAGACTCAATTACGAGGTCGTTATGTTTAAGGATTTTCTCGTTTCCACCCCTGACGAGAAGGGAAAGATTACAACTCAAACTCGAAAGACTCAGGCCGGCAAGACGGTCTATATCCTTTATGAAATCGGGCGTACTTATAACGCCGCTAAAAAATACAATGTTCCTCACCGAGTAGTCATCGGCAAGGCTGACCCTAACGATCCGGAGAAAATGTATCCCAACGAAAAGTACTTCGAACACTTTCCCCAGACTGTTGATAAAGTCGAACCGACCGAAGAAAACTCTCTTAGGAGCTGCGCTCTGGAAATCGGCAGCTTCATTGTCATCGATAAAATCATCAAGCATTACAAGCTCGATAAAATCGCTTCCGACTGGTTCGGCAAGGATGCCGGCCTCTTTCTGGACTTAGCCGCTTACATGATTGTCACGGAAGATAATGTCGGCCAATACTATCCCGGGTACGCATTCAACCATCCTCTGTTTACCGAAGGAATGCGTTTGGTCAGCGACTCTAAGGTCTCGCGCTTTCTCTCCTCGGTAACTAAGGATCAGATCTTTGGCTTTCTCGATGACTGGAACGAGGATAAAGACCACCAAGCTAAGGTATATATCTCCTACGACTCCACCAATAAGAACAGTCAGGCCGGTGATTTGAACATCGTTGAATACGGCAAACCGAAGGATGACAAAGGACTGCCCGTCTTTAACCTCTCCCTGGTCTTCGATCAGAACAATCGTGTTCCTCTTTTTTATGAAGAATATCCCGGTTCTGTAACTGATGTCGCTCAGCTTAAGTATGTCATCGACAAAGTGACAGCCTACGGTTATAAGAGGATGGGTTTTATTCTCGATAGGGGTTACTTCAGCCGTGAAAATATCCGCTGTCTTGATGAAAAGAAATGTCCCTTCGTCATGATGGTCAAGGGCTGCAAACAGCTTGTAAGCTCAATCATCAAAGAACATAGACACAGATTTGAATCTAAGCGGGATTGCTTTATCAGCGCTTACCATGTTTACGGAACAAGTGTGAAAGCAGCGATCCCCGGCATGGAGAAGGAACATCAAAGGTATTTCCATCTTTATTACAGTTCCGGGAAAGCGGCCGGCGAGAGGGAAAAGCTTGAGAATCTTCTGGAGAAGATGAAGCAGGAGATCCGGAAAATGGAAGGAAAACAGGTCCTCTTCGGCGGAAGGTACGAGCACTACTTCGACTTCCATTACGGCAAAAATAAAGAGCTTCTCTTTGCACGAGAACGCCCGGAGGTAATCGAGCAAGAATTGGATTTGTGCGGTTACTTCAGCATCATTACTTCAGAGGAGATGTCAGCTCAGGACGCCTATCTTCTCTATAAGGGACGGGACAGCACGGAGAAACTCTTTAGAGCGGATAAGTCCTACCTTGGTTCAAAGAGTTTGCGGATTTGTTCGAACGCGGCCTTAGATGCAAAGACGCTCATCGGCTTCACGGCTCTGATTATAAGAAATCGGATTTACTCGCTGCTCAAGCACCAAATGCTCAAGCTAAACATTAGACGCAACTACATGACGGTGCCGGCCGCTATTGTTGAACTTAATAAACTGGAGATGGTAAAACTCGGTCAGGGGGATTATCAGCTGCACCACGCTATTACTAAAACACAAAAAACCATCCTGTCTTCCTTTGGCATCAGCTTAGAAGACGTACAGGTGTACGCCAATCAAATTGCAAGAATCCTCAAGACGAAAGTCAAGGAAGCAGAACTTGAGGATGAAGATTACGAGGACGGAGAGATCTGCGATGATGCGTACTAAAACTTTGAAATCCAGGATTAAATTAACAGAGGCGGCCCTCGTAAAGTTAAAGGAGCGATATGAAAGGAAATCCCGAGAGCTGCTGGCTATGAAGAAGGAGCTGCAAACCGCCCAAGCCGCCGAAATCTTGTCGGCTCTCCGCAAAAGCGGCCGAAGCTATGAGGAACTTATGACCTTCCTAAAAGGCTAAGGTTAGAGTCGGGGTTACGGATTTGAGTGTAAGCAACCCCGAGAAGTTCAGACAAAGAAAAACTTGAGTTGAGCCTCTGCGACAAAAAGCTTGCAGAAAAGGACAAAGATCAGAACGCCGACCTGCTCAAATGGCTGAAAAAACAATCAATGCAAAGTTTAATCGACTGGTTCGACTGCATTGAATTGACGAGCCTAAAGAGTGAGGTTGGGACCGTTACACAGAGAAGCGGAGATACGAAACGTGACCGATTGTTCTTTACATTGCTGGGGATACCGGGATTTGAAGAGAAGCCGCAGTATCAGCTAAAGGTCAGTCCATAGAAATCTGATGTGACCTTTATCCGACGTTTAGGATAAGTAAGGACGAATAGTGGGACAGGCAAGGGCCCCTAGGAGTTCTAGTTTATGAACTTAGGAATACGTAAAATTTGGGACTACACAGGCTAACGATTTATTTCTACCTAATGGTTACTCAGAGGTATGTTCGTTGATTGGGGCGTAATTTTTGTTTTTTCCTGTGCGACCAACTAATCCGTCAAAAAGCCCAGCCAGTCGCATCTTATATTCTTTAAAATTCCTGTTTCTTATAAATCTAATGGAGAACTTTATAAAAGATAATGCGAATACAAAAAAGAATTGAATAGGAAAATGTTTTTTGAAAACAAGTACATTATTCCTTACTCCGTAGTAAGTCTTCCAATTAATTGAGTTCCTTTCGGGGGTTATATCGTGAAAAATGGAAGTAGTGGTAAGACAAATTAATTTACCTATTTTGTTTATTCGCAGAGACTGCTCGGTGTCGTCATACCAAATGAAAAAATCTTTATCGGGATATCCAGCTTTTCTGATGGCAGAAGTTCTTAACATGATTCCGACGAAAGAGAAGAGCTCAATTTCTTTGTATTCTTCATTGGTATTTTCAAAAGTTAAATTTATTTTGAAGTCTCTCTTCCATTTGTTTCCAATAACGGCTCTATGATCGTTTTCAAATGATCCTAGTTGCCATACTTTCCCGCAAATTCCAACTACGTTATTTATATTTTTAAATGAAAGAAGTTGAAGAATATAATTTTTATTTAAGTAAGCATCGTCATCGATGAGGAGAACCCAATCAAAACCTTCTTCCACAGCGTATTTTTGGCACTTGAAAAAACCATAGCTCCCCCCTTTATTTTCTTGGGAGCTCATGACATATTTTCTAAAATCTTCTCTTTGTTCCTTCCATTTTTCAAGAAATAATTTTGTATCTTTATTAGATCCATTATCAAAGATGAAAACGGTGTCAGGCTTGATATCCTGTTGAGAAATAGAAAATAGAGCCTTGCGTAATTTGGAAAGTCGATTGAATGTAACTATTGCAACGCAGATAGTTTCCTTTGGTTTCTTTTGTGCTGTCATTTATGATAATGAAAAATAATCTCTGAACATTGACTGTTTACAGAATGTGGAGTTTTGAGAGGTAAATTAACTATAATCCTATAAAAATTTACCTTTTAATTTCAGTATAGTTTTTAGTGTTTCCGATAACGTTCTTATTAAGAATCTTTTTACCCCGTATTTCTTGAGAAAGAAAAGAAGAAAGTAGAATTTCCTTATTGGTGAAGGTAAACTGGAAAGGATATAGTAAAGTTTTAAGTCCAGAGGTTTAAAATACAATTTCTTTTTATAAGTCAGCTCATTCCACTGAATAATGGGGAATGATTTTTTTAGCTCTTCTAAAGAACTTTTTTCGATTTTATAAGCCCATAATATGAAATCTGCAGCCCACTCTTGAAAGCAGACCGAGTTTTTTTCTGAAATTTTCTGGTTTGATATTAGAAAATCATGGAGCTGTTTAACTGCATTATAGGCATCGGAAACATGTTTAGATCGAAGGTTACTGAGAGATAAAGAATTAGATACCCGGTGGTAAATTAATTCATCGTCAATTACTTCAACTTTATTTGTTAACAAAAGCGCCTTATAGACGAAAACAAGGTCTTCGGAATTTTGCAAATTTGGGAATTGAATACCATTTTTAAGAAGAAATTCCCTTCGAAAAATTTTGTCCCATGCCCAGCCAAGGTATTTGTAAAACACTTGATTACCATTATTAGGATAATTATCTTTTCTTACTGCCCAATGCTGCGAACAAGAGAGGCCAGTAACGTCGTCGAGTTCTCGAGAGCGGCATACTACAACATCTGTATCCTCTTTCACGGCATTTAGCATTTTTTCAAAAAAGAATTCGTTAAAG
>ERZ791917.969-NODE-969-length-19606-cov-10.402844_pt1 | contig 19606 bp, 20 predicted proteins | sample MGYA00510138_ERZ791917 | MGnify/ENA primary metagenome ERZ791917 (study PRJEB30046, sample SAMN00792102) | human gut metagenome | study: EMG produced TPA metagenomics assembly of the A metagenome-wide association study of gut microbiota in type 2...
TGCCTTGAGTGGGCAAAAAAGATGTCGCACCCCACTGGTATCCCCTTGGCGGAAGCCCATATTTCTGAAACAGTCGCCTGGATAGGCTATTTTTCATTGATTTGGTGCCTGCTTTTGCGTTACAATCCAAGTAATTGTAAGCAATAAAGCCTTCAAAAGCATGTTGTCCTCTTGAAGGCTTTATTCGGTACAACTTTAAAATTGGTTTACTTATCTTTATCTTCCTCTCTAAGATACTTAACTAGCCCCGGATAATTGCTTATCCTTACAGTTCGGATCAATTAGAATTAGCCGAAAACGGCGGCGAAGAAACGAACCACCGAGAAGCACCGCCGCATTGCCGAGCTTGATACCCTCATTGAACGACTGTATGCGGACCGGAAAAGGCGCGGTTGACCGCCTTGCCCTCAAAGGCTTAGGGGCATATCAACTATATATTGGGGCCGAGTGCCGTTACTTTAACACCGCCGCTAGCCATGAGCTTATGCTTCCTTTAGGACACTATCCCAACAGACACTTTTTAAAGTATGCTGCACTAATCCTTATTTTTCACAGCATAGCGCAATGACAGACAGCCATGTTCTGCATTCTCTGTTCCCTGCAATTCCAAATTAACTTTTTCAGATAACAGAAGGTTATCAAATAGTTGTTTTTCTTTATTACCTACAAAACATGGTGATATCACAAGACTGATTTCATCAATAAGTCCGTTTTCTAATAATTTGTTGGTTAATCCACCGCCACTGTCTGTCCGCATGTATTTACACCCATATTGCTCATGCAGGATCTGAAAGGCTTTTTCATAGTCCACATGATCATTTCCTGACACAATATATGGGTAATGCCTTTCCTCCAAATAATTCAAATATTCCTTCGGAGTGGCAGTTGATACCAGAATGACAATTTCCTTCAGATATCCAAGATTTCTTAAGCAATGAAGACTTCTCAAGATACCTCTGCTGTCAGGTATGACTCCTATTGGTCTGGGGTCCTCCGGGCTTGTTATGATTTTCTCAAAATCAGCCTCTGTTTCAGCAGGATATTTTTCAAATGCAGTAAAAACAGTATTGGACCCAAACAGCACCGCATCCGAATGAATTCCCCCGGCAACCTGGTAGTAAACTTCCGGATTATCAAAGCCTTTAATGCGGCCATCAAGGCTAATTTGTGTGTGCATAATTATCTTTGGTTTCATATTTTTCAATCCTCCTTTTTGATAGTAGAATATCATAATACACTGACAGCTGTATGTCAGCAGGGGATATGAAACCTTACAAAAAATACATAACAGACCAATCGCTTTCTCTAAATCAAGTTTAGGCAGTGATTCGTAATTTGTGCCAGGTGTTTACGGGTTATGCATTTTAATTCATCAGGTTGGACTATTTCAATGCCTGATCCATATTCAATCAGCTGCTTGCTCAATATCTCAAAGGAATCTGTCTGGAATTCGATTTCCATTTTACTTCCCAAATCGGTTTCTTCAAGGAAGCCGAGAGAATACCTGTTCTTGATAGAATTGTATGTCTCCCCTTTTTCAGCTCTAAGAATTACATTATATAGTTTTTTATATGAAAGCATTTGTTTTAATATTTGTTCCAAAGAGCCATCATGGCTTTGACAGAGCTCTTCTTCTATGCAAATGCTTTTAATCCGATCCACACGAAAATTCCTATATTCATTTCTTAGCCTGCAAAACCGATTAAGTACCAGTTCTGTTCATAAAACCCCAGTGATATAGGCTCTATCATTCTGCTTTCCGGTTCTTGCCCTCCTGATGCAGGATATTGAATTGATATTACCCTTTTATTGCAGATTGCAGTCTGAATTGCTGCAATAACGTTATCCGCCAATGTATTTTTCTGTCCAGATGTGCTGTACACGTTAATACTGTTCTCCAACTCCTGTGCATAGTTTTTTTCACCATGCTTCAAAATAGATTTGATTTTATACATAGCTGAATCAAAATCCTTTATAAATGATTCATCTCCATGGCAATTTAAAAATTTCCCTGCTGTAATCAATGCACCCACTTCCGCCGCTGTAAACATTACCGGCGGAAGTAGGAAGCCCTCTACAAGAAAATATCCTTTTCCGGCCTCAGATCCAATTGGTATTCCGGCTTCTTCAAGTGTCCGGATATCTCTGTAAACTGTCCTTAAGCTTATATTAAATCGCTGTGCAATTTCTTTGGCAGGAATTATTTTTTTTGATTGCAGCTGAATAAGAATAGAGGTTACTCTGTTAATCCTGTTCAAATTTTATTCCTCCTCTGTGACTTCCATAAAAAGTATATCCTATGCGTTCTTAAGCTAGCTGCTGTTAGTGCTTCTCATTGCACCCTGGTTATAAAAGCCATACTCACAAACCTCTTCACCAAAACTCTTTACATCTCTAATATAGAACTCTATCTAGCGAACTTTTAGAAAAGATATAAAACATCAGAGTATGGACAGTTGCGGATGTACTTCAGAAAAGATTAGATGTCTAAAAAGCTTGTAGTTAAAGCTTTTTAGACATCTAAATCTAGGTACTAAAACAATTCATCCAGTAAAATATAATATTTTATTTTCTCCCAATCAGGCTTGATCCCCAGTAAGTCAAAAAATAGCTCGACATACTGTTCTTCCCCGATATCCTCCCTGATCGACCGGACGCAGAAGGCAATGTCATACCACTTGTCCGCCCTGCCGCTTCTCCCAAGATCAATAAAGCCACTTACTTTGCCATCTTTCACAAAGATGTTGCTGTCTCCCAGGTCGCCGTGGGAAAAGACAAGTTCCTCTTCGGGCTTTTCCGTCTTTAAAAAATCATACAGCTCGCGCGGATCTTTAAATGGAGTGTCTTCTTCCCAGTTTTCGCAATCCACATCGGCCAGATCGTTATTCAGTAAGTAATCCAATTCGGCTAAGCGGCTGTCTAAGCTATTCGTATAGGGACAATCCGATATGTCGATGGAGTGAAAGAGCCTGATGCACTCCGCATACAGCTCGATAATCTTTTCAGGGCTTTGTTCATCTTCATACTCTTCCGAGCAAAGGACGCCATCGGCCTCACTCATGAGCAGATTGCTCCAGCCATCATGCCGTTCAAAGTGCAGTACCTTTGGAACAGGCAGCTTTCCTTCCAGCCATAGCATCATGTCCTTTTCCCGTTCCACATCATAGGTGGTCCCTTTATACCGGCTGTCCGTCATTTTTAAATATAGGTTTTCATTTTCTCCCACCAGCTTATATACCTTAGCAGGAGACATTCCTTCCGTATCTTTTACGCAGCGGTATTTTTCGATCAGTTTTTTCAATTCCGGTGATATTCTCATTTTAGCCATTTATTATTTCCTTCCTCTTTTCTACAGTATTTAAAGATACCCCAAGAAGCTAATTATAACAAGACGAACTCCAATTCACTGTTCCTTGCATTCTAAAACCTTAAATACCAGAAAACAGCTTTTTCAAAGTTGTTTTCAAAGTTGGCGTATAACATAGTATCGACGGAGCCGATTTTGAAACCACAATTATGATAGAATTTACAAGCTATAAGGTTATTGTCCTGGGTTTCAAGCATTAGTCCATGCAAGTTTTTATGCTTTGCCCATTCTATAGATATATTGATAAGCGCGCTGCCTATGCCTTGCCCCCTGAAATCCTTACATACGGCGATATCTTCTATATAAGCGTACCGGTTCCAATTTTTTCGCAGTTTAACTTTTCCGACGCATTTATCGTCTTGGTAGTAAAGATATATTATCTTATCAGTATTGTCAATATATTCAAGGCAATCTGCCTCCTCATCCTCTTCATCCTCTTCGTCTTGGTAGCTTTTTAAATATGGCGCTTCATAGAGTAATTCTGTAAAGGTCCAATTCTCGTTTTCATACCTCGGTATAATCTTACCTATCACCTCAAATGGTTCGCTGGGTTTATCGATATCTTTCAGGTGCCCTGCTTTCATTTCTGTAATCACTGTTCCCGCCTCTCTTCTATATCAGCGGCATATGTGCTATCCAGGCAGCCGGTTTTACCAGTGTATTTTTTATACATGTCCCTGGTATATTTTGTTATATTCCTATCATACTCCGGATAGGCATAATGAAGCCTTTCCGCCACCTCACCGGATACCGCCCTGAACAATTGATGGCATAGAAATAATGCTTCCCATATGTTTTCATAGGAATCCATCCGGTAGGTGGACAAAAGTTTCTCCCACAAATCCTCGGATATATACCTTTCAATAAACTTATAGTTCTTGCCTACACTTAATTTAAAGCCTGTTTCGATGCCGACCTTCCATGATATCATTCTCAGCAGCTCATGGCGAACAATCTGATTAAAATGATCAATAGCAAATAAAATTTCCTTACGGCACAATCCTTTAATAACATAAGGTGTTACATTCCAAAATTCATTGCAGCAATCATCATACTCCCTTGCGCTTGGCTTTCTTACATGATAATCTATATCAGTCGGAACTATGTCCCTTTTAATTCTACAATCTTTATCAATTAGAACCTTTATTAATTTATCGCCCTTTAGGTAATTATCTAACTCTTCCAAGGGCAATAAGGTAAGATCAATTTTATTGTAATCATCAAATAGCATAAGATAGGAAAATCCCTTTTCTTCAGGTGGGAATAATTCCATATCCTCCGGCTTTTGCATCATTATTATATTCCCAAATTGATTAAGCCAGTCATCATTAGATATAAACGGTTCTATATCACTTACAAAATATGTAATATCATAATCCTGAAATTCATCTTTAGGTATATTAATATTTGCGCGTGACCCCTCAAGGGTCACAATTCGAATACGTTCATCCTGTTCTGCTAAAGAAAGTACTAAATCCATCATTTCTTTTTCTGATCTCATTTACATACTCCTCGTTTATTTTTTCTATATTATTACATCTTCTTTTTTGCCGATACAATCAGCATCATTGGGCGTCGCATTTCATCCGCCATCCCCGGAATATCCATCATGTTCTCTGGCGGCTGTGGCTCCACAATCTGATTTATTATAAAACTATTTGAAAGCAGTGTATTTAGATATGTGGTCAGTGTTCTATGATATTTTGTAACCTTTTCTTCCAAAAACATAGCTGTCCGTTTGCCCTCATAATAATAATTGTCCACCGGGAAATGCAGTATTTCTCCTTTTTCGTTATAATACCAGTCTTGTGTTCCATGAGCAGTAAAAACAGGATGTTCAACTGTAAAAACTAGCTTACCACCAGACTTCAGTATTCTATATATCTTTTTTACTAACTCAACTTTCGCAGCATGAAATGGGCAAACAGGCCTTGATGTAGCTGGGTAAAGTTGCAATCCATTGCTGGAGTTGACGTTGAATCAGAGCCGAAAGCTTTTTTCCTGCTTTCGTAGCGATTTCGTTGATCAGATCGAGCAGTTGCTGCAAGGCGATGGCCCAGTCCAATGTGCCAACTTCGTCGCACAACACATAAAACAGACCGCCGAACGAGCGAGCATCCGTACTTTGCCGATGCTGCCAGGCCAGCAAAATATAGCGGGAGAATACAATCGTCGTATGGCTGATCAGTAAATCATAGGAGCGGCCTTGAAACTCCTTCTGCAAACGAAGCAGCGACTTGGTGCACTTGAAGAAGACCTCGATGTCCCAGCGGATCCCGTAAATACGGATCACGTCCTCCACGGAGAGGGAAAGATCCGTCGTCAGCACCGCGAGCCATTCGTTCTTCTTCGTGCGATGACGGACGAATACCACGTGAACCGGTATGCCGGAGGCAAGCTCGGTTCGAATCGAACGAAGGATGCCTCGTTTCTTGCTTTGCACCGGAGACGCTGCGGTGTATAGTTCTTTGAGCGACAGCTTCCGGCCTTGAACAAGGAAACGCTTATTGTCGTTCTTGACCATGCCGATCACGTCGAGCCCGCGGGAGGCGATCTCGCCAATGAGGGGCGCGTGCGTGAACCAACTGTCCATCAAGACATAGGAGGCCGTGGCTCCGGCGGCAAGCGCGCGATCCAACATCGATACAATCACCTGCGGAGCCGACAGGAGTGCTTCTTGACGTCGCTTATACCCGTTCGTCCGTTTGTCGATCTTCTCGTTCATGCCGTTAATGGCAGATTTGCCGGAACTGATCAGCGCGAAGTCCAGCGGCAGGAAGGTATGGCCGGTCGGACCATCCCATGGTGAGCATACGAAATCCCTTGTAATAAGCGCCGGTGGCATGATCTTTGAACCTGGCCAGCAACTCAACGGCTTTGCTGCGGTTGCGTTCGAACATGGAATCGTCGACGATGAAGACGGTGCCCCGATCTGCCGACGTAAGCACGCTGACCTTCTGCACCGTCGCGACGCTGAGCGACGTCAGAAAACGACGCCAGGCAAAGCCTGCATGGTTGAGGAAACGATAGACGGCATCCTTGCCGGGAAAGGAGTCGCCCTTGCTGCTCTCGAGCAGTCGAAACCAATTCTTCTGGTGAAACAGAAGGACAAAGACGAGTTGGAATAGCCGAGCACAGCTAAAGCCAAATCGCTTACGGAATCCGGCTTGTTGAAGATGTTTCATCACTTTCAGTTCTTGAAAAGCAGGCTTTAATTCGTTTGGCAGTTGATTCAGATCGGGCTGATGGTCTATCATGATGGAAGACACCTCTTCTGTCTGGTAGTGATGGCTTGACACTCTCACTTTACCAAACGAAGTGGTGTTTTTCTATTTTGGCAAGCTGGCTATTCAACAGACCGTAAGACCGTTCTACAACTGGTTTTACATTGATTTTCTAGGTGCGAAAGTTGAGTTAAAAATATATAACATAAAACAAATTATATGACAAGGTTGTCACATGACAATGTTGTCATGTGTTGTCCGAAAGATGTTCTGCGCTCACGTTAAGATTTCCAAAATGTTTGCCTCAAATTCCGTTCCTTCTAAAGTGCTTTAAGTCTATTGAGCACAGTATCAATACAGTTTTTGTGCATACCGTGTTATTGGGTTTTGACCATGCGGAATTACAACCTTATAATATTGGGAGGCGTGCCGGTTTGTGGCGATGCTGTCCTACTCACCTGAGTAATGGAACTGATACAATGTCATACAAACCGACGCACATCAATGATTGCCGCACGGATTTTTACTGGCCTGACGGTTCGTTTGTCAGCTTTTCATATATCCGTTTTCGTAGATCATTAATACAGTGGAACTCCTCTGGTTTACCGAGGTATTTTCTGACAACATCTCCACCGAAATCGTGGATTAGCAGACCATCCGTGATGATTCCAACAAGCTCTTCTTCAGAATAATCACTGAAATAACCACGTAGCAGTACAGAATCAAATTTGAACAGTTCGGCTGCAATATACGCATCCTCGTAAACCTTCGGCGCAAGAACGGCATCTGCAAAGTCAATAATACAAAGTTTACCGTCATCGGTAATGATGACGTTGTTGCTGTTTAGATCGCCGTGGACATATACTTTCTCGCCGTAATCGTGAGAAGTGATGTAAATAAGTCTTTCCGACCTAAAGGAATCGGGATATATACTCCACCTTTCAGAACGATCTTCATCGGCAAAGATATCAATGTCATTGAACCGTGGGCAAGAGGTGTTCATTATATTCGTGAGTTTGCAAAGTTGCTTTGCTGCTTCAGATTTTTCAATGTGTGCCATGCTTTTTACGGCTTCGCCGAATGCGGTCCCATGAACATATTCCATTATCATGTAAACAAAACGATATTTATCCTCCACAAAACCATGTGCTATCAGTTTAGGGGAATGAATTCCGAGCTGATTTGCTCGCTGCATGGAAAACAATTCTGTCTGTATTTCCGTTGCCGGATCCATTCCTCCCTCACGCGGAACATATATTTTTATAACAAAATCACCAGATTTGAAAACAGCATTCGTTGCCGGTGGCAGGTTTTCGAGTTTCGCGAGTGGCAGGTTTTCTTTTTGGAATATGAAATTAGTAAGAGCAGAAAAAGCAAATAATGATTGAGAGACATTGCTCCAATCTTGCCAGTTTCCGATTTCTTCTTTAAAAAGATTCATGGTCAATAGCGCCCTCCAACAAAAAATCGTTTAGCCTCAATTTCACTCTAACATTGTGCTACTTGCAGTCTGATCGAAAGTGTCGTCCCTTCGTTCGGTCTACTGCTGACACTAAAATTTCCGCCATTTGCTTCAATGAATTTCTTGGCAATGATGAGTCCCAAGCCCGAACGTTCGCTGGATGTTTTTTCTGCAAAGCTTTGAACAAGTGTCTCACTGAATCCGACCCCGTTATCTTCGATCCGGATCTCCACCGTCCGATCATGGAGTTGCGAAATACAGATCTGTTTTAATATGTACACCTAGCCAATCTCTAATATAATCAGGATTAGTTAATACGTTCCAAACAACTTTCTTACTCAACTTTCGCACCTTGAAAATCTGTACTAAGCCTTGATAGGGCTAGGATTTTCTCTTGAAAAATCTCGTTCTTGACAGAAAAACACCTTTCTCGTTTGGTAAAATGGAAGTTGGAGAAGCTTACCATTCCAAACAGAAAGGTGCGTATCCCTATGGTACAACACAACTCTCTGTCTGAAAAGGGCCGAGAACGTATTTCGGCTGTATTCTCTACTTTACAAATCGGGCAACTGTTGCGGAAAGCAGGCATTTCCAAGTCGTTCGGATTGTCCAGTCTGGCCATCTTTCGGCTGATCTTTACGCTCGTGTTTGAAGGGCGTAACTGGTTTCGTCTTCTCCACAGCGATCGCCGCGAGTCTTTGCCTGGCAAAGATGTGGTCTATCGGTTTTTAAACCACCCGCGTTTCGCATGGCGACGATTTTTGCATGCCTTGAGTCTGAAGATCGTTCAGCATTTTGATTCCTTAACCTCTTCGTCCCGCGTTCGAACGTTCATCATTGATGATTCGGTTCTTCGCAGGGATCGCAGCAAGAAAGCCGAGTTGCTGGCCCGCGTCTTCGATCATACGACGGGGAGATATACCCGCGGCTACAACATGCTCACGCTCGGATGGTCGGATGGCTTCAGCTTCGCGCCCATTGATTTTGTCATGCTCAGCTCGGCCAAGCTGGCGAATCGCTTTTGCGAGATGAAGGAGCGTTTGTCCAAGCGTACGCAAGGCTACAAACGCCGCATCGAGGCACTTTCGCGTAAGCCGGATGCGGTTGTGGCTCTGCTTGATCGAGCGATTCAGGCTGGATTCAGCGCTGACTTTGTCCTGATGGACAGTTGGTTTACCCAAGCGCCTCTGTTGCGTGAACTGATGGCTAAAGGTCTGCATGTCATTGGGATGGTCAAGGCGATGAAACAACGATACCGGCTCGACGGAAAAAGCCTAACGCTCCATGAACTGTATGCCCTGTTGCCAAAGCAGAAAAACAAAGAAATTCTTGGCTCAGTCATCGTTCAAACCGCCTGCGGTTTACCGATCAAACTGGTCTTTGTGCAAAACCGCCATCGGCGGCGGGATTGGCTGGTTCTGCTCAGCACTGATTTGGCGTTGGAAGATGCCGAGATCGTTCGCATTTACGGCATGCGTTGGAGCATCGAGACCTTCTTCAAATAGGTGTATAAAACTGTCCCTTACTCTTACCAGACTCCTGAGCGAATTTCATCATGAAGTATTCATATGCATCCCCAATGATGTCATCTCCACTGGCTCTGTTGCTTTTAAAGTCAATCGCAGGATTTTGGAAAATAGCTATAAGACCAGAAACTTTATCAACTAGTTCTTTACCAGAACCTAGTTCATCTGGATTGTTAAAGCTTACGTCAGGAAGTGCACCTGCTAGCTTATTATCTTCTAGAAACTTTTGAAGAATTACATCAACTCTTTCGCCAACATCTGGTTTACCTTTTGCAGCAATCAAGTCGTCAAATGAGGCACCTTCATTTACTGTAAATTCAGCAAAACGTTGCCCTTTATATCTGTCTGATACATACTTGAAGAATAACAATACAAGCACATAATCTTTATACCTTGAAGGTTCTACTCCACCTCTTAATTTATTACAAGCATCCCATAATAGGGAATACAATTCTGATTTTTTCACAGCCATTCATTTAACCTCTCTCATCTATTAAGTGTTTTATATTTAGTATTCAGTAATATCTATACCTGCTTTTAATAATCTTTCATATCTCTCGTGGGAGATAAGAACTGCTACAGGCTTTCCATTTTTCAAAACAAAAGCTGTTTTATCTTCATCTGATAAACCAGTAATTAATTTTGATGATTGTCCTCTAAGAAAATCAGACATGTTATAGAATTCCATCGGTTCCTTTTGGACTTTATCTTCCTTATCCATACCTAAATCCACCTTTTCTTTTTATCATAATATTTTACAACTTTTATTTCAACCTTTATATGTACTTGAAAAGTAATTACTTTATAAGTGTATTTCAATCTTGTTTATCTATTCAAGCCAATAGCCATCTTGTCAACTCACCACATTTTTGCTAGCAATCTTATCAACCCACCAATCCTATATTCAAATTCGTAAATCCGGTGAGTAATCCACCACTCTTGGATAACTTCCCTCATAGCAAAAATCCGTGATTATCCTTCCGGCTTAGAACCAGATCTCAAATCACGGAAAGCCTTTATTTACTTATCTTATTACACGCTTACTTATCCACCCTTGACATCAATACTACCGTCTCCACGTGATGGGTATTTGGGAATAAATCGACGGGTTGAACTTTTTGGAGTTTGTAGCCTAACTCTTGGTAGTGTTTGATGTCACGCGCCATGGTAGCTGGGTTACATGAAATGTAGGTGATTTTGTCTGGTTGCATGGCGACGCTTGCTTTGATGAAGTTTTCAATTAAGCCTTTGCGTGGTGGATCCACCAAAATTACGCTTGGTTTAATACCTTCTTTGATCCAAGTTTCCATAGCGTGCTCGGCTGAGTCCGCCACATAATGGGTATTGGTGATGCTATTTAGGGCAGCATTGCGTTTGGCATCGGCGACAGCTTCTTCAATCACTTCGACCCCATAGACAGCTTTGACTTTTTTGGCAAATGAAAGCCCAATGGTTCCAATACCTGAATAGGCATCAATGACAATGTCTTCTGGTGTTAAATCTGAAAAATCAATAGCGGTCTGGTAAAGTTTCTCTGCCATTTCAGTATTAACTTGATAGAAAGAACGTGCTGAAATTTCGTACTGATTACCCAGCATAGTATCTACAATTGTGTCTTTTCCGTAAAGCGTTCTAAATTCCTGACCGAAAATAGCATTGGTGTTTTTGTCATTAATATTTTGAATAATGGATTTCACCGCTGGAAAGGCTGCTACGATTTTAGCGATGATTTGCTCAATACGGAATATTTTCGGGCGTGTTGTAACAAAAACCAGCATCATTTCACCTGAGTAATGACCACGACGAACCACGAGATTGCGAATCAAGCCAGTTTGAGCTTTTTCATCATACGGTTTAATATCAAATTGACGCAGCAAATCACGGGTAAATAAAATCAAGCGATCGATTTCTTTGTTTTGAATGTAAAAATCAGTAATAGGCATCAGATCATGAGAATGTTTGCGGAAAAAGCCAGTTTCTAGCTGACCGTTGACACGACGAACAGGCACTTGGGCCTTATTGCGATAAGCATAAGGATGCGCCATTCCCATAGTTTCTGCGACTTCAACATCTGAAATACCAGCTGTTTTATACAGATTATCCACGACTTGTTTGCGTTTGAATTTGAGTTGCTCTGAGTAAGCCAAATGTCCAAAATCTGCAATTCCTGTTCGCAAATAATCCACATTGACATCTTGATTACGGTAAGGCGAGAGGGTTAGGTATTCTTCAACCTTACCAAATCCAATATTTTTCTTAACTTTCAAGACACGCATCTTGATGGTTTCACCAGGAAGGGCATTTTCAACGAAAAAGACGAAGCCATCAAACTTGGCCACCCCTGCTCCTTCGTGCGATAAATCTGTGATCTCAACCTCTACAATGCTATTTTTTTCTAACATAATATCCTTTCTACTTCCTCAAAAAATAGAGAAACATCACTGTCCCTCTATTATAACATAACGCTATTCACGCAATCCCAATTCTTTTAGTTCTCGTTGATATTTATCAAAATCAATGGCAATGCCTAGACCTCCATACATATCATACTCGTCTGTCCAATCCCCTTCTGCTGGAATGGTGACTTGCTCAATGCCTTTTTGACCGCTGGTGATGACAGACAAGCCTTCCTTGAGGAAAAATGGATAAGAGATATTGGTTGAGGTAAGGGCATAGATTTTACCGATAGCCGCAGACCCTGTAAAAAGTTTGTCGGGGTCCTTGACTTGATTGATAATGGCGGTAATCACTTGTTGTTGACGTTGGGTACGGCCATAGTCCCCATTATCGTCCTTACGAAAACGTGCGTAATTGAGCAAGGTACGACCATCCATGCGTTGTTTACCAACGTTAATGGTTTGGCTAGGAACGCTACCGTCAGGCTGCATATTGAGGTCATCAGGAACTTCGACGGAAGTTACTTCTTGACCATCTACAGTACCAAATTTGGCATCTATTTCAACCCCATTTGGGAATAGCGTGTTGATGGCTTCTGCGAACGTTTCAAAATCAAGCATCACGTAATATTTGATGTTGATGCCAAAATTATCCTTCAAGGTTTGGCGCATAAGCTCAGCTCCTTGATTGTGATCTTGCTCACCAATATTAAAGGCGACATTTAGCTTTTGGTCATTAGTGTAATCATTGTAGCTAACACCCGGAATATTAACCAAGATATCACGCATGAAGCTCACTAATTTAATTTTGTCATCGCTATTTCCGATATTCATCACCATAATGGTATCGGTTCTGGCATCAGACGAGCCTTGGGTCACCCGCTGGTCACTTCCCAAGATCAAAATATTGGTGCCGTCAGGACTATTTTCACCGTGAAACGTTTCCGTCACGCCAGGGGTGTAATTGGTATTGCCCTCTGATACATCACGCACTCCCTTGAAAAACATATAAATCATGCCAGCCATGGTTGCCACCACAAGCAAAGCTAGCCATTTCATCAAGCGTTTAAAGAAGTGCCGTTTCTTCTTTTTTGGTCTTTCTCCAGACACATCTGCAAAACGGCAGGCACGTTTGGCTTTTTTAGAACGCTTGGGAGGGGCTTCGTCTGGATATTTGGGAAGTCCTGGTGCGGTCCATTGCTTCTCATCTTCCCAATTCGCATAGTCATCGTAGCCATCATAAGCTTGATCATTAACCTCCTGATAAATAGGACGTGGGTCATGAGGCGCAGCTGGTTGGGTATAATGGGAGGGACTAGAGAAGCTCGCTAATTTTTTTTGATAAAGGTAATCAAACTCCTGCTTCTCACGCTCGCTTAAATATTCAAGATTTCGTAACAGGTATTGATACCGCAATTCCTCGTGGCGACTTAAACGATTTTCTACCATTTTATCATACCAGTCCTTCACTTTCTAATCATAAACAATAGACGTCATACATCCCCATAACATTGTAAGTAATACCTAAAACACGCAATTCTTCTAAGGCAAAAGTCACCAAATCATGATTGCTATTATCCACATCAACGATGAAAAAATACTCCCCCAATGCCGTTTTCAAAGGACGGCTTTCAATTTTAGTCAAATCAAGGCCCCGCCAAGCAAAAACAGACAAGGCTTTGTAGAGAGCTCCAGGGAGATTGTCAGGAAGAGTTAATGCCAAGGATATTTTTTGCGTGTCTTTGATCAGATCAAAGACATAAGGTTCATGCCCTAGCACCCAAAAACGCGTGTAATTTTCATCTATTTCCTGAATGTCCTTGCCGATGATTTCCAAATCATATTCTTTAGCTGCTGCCACGGGAGCAATAGCTGCGTAAGGTTTGTCTGGGTGTTCTGCGATAAAACGCGCAGCGTAAGCCGTGCTAGCAGTCACTTCAATTTGTGCATGGGGGTAATAGCTTTTGATGTATTTTTTCCCTTGGGCAATGGCTTGCGGATGTGAGAAGATTTTCCCGACAGGCTTATCCTGTGCCGTTGCTAATAATTGTTGCTTAATGGGTTGAATCACTTCTGCAATGGCACTAATATCCGTTTGATGAAACAAGTAATCTAGGGTTTCATGCACCGAGCCTTCAATCGAATTTTCAACGGGGATAATGGCATAATCCACCAAGCCTTCCTCATAAGATTTAATGACTTCGGTGATATTTGCAAAAGGGATACGGTCAGCTTTTGGAAAGGCTTTGACCGCAACATTGTGTGTAAACGAACCGCTTGGTCCTAGGTAACCAACTTTCATCCGATTTCCTCAATAATGTCTTTGGGCGTTTTTCCAGCTACTTCAATAATACGGTTGGCAACTGATTCGTACAAGTCTTGGCGCCCATCAAAAATCGCCTTGAAGTCTTCTTTGCTATTATTGACAAATAGCGGACGCACATTTTTAGTGTCTTTTTGGATACGATTATAGAGCGTGTCAAAATCTGCTTTCAAGTAAATGGTTTCAGGATTTTCTGCCAAAAGTGCTCGGTTAGCCGCACTGGTTACAATGCCACCACCTGTTGCAATCACTCGGTCAGACGCTATCAATTCTGCCAAAACTTGTGATTCAATCTCACGAAAACGGGCTTCGCCTTCTTTTTCAAAAAAATCTGCAATAGGCATTCCGATGCGCTCTACAATCACTGCATCCATATCAACGTAATCCTCATCTAACAAAGAAGAAATGGTTGTTTTGCCTGAGCCCATAAAACCGATAATAATTCTAGCCATGTGTCAGTAACTCCAAATCTTTGAAGAAGCTTGGGTAGCTAGTGTTGATGGCTTCTGAACGGTCCAGTTCGACCTCACCATCTGCTACCAAAAGAGCCGCAATTGCCGTCATCATGCCGATGCGGTGGTCCCCAAAAGTATTGATGCTTGCACCATGAAGCGGCGTTTTGCCTTCGATAATCATACCGTCATCTGTTGGCGTAATATTGGCGCCCATAGCATTCAAGGCATCCGCAACCACTTGAATACGGTCAGTTTCTTTCACTTTCAATTCTTCCGCATCGCGAATCACAGTTCTTCCCTCGGCTTGGGTCGCCAAAAGGGCAATAATTGGCAACTCATCAATCAAACGTGGAATGATTTCGCCACCGATTTCTGTCCCGTGAAGGTCGGAAGTTTCTACCGTGATTGTCGCTGATTTGGCAATATCGTCCACATCTGACAGGCTTAGTTGACCGCCCATGGCTTCAATCACATCAAGAATGCCCGTGCGTGTTTCATTGATACCAACGTTTTCAAGCCTTATTTTCGCATTTGGAACAATGAGCCCTGCAACCAACCAAAAGGCTGCTGAGGAAATATCACCTGGCACCACCACTTCTTGTCCAAGCAATTCTTGCCCGCCAGTGATACGGATTTCCTTACCATTGACATCAATTGAGCCACCGAATTGAACAATCATGTCTTCTGTGTGGTTGCGCGTGTGTTCTTTTTCGATGATAACGGATTCACCGTCAGCCTGCAAAGCTGCGAAAATAAGGGCTGATTTGACCTGAGCAGATGCCACAGGCAATTGATAGTGAATTGGTTTCAATTTTTTATTACCATGCATAGTCAATGGTGGCAAATCACGTTCTGTCTGTCCTGAAACCTCAACCCCCATTTGACGAAGGGGAATAGTCACACGGTCCATTGGACGTTTTGACAAACTGTCGTCCCCAAACATCTCGATGCTAAAGTCTTGCCCTGCTAAAACTCCAGAAATCAAGCGAATAGACGTTCCAGAATTGCCCATATCCAAAGATTTTTGAGGTGCCTTTAGCCCGTCAAAACCTACACCTGTAATGGTCACACGGTCACCGTCATCTTGAATGTCAACACCTAAATCACGAAAAGCTTGCATAGTTGATAGAACATCTTCCCCACGTAAAATATCATGAATCGTCGTTTGACCTTTGGCAAGGCTACCAAACATAATCGAGCGATGACTGATTGATTTATCTCCTGGAACTCTCACCGTTCCCTTTAATTGCGATACATTGATTAATAATTTCATGCCGTTCTCCCAAGATACATTTAGATTTATTTTACCAAAAATAGATAAAAATTTGAATGATTGACTAAGTTTCTGTACCTAAAAAGCGCTCAGAAACACATCCGAGCGCAACTAAATACGAGGTGTTCTGATAAGATTAGTTTTTACTGTTGTCATCGTCCATTGACAAGATAGACAAGAAAGCTTCTTGTGGAACTTCCACAGAACCAATCGCCTTCATGCGTTTCTTACCAGCTTTTTGTTTTTCAAGTAATTTCCGTTTACGCGAAACGTCACCACCGTAACATTTTGCCAACACGTTTTTACGAAGAGCTTTGATATCCGAACGGGCCACGATTTTATGACCGATAGCCGCTTGAATTGGCACTTCAAATTGTTGACGTGGAATGATTTTCTTCAATTTTTCGACAATCAATTTACCACGCTCATAGGCAAATTCGTTGTGCACGATAAAGCTAAGGGCATCGACCTTATCACCATTAAGCAAGATATCCATTTTCACCAGTTTTGATTTACGGTAATCTGAAATTTCGTAATCGAAGCTCGCATAGCCACGTGTTGATGATTTCAATTTATCAAAGAAATCAAAAACAATTTCGGCAAGTGGAATATGATAAATGACATTAACCCGATTATCATCAATGTAGTCCATGGTCACAAAATCACCACGTTTGCGCTGAGCCAATTCCATAACAGCTCCAACGAATTCTTGTGGCACCATGATTTGAGCTTTTACATAAGGCTCCTCGATGCTGGCTACTTTGGTTGGTTCTGGGAATTCTGATGGATTTGACACTTCAAGCATATCCCCGTCTGTCGTATTGACATGATAAACAACGGACGGCGCTGTCATAATCAAATCAATGTTAAACTCACGTTCCAAACGTTCTTGAATAACGTCCATGTGCAACAAACCAAGGAAACCACAACGGAAACCAAAACCCAGAGCTTGTGAGGTTTCAGGTTCAAATTGAAGACTGGCATCATTTAATTGCAGTTTTTCAAGGGCTTCACGCAAGTCATTGTACTTGTTTGACTCAATCGGATAAAGCCCTGCAAACACCATTGGGTTCATTTGTTTATAGCCATGAAGCGGGTTATCTGCTGGATTATCAGCTAAGGTAATAGTATCCCCAACGCGCGTGTCTGCAACGGTCTTGATAGAAGCCGCGATATAACCAACGTCACCTGTTGCTAGGAAATCACGTCCAATAGCTTTTGGAGTGAAAATACCAACTTCAGTAACGTCAAAGGTTTTTCCGTTTGACATCAATTGAATTTTGTCACCAGGTTTAACCATACCGTTGACAATACGCACCTGCAAAATAACACCACGGTAAGCGTCATAAACCGAGTCAAAAATTAAAGCTTGTAGTGGTGCCTCCACATCTCCTGATGGAGCTGGAACGTATTCCACGATTTGCTCGAGGATTTCCTCAATCCCAATTCCCGCTTTAGCCGATGCCAAAACGGCCTCTGAAGCATCTAATCCAATCACATCTTCAATTTCTTGACGCACACGCTCTGGGTCCGCTGCTGGCAAATCAATTTTGTTGATAACCGGCAAAATTTCCAAATCATTATCAAGAGCTAAGTAAACATTGGCGAGGGTTTGCGCCTCGATACCTTGAGCAGCATCCACAACCAAAATAGCCCCCTCACACGCAGCAAGTGAACGCGATACCTCATAAGAAAAGTCAACGTGTCCTGGCGTGTCAATCAAGTGAAAAATATAAGTTTCGCCATCTTTAGCTGTATAGTTCAACTCAATCGCATTAAGCTTAATCGTGATACCACGCTCACGCTCCAAATCCATGCTATCTAGCAGTTGTGCCTGCATTTCACGACTCGAAACCGTTTCAGTCTTTTCCAAAATACGGTCCGCCAAAGTCGACTTCCCATGGTCAATATGTGCAATAATAGAGAAATTACGAATCTTCTCTTGACGTTTTTTTAATTCTTGAATATCCATTTTAAAATCCTATAATATTAGTCACTGCTCCTATTATACCAAATTACCAAAAACGTCGCCATAGAAAGTTGTTAAGACCTAAAAAGCAAAGCCTATCATGCGACAAACACCCGCATAGAAAATAGCATCACACCTGTTTTTGATTTATTTTCAAGAAAGTAAACGTGGTTATAGTTAGGTGAGTTAGATATCTGAAAACTAGCTATACAAGGAAAAATATTTGACGATAGAGTATTTTAAAATATCATACAAGAAAATAGAGGTTAAAAATCTGTCAACAACACACCGCTTTATTAGCCGGTCGATAAATGTGGGAGCTCCGACAGTCCCACCTATCTTATTGATTTGCTGTACTTAGAGTTAAGCTAGGCGCTTTTTAAAACCTTAGCTAAATAAGCGTTTTATTAAAAGTTTGCAGCTATTTAAATCAATTGCTAAAGCATACACTGTAGTGTTTTGGTTTACGGCTACTTAAATCTTGAGAACACAAAAACTCAGCCCTCATCATTTTTATCACACTATTAATATAGTGTCAATCTCATCCTTCTCTTTCCCTAACAAAGTAATTCCAGTTTTCTTCAAGGCTAGAATTCGGTGTATTGTCAGGATCATAGTAGCGTAGCCAATAAAGAAATTCTCTTGCAACATCGTATGAATCAGTTGTTCTAACATAGTCTTTAGTTGCCACAATTGGTTTACCATCGGCCATAGTTCCTTCGCGTTCCAATCTATAAACTGAATATACAATTTCTGATCCTGATCTCACTCCTCCTGGTGACACAATATAGTAGCCACCATCTTTGAAAATAGAAGGATCAGTGCCAAGTCCGACAACATCAGTTAGATAAATAATGTTACTGGATGCTGTATTGGTTTCAGTTACTGCTTCTTCATGATAACCATCGTCACCCCCTGTTTCACTAGTAGAAATTATAGATTGAGAGGTTTCAGTAGTACTAGAAGTAGTATCACTAGTAGAAGTTGTAGATTGAGAAGTTTCATCAGTAAATATACCACCTCCGTAATGTGATGGTCGTAGATAAGTGTAAGTCACAAATCCTCCTATAGAGAGAGCAAAAATTGTTAAAGCTATTGCTGTGATTGTCTGCCATTTTTTCATGATATCCACGCTTTCTAGCTATATACTATGCGTTCGACAGTGAATGATAAAAGATATAAATGTTTTTCTGTATTTTTTATAAACATCATCGCTGTATCACAATACTTGAAATCAATAGCGTACCTAGTTGGTTAATTACCGCTTGTGCATAACACAAACAACGATGCTGTTTGATACTGATGAAGTTTTACAGCTACTTAAAAATTGCAACCCCAATTGCCAATTATTTTTGTTTACCTTTCAAATATAATCGTAGTTCATCTCCTTCTTTTTTACACAATAGCTATTGCCAAGAACATCTATACGTATTTTGTAGATAGAAAGATTTGGTTTGTTTAAACTTTTTAAACATTGTCCACTTTTAGCGCTTTACCCAGGACTTCTATTAACTTTTTTGCGACCCCTTTCATTGTACCTTTTTGTAAACAAAAAAGGGCTCTATAATTTCTGTAGTGGGTAAATCCACCATGGAAATTATGGAGCCTTTT
>ERZ791917.979-NODE-979-length-19366-cov-3.119828_pt1 | contig 19366 bp, 13 predicted proteins | sample MGYA00510138_ERZ791917 | MGnify/ENA primary metagenome ERZ791917 (study PRJEB30046, sample SAMN00792102) | human gut metagenome | study: EMG produced TPA metagenomics assembly of the A metagenome-wide association study of gut microbiota in type 2...
TTGGCCGCTGTGCTGGAGCAGGATTATCCGCAGTTTGAGGTTATCGTTATCAATGACGGCGATACGGACGAAAGCGAAGATTACCTCACCCTGCTGGAAGAGAAATACCCGCACCTCTACCACAGCTTCGTCCCCGACTCTTCACGCTATATCAGCCGCAAGAAGCTCGCCGCCACTCTCGGCGTGAAAGCCAGCAAATACGACTGGCTCGTCTTTACCGAAGCCGACTGCCGTCCGCAAAGCGACCAATGGCTGCGACTGCTGGCACGTAACTTCACTTCGCGTACGCAAGTCGTTCTGGGATATAGCGGTTATGAGCGCGGCAAAGGCTGGCTGCACAAACGTGTAGCGTTCGACAACCTGTTCAGTTCCATGCGTTACCTCGGTTTTGCGCTTGCCGGAAGCCCTTATATGGGCATCGGGCGCAACCTCGCCTACCGCAAAGAACTGTTCTACCGGGAGAAAGGCTTCTCCGCGCATCTCAACCTTCAACGCGGCGATGACGACCTGTTTATCAACCATGTAGCCACAGCCGAGAATACCCGTGTAGAAACCGATGCGGATGCTATCGTACGCATGCAACCCGTATTCCGCGCCAAAGACTGGCGGGAAGAAAAGATAGGCTACGCATCTACCGCCCGCCTCTACCACGGTGCGCAACGCTGGCTGGCCGGATTGGAAACCACCACCCGCCTGGCGTTCCATGCCGCATGGATAGCCGCGCTCGCAGCAGGTATACTGCATTCTCACTGGCTGGCGGCGGGCATTGCGTTCCTTATCTGTATATTCCGGTTTATCCTGCAAGCCATCATCATCAACAAGACCGCAAAAGATTTGAACGACCAACGCAGATACTACTGGTCACTGCCCGTATTCGACGTGCTTCAACCTTTGCAGTCTCTCCGTTGGAAACTCTACTGCCTGTTTAGAAAGAAAAGCGGATTCCTGAGAAAATAAATACATTCCACGGTGCGGAGTTATTCGCCTTGCGGAATGAAAACATCTATCCCGTGGGATGAAACTATTCGTCCCATGAGATGAAAACCACCCGTCCCGTAAGATGAAAATATCCGTTCCGTAAGACGAAATCATCCATCCCGTAAGACGGATTCGGCTCTGCCGTGACAGGAATTTGATTGCTCTACCCGCTCTTACTCGTAGCGCATGGAATTTGCCGGATGAATCCGTGTAATAAGGTATGACGGCCCCAGCAACATAATGACCGAAGCCAGCAGCGTACCGACATTCAGCAACAAGAAAATCCAGATATTGAAAGACACGGGAACGGTGTCCATATAGTAGGTTTCGGGGTCCAGGCGGAACAGGCCGAACCATTTCTGGATAAAGTAAAAAGCCAGTCCTATCACATTGCCCCACAACATTCCCTTTCCGATAAGGAATACCGCCAGCCAAAGAAACAGCTTGCGGATAGTGAGATTATTCGCGCCCAAAGATTTCAGAACGCCAATCATGGAAGTACGCTCGATGATGATAATCAGCAATCCCGACACCATCGTGAAGCCGGCAACACCGGTCATCAGGATGAGGATAACCCATATATTGACATCCAGAATGCCGAGCCATGCAAAAATCTGCGGGTTCAGTTGCTCCACATTGAGCACACAGTAGTCCGCTCCGTACGGGTCGGGGCGCCGGCTCACCTCATCGGCTATCCGGTAGGTGGCTTCTTCCAGTTTATCGTAGTCGTATAGCTCCAGCTCCACTCCGCTCACCTGGTCGGGACGCCATTTGTTCAAGCGGTTCACCAAGCACAAGTCGGTGAGCAGGAACAGGTTATCGTACTCGGAAAAGTTGGTCTGGTAAATGCCCGTGACGGTCAGACGGCGGGCACGCACCTCATCCTGTATATAATAGGTGTCTATCTTATCGCCGAGCTTCAGTTTCATCTTGTCGGCCATCGCCTTCGAAATGACGACACGGTTGGTAGAAGCCGAGTCGCTGAACTGCGGAAACTCTCCCTCTACCAGATGGCGACGGAAGAAAGAACTGCCGTACTCAGGCCCGATACCCTTCAACACCATCCCCTGAAAGGCGTCGGACGTCTTTATCATCCCCGGCTTGGTGGAATAGCGTTGCACATGTTTCACGTCGGGATTATCTGCGAGGGCGGCAATCATGCTGTCCGTCACAGCTATGGGGCGGGTTTCAAAAGAACGCGCCGCGTCCGAATTGCTTATCTGGATATGCGAGCCGAAACCGATTATCTTATCGCGCACCTCGCTCTTGAAACCGATTATCCCCGACACAGCGATAATCATCACCGCCAATCCGATAGCGACACCGACGGTCGCTATCAGCACGGCAGGACGGGAAACTTGCTTTCCGGCATCGGAACTGCGGTAAATACGCAGCGCTATGAAACGGGATAAATTCATCAGTAGTATTATATATCTTCCGATTTCTTCCGGGCACGGGTTACACGGATTCCGCAGGCTTTCTTAGTCCTTTCTCCGTGAAATCCGTGTAATCCGCGCCCTATTCTTACATTCGACAGACCGATTATCCGGTACACCTTCCCGAACAACTATTCCGTACGTCCCGGATAGGCTTCGAGCGCTTTGGAGAGCACAAACAGCGCACGGGTCAAATCTTCTTTCTTCAAGACGTAAGCTATGCGCACCTCGTTGCGGCCGGAACCCGGAGTGGTATAAAAGCCGGAAGCCGGAGCCATGAAAACGGTCTGGCCTTCGTACTCGAATTCGGAAAGACACCATGCGCAGAACTTGTCCGAATCGTCTACGGGCAGCTTGGCCACGGTATAGAACGCTCCCATAGGAATGGGCGAATATACGCCGGGAATACGGTTCAGGCCGTCAATCAGACACTTACGGCGTTCCACGTATTCGTCGTAGGTATCGCGCAGGTAGTCTTCTCCGGCATCCAGGGATGCTTCGGCGGCAATCTGGCCTATCAACGGCGGGCTCAAACGCGCCTGACAGAACTTCATAACGGCATCGCGTATCTCCTTGTTCTTCGTTATCAGCGCACCGATACGAATACCGCATTCGGAATAACGCTTGGAAACGGAATCTATCAGAACCACGTTATTCTCGATGCCTTCCAGGTGGCAGGCGGAGATGTATGGGGAACCCGTATAGATAAACTCGCGATACACTTCGTCGGAGAAGAGGAAAAGGTCGTACTTCTTCACGAGGTCGCGTATCTGATTCATCTCGCGACGGGTATACAGATAACCGGTAGGATTATTGGGATTACAAATCAGGATGGCGCGGGTGCGGTCGTTTATCAACTCCTCGAACTTCTCCACTTTAGGCAGCGAGAACCCCTCTTCTATGGTCGTCGCAATCGTACGGATTTTAGCGCCGGCGGAAATGGCAAACGCCATATAGTTGGCATAAGCCGGCTCCGGCACGATAATCTCGTCACCCGGATTAAGACAGGCCATAAATGAGAACAACACGGCTTCCGAACCGCCGGAAGTAATGATTATATCATCGGCGGTGAGCTTGATGTTGTATTTATCGTAATATCCCACCAACTTTTCACGATAGCTGCGATAGCCCGCGCTGGGACTGTACTCCAACACCTTACGGTCAATATTGCGAATGGCGTCAATCGCGACTTGCGGCGTAGGCAGGTCGGGCTGTCCGATATTGAGGTGGAATACATGGGTGCCCCGTTGCTTGGCTGCATCTGCCAAAGGAGCCAGCTTTCTGATAGGAGATGCGGGCATCTCCATTCCGCGAATAGAAATTGTTGGCATGAGTTTTTTATATCATTTTATCATTTAAGTCGCAAATGTAGTGATTTATTTGATACTGAAGGGAAGCTAAGACATAAAAACTTTAAAAACCTTATCTATATTAAAAACACTATGCTATTTCAAAAGAATCTTGTACCTTTGAAATAGTAAACAAATGGACAACTACAACCGTTTTATCATAAACCAACATTAAAAATAGTAAGTAATACCATGGTCATCAACCTAATAACTTTTGCTTCACTGTTACATAAGCAAGCATCTGTTCGCAGTTCCCATGAAATAATATTGACTGAGTTGGAGAAATATTTCACCGTCAATTTCATAGATTATCAAGATATTAACAAGCTGACCCCCGATGACTTCAGCATCCTGTTCATCGCCACCGGCGGAGTGGAACGGCTGGTCATCCAGCATTTCGAATCGCTTCCCCGCCCCGCCATCATCCTTGCGGACGGCATGCAGAACTCACTCGCCGCCGCCCTCGAAATATCTTCCTGGCTGCGCGGACGCGGCATGAAAAGCGAAATCCTTCACGGCGAACTGTCCGAAATCATCAAACGCATTTTTGTACTCCACAGCAACTTCATGGCGCAACGCAGCCTTTTCGGGATGCGCATCGGCGTGATAGGCGCCCCGTCCGGATGGCTCATTGCCAGCAACGTGGATTATCTGCTTGCCAAGCGGCGTTGGGGAGTGGAATACACCGATGTCGCCCTTGACCGCATCTACGAATATTACGCTCAAATCACCGATGACGAAGTGGGCGAAGCATGCGCCCGCCTCGCCGGAAAAGCGCTTGCCTGCCGGGAAGCGTCCCCCGAAGATATGATAAAGGCGATGCGCCTGTACCGGGCTATCCGAAAGATTGTGGACGAAGACCGCTTAAGCGCGCTCACCCTGAGTTGTTTCCGTCTGATAGAGCAGACGGGCACTACCGGATGCCTGGCGCTTTCCCTGCTGAATGACGAGGGTATCATCGCCGGATGCGAAGGCGATTTGCAATCCATATTCACCATGCTCACCGCCAAAGTGCTTACAGGGAAACCCGCTTTCATGGCCAACCCGTCCATGATTAACGCGCGCACCAACGAAATCATACTGGCGCATTGTACAATCGGCATCGCGCAGACAGAGCAGTTCATCATCCGCAATCACTTTGAAACGGAAAGCGGTATCGGCATACAGGGAATACTGCCCACCGGAGACGTGACAATCGTGAAATGCGGCGGAGAATGCCTGGATGAGTATTACCTCGGTACGGGTACGCTCATCGAGAACACCAATTACATCAATATGTGCCGCACGCAGGTACGCATAAAAATGAATGCTCCGGCAGAATATTTCCTGAGAAATCCGCTGGGAAACCATCACATCCTGTTGCATGGCAACCATGAACAAATACTTGACGAGTTCTTGCAGTCGAACGGATGCAAGAGGATAGAATAAGGCTGTAAACGCTCCGCAATTACATTACATCACATCGTCGCTCAGTCTGACTTCAAAGCGGGTTCCTCTGCCCAGCTTTGAAGTTACCGTTATCGTTCCATGCAGACGTTCCACAATCGTCTGGCAGATACTCAGCCCCAAACCTGCGCCTTGCGTAAAGCTGTCCGCCTTATAGAAACGCTCGAAGATATGTTTCTGGTCTTCATCGGATATCCCCGCCCCGGTATCTTCCACGAAGACGGTTGTGTATCCGGGTTCTTCCATGCGGTATCCCAACGTGATACTGCCCTTCGCGGTAAACTTCCTGGCATTGTTGATCAGGTTATTCACAACCTGCTTCAAACGCACGGAGTCGGTAACGATATCTTTGCCTGTCCCTTCCGGAAAGTCGGTGCGTAATTCCACCCCTTGCGGCATGCTCAGCCTCTGAGAGTCGTAGACCTGCTGCATGATAAACGTAAGGTTGTAGGAAGAGAGCTGAAAGTCCATTGTGCCCGACTCGATGCGTGAAAGGTCCAGAATATCGTTAATCAGAGCCAGCAACAGGGTACAGTTTATATTGATGGTCTCAACAAACTGCTGCACTTCTTCCGAAGAAAACGCTTCCAGGTCTTTCAGCAAATCGGAAAAACCGACTATCGCATTCAGCGGAGTGCGTATCTCGTGGCTCATATTGGCAAGGAACGCCGATTTCAGTTTATCGGCCTGCAAAGCCCGGTCACGGGCGGCGATAAGCTCGTCTTCGGTGTCTTTATAGCGCTGAATACTCTGGCACACACCCAATACCATATAAGGAATATCCGCCGTCAGACCGTCATAAGCGGTACTGCGGAACTCCCACCACTCGTACCCGCCATCCGCGTTTTGCAGCCGGAAACTCATACGCGAGTTCGGCTCGTGTCCCAGCATGATATCATTGAAATGCTTGCGTGTACGGGGCAGGTCTCCCGGATGGATAATCAGGTCCAGCTCTTCCCTGGATATATACCCCGTATTGTCATAGCAGTTGAAGCGTTGCAACAATCCGCCGGGGAAGTGGAAACATTTCAGCCGTGTGTTGTACTGCCACGGATAGATGGAACTCTCTTCGATGGCCATATTGAAGAAACGCCTCTGCATCTCCTCTTCGGATATGTTACGGCAGACAATGGCCATACCCGTCAGCTTGTCTTTCGCAAAGATAGGGACCACCTCGCCCGAAACCGGGAAATAAGCGCCTTTCGTATTCTCCTGCATGAACGCCTTTTCCGGTATAATAACAGGTTTCTTGTCCCGTATCACCTGCTTCAACAAAGTTTGCAGGATATTCTCGCCATTCATGTAGATATGGAAAATGGAGCCGGCAATCTGCCCTTCGTACGAACGTGCCATATACGTATCGGACGATAAGCCCAGCATCTCCACCAAAGCCCGGTTGACGAAATGGATCCGCAAATCCGTATCATACGTTATCAGCCCGTCGCGAATGGAGCAGAATATCTTATCGAATTCATCCCGTTGCTCCACCAAACGATGCTGTATCAGCAGACGGGTCTGCGCGTGGATGCGCTTGCGAGCCTCGCGCCGGTTGCTCCGATAAAGCCAGGCCACAAGAAACGCCAGTGCGCCCACCGTCACCGAATAGAAAAGGATAAACCAAACCCGATAGCGATCCATTAAAGGCACATTCAGAATGGTTCCCCGCTTCTCAACGCTCTCCACGTCTACATGGAAAAAGCCCAGCTGCTTATAATCGAACAATAACTTACCGTCCAAATCCCCCACCCCGAACGAATCGGGCGACCGCCCTTTCAGAATGTCCGCCGCCTGTACGCCCGCGGCATAGGTATCTGCCGCCGGCTCTACGTCATAAACGCATAACACGCCGCTCGTCATCGCCAGGTTCTGATTGGCAAATACGGGAGCTTTCAGCTTCAAGGAAAGAAAAGGAATCCATTTAGGAGCTATAACAATGTGCTTATACGCGTGATAATCGTAGCAGATAGAGGTAATAATGGTGTTGAGGGACTTCTCCTGCACATTCAGTTTCTTCAAACTGTATCCGGGATGCTTCTCCTTAAAAGCCACCCAAGCATCTTCCACCGCTTCCACTCCTTTGGAGCTCAAGAAGCTGCTGTCCGTCAGGCAGACAATCTCCTTGCGCGCGGGAAACAGATGTATGGCTTCTTCAAGCAGCACATTGAAATCCGTCTTTGAAGTGAAGCCCGAAACGTTCGGCATTCTGTCAAACAGCTTCTTATCGGGATACTTAATGCCCGAAACCACCACCGGTATCTGATACGGCAAAGAATCGCCGCAATGGGTTAAAGTAAAGAAAGCCTCATCGCTGGACGTCACAATCAAGTCTGTTTTACGCTGCCTGGCACGTTCGCATATACGGCGCATGATAACGCACTCCGAAGCGAAAGTCCAAAAGTCGGCGTTCAGGTATTCCGTTACCACGTCAGCCTTTACGCCACCCTTCTCCAAGCCGTTCTGCAGACCGGTAATAAGATTATCATGCCAAGAAGCGCTGTTGGTATATGATTGTATGAAAAGTACGTTATAGTTGTTTTCCGCAGCCGAAAGTGTTCCCGATATCAAACACAGGAAAGCCCATGAACATAGTAAGAAAAAGTGTTTTCCCATTTCGTTTGTTTTGATTTGTCTGCGTAAACTTCTTTATAGTCACGCAAATATACAAGGTTATATTGAGAATTTACACCTTTTTCCTTAAAAAAACTTTATTCATCGTGCAATGCCTCGGCCGGATGTACTTTCATCGCTCCATAGGCGGGATACCAGATTCCGGCAACAATCATCAGCGCCATAAGCATCCATGTCAAAATGAGAGCCGATAAAAAACGTACGGCATCGAAAGGCATCTTGCCCACATCCACCAGTTCGGCATAACCGATATTAAAAGCTATGACAGCCGCCGGCAGAGCCGCCAACGTAAGCAGCAGTATCCCCTCATACATGAGGTAGGAGAAAATACCCCGGCGCGAGCTGCCCATCGCCAGCCGCAACGCAACCTCTTTACGACGCTGCTGCGTACGGAACCAGAATGTTCCGATAACACCCAGGAAGATATTCAGCAACAGGAAACCGAGCACGCAAAGCTGTGTCTTCCATTCGTTCATGTCTTCCAGCTCGCAGATTTCACGCAAATGCCCGAACGGTGTAATATCCAGCAGATAAAGGTTGCCCACCTGATAAAGACGGTCGGCCTCATCCATCAGCTTTTCGGCAAAGTCCTTATCGGCATCTTCGGAAACGCGCAAACTGACGGTGATATAACGGGGGTCTGCAAAATCCCGTAACCTGTTCACGTCAAGCGGAAGGGCGGCAAAAGCCCCGCCCCACTGCGACGGCGTATGGAAATGCGACCAGCGCACAGGCGTACCCACCGCACCGATGCGGCGGCGGACGTCCTTACCGTAGTTCAAAAGCGAAACTTCCCGTCCCTGCAAAGATACGCTACCGCCCGTTTCCGGATGTCCTTCGGTGAGGTTGGAAGATACCACCAGTTCATCGTTACGGAGTGCGGCCTCTACTTTGGCGAAATCCGCTTCTTCCGTAAAGGAGTAACGGAAGACACGGAAGAAGTCCGCGGTGACCCAAAGAAGACGCGCGTTGACGGCCACAGAGTCAATGCCCAAGTCGATGCCGTTGCTACCCTCATTGTACGGAAAACAGTTTTGCGAAAGGGCGACGGCCTCTACACCGGGACAATGACGCAGCCTGTCCGTAAGCCGGAGTAAATCATCCATATCGTCATCCGCAGTCAGCTCCGGATTATAAAGAGGCGAGTTCGCTCCCAGCCTGCTTACGGTAATGTTGTAACAATGCTCCGTATCAAATCCCATCGGAGCGTGATAGACGCGTGTGGTGACAAGCGTCCAGTCCACAATGTACCACAGCACGACAAAGACCAGCAGCAACTCCACAAAGAGAAAAAGATTGCTGCTCCACTCGTTCTTTATTTGTTTCAATATCGTTTTCATAATCATCGTTTACCTTTGGTTAATCGCATCCGTTATATTCATTCTCGAAGCGCGCCATGCCGGTATGCCCGCCGAAAGGATGTTCATCAGCAAGCAGAAGCCGAAAGCCGCAAGAAACGCCCAGGGCGAAAGCAGCATGCCCGGTGTCAGTGTGGTTTCACCGCTGAGGTAGGCATTGGTGCTGTTGTCGAAGAGGAAGCCGTTCAGCAGGAAAGTGGCGGCATAGCTCAGCGCAAGTCCCAATACGCCGGCAAACAATGTCAGCAACAGGTTCTCAAAGAATATCTGGCGCATCAGTTCCCCGCCCGTAGCCCCGAAAGCCTTGCGTACGCCTATCTCCGCCATGCGCTTACGCATACGGGAAAGCGTCATGCTGCTCAGGTTGATGGCAGGTACAAGCAACAGAATGACGATAACGAGCGTGTAATGCAGGATAATGGCTTTGGTATCGGGCGTTTCGCTCCACTTGCGGTAAAGATTGGCAAACTGTTCATCGGGTTGCCCGCGGTAAAACACTTCCGAGTCACGCAGCCCGTCGTTATATTTGCGGCGGAGTTGTTCCACCTCCTCACGGATAGCCGGAAAATCGGCTACGGAATGTGCGAGGATAACCGCTCTCATCTGTCCCATAGTGTCTTCCCACCACGTCAGCCGGTTAATATCCGTGGAAGTATAAGGCACCCACACCTGCGCATAAGCAGAAGTGGCAAGTACGGACACATCCGCCACCACACCGGATATACGGTACTCCACATGGTTCAGTTGTACCGTTTTTCCCGCAACGTCCGTCGTGCCGAACAGGCGGCGCGCCACCGTAGCGCTCAGCACGGCGCATGGCAGTCCGGCATCGCTGTCGGCCTTTGTAAACGCCTTGCCGCTGAGAAACCGGAACCGGAAGATAGACCAAAAGGCATCGTCCGTCTGCACCATGTCGGCAGTGGCCTTGTTGCCCGCCGGCAAAGACACACGTACCTTTTCGGGCAAGGAAATCAACGTGACCGCTTCCGCCGTGGTGAGATTCTTAAAGCACTCGCGCCCCGTACGTACCGACATGCGGGCGTTGGACGAATCACCGTCGCTTCCACCCTTGTTCTTGACAGACATGGCAGACACATACAGCGAACGGCTGCGGTTCACTTCCGGCTCACAGTCCACAAGCCTTACCTGAAAAGTGATGACAAGCACCATAATCATACAGATGGCCAATGCCGTACCCAGTACGGAAACCCACGTTATGATAGGATTCTCGCGCAAATGATATAGCGCTTGCTGAAAATAAAGACGTATCATATTCTGTTATCGGTTTAATTTCTTGAATTCATTCATCGTGCAGAGCTTCCGCCGGTTGTACCTTCATCGCCTTACGCGCCGGAATACCGATACCAATCGTAATCATCAATCCTATCAGGACGAAACTTACGGCCGCGCAAAGCAACAGACGCCCCCACTCCAGCGTCGTACCGTTGCGCCAAGAATTCAGTTCCATGCTTGCCAGGTTATAATCGATGATGAATGCTATCGGGGTGATAAGTAACAGCAAAAGCAGTCCTTCGCTTATCAGACGGACGAAAATACTCATGTCCGATGCTCCATGCGCCTTATGCAGGGCAATCTCCGAACGGCGCTGCTGGGTACGGAACCAGAAAGTGCCGAGCAGCCCCAGGAAGATATTCAGCAGCAGGAATCCCATTCCCATCACGTAATTACGCAAATCATTGCTCCATGACTGCTGGAAATTACGGCGGATATCCTTAAAAGAACGCACTTCGGAAATATAGACATTGCCGATGCGGAACTGCTTCTCGCTGTCCGCCTTCAGGCGTCGGATAAAATCATGGTCTTGATTAGCCCGGACACGCAAGCAAAGTTCCAACCCAATATCGTACCAGTCCAGTTTATAGAGAAAAGTATAAGAGCTTCGAGCTTGTTGGAAGTCGTTGTAACGTACATCCTTTAAAGCCGCCCCCAATCGATAAGTTTGTGTTGTATCACCAAAAAGCTGGCAACGTTTGCCTACAAGTTCTGTCAGCGGACGACCGTACTTCCGGTAGAGGTTATCGGAAGCAAGGAACTCTCCTTTTTCCAACATCCCGGCAAGCTGTTCGGGCGTTTCACCGCGTGTACCCTGATAACGGAACACACGTACAAAATCGGGAGTTACCATACGGCGGATAGTCCAACTATCAGAAACCAGTGTATCATACCGAACCATATCAGTAGAATTGCTGCCATTGTATGGATAGGAATTTTGCGAGAGACTTACCGCCTCAATTTCCGGACGGCGGCGTAAGCGGTCTACAAGTTCAAGAATATCGGCATCTTCCTGTTCATCGGTTTGGTTCGGAATATAATCAGGACTCTTGTCCGTGAGTTTTCCCATTTCAATAAGGTAACAATGACTGATGTCAAAGCCTCGCGGTTCCAAGTAGGTAGCTGCACGCGTATAGAGATAATCTACCACAAACCACATCACAACGCTCACAACCAGCAGTTCCAAAGCCAGCCACAGGTTATTGCGCCATTCATTCTTTATCTGTACCAAAAGTTTCTTAGTCATTTCTTTCTGCGATTAATAGTTAGCGACGAGCGTTTAGTGCAACCGTCCACCCAATGCATTCACTATCCCGATACGTGAAGCGCGCCATGCCGGAAAACCGCTGCTCATCAAGTTCAGCACAAAGCAAAAGAGCAGCGCCCAGGCAAAGGTGGAAGCATGCAGCAGGATTGAAGCGTCCACTTCCGGCGGATTCAAAGTCTGGCTGAACTCCTGCGCAAAAAGCAACGTGTTGCCCACGTACGCAAAAACCACGCTCAGCAGCAGGCCGACAATACCGGCCAATAAGGTTATCACCAGATTCTCCGCTATAATCTGCCCCATCAGCTCCATGCGCGTACTGCCGAAAGCACGGCGTACCCCGATTTCCGCTACCCGCTGACGCAAACGGCTCTGCGTCATGCTCGAAAGATTGATGGCAGGCACTATCAGCAAGATAACGAAGATGATAATCCGCTGGCGGCGGGCCGCATCCACATCCGGCTCGATGTTGGCGCCGAAAGCGATGGCATTCTTTTCCTGGTCGTAAGGACGGTTACGGTAAATCAGTTTCCATCCGTTCTTTCCGATGAGCGTGTTGTACGCCGATTTACGGCGTTCGGTTTCCCGGCGGATAGCGGGAAAATCATCCCGGCTACGCGCCAGTATCGTGCAACTCATCATTCCCATATGCCGGTCGTTCCACGTATCATTATCCATACCCGTCGAGGTATACGGAACCCATACCTGCCCGTAAGCGCAATCCGCCAGCGTGGACACATCTTTCACGACACCGGCCACGCGATAGGGCGCATGACTGAGGAGAAATTCACGTCCCGCCACATCGGTCGTACCGAAAAGGCTGCGCGCTACACTTTCCGTAAGTACGGCCGCCGGTTGTCCGGCGTCGAATACGGCTTTATCGTAGGGCTTTCCATTGATAAAGGAGAAGTCGAACACACGCCAGAAGATGTCGTCCGTCTGCCGCAAATCCACGCTGACCGCCGGCTTGCCCGGCAAAGAAACAGGTGTGGATACCGGGAAAATGGTATAAATAGTGACAGCTTCCGGTGTTTTCAGCGACTGGAAACATTCACGGGCGGTCTGCACGCTCATCGGTCCGTTGCTCGTCCCTTCGCCCCAGTTCGAGTTGGAGATGCTCATCGACTTGACGTGCAGAAAGCGGTCTCGATTGCTTTCGGGCGCGAAAGGAGCCACCTTTACCTGCTGCATCATTACCACCAGCATAATCAGGAAGATGGCAAGCGCTGTACCGGCTATACCGACCGCACTCATCAGCGGTTGCTGGCGAAGCTGCGCCCACGCTTGTGTAAAATATTGCTTTATCATCTGTTCATTCGCTATTTTAACAGTACACTATAATCAGTTTTCTACTTTTACTCTTCGTGCAATGCCTCTGCCGGCTGTATGCTGACAGCTTGCTGCGCCGGAAACCAGATTCCCACTATCACCATCGACGCCATCAGCAGCCATGCGCCCAACGTGCCCGACAGGAAACGAAGGAAACTCCATTCCACCGGCCAGGTGGTAATCAGTTCGGTATGTCCCATCGTAAATTCGGCAATGCCCACATTGTAGCATACAATCATGGCCGGGAGCGTAACAAGGGTCAGCAACAGCAATCCCTCTCCCATAAGCAAACAGAATATCTGCTTCTTCGTGCTGCCCATCGCAAGCCTTAAAGCTATTTCATTACGACGGCGGCGGGTACGGAACCAGAATGTACCTATCAGCCCCAAAAACACATTCACCAGCAGAAACACCACTACGACCGTCTGCGTATTCACTTTATCCACATCGCCTCTCACCACCTCAAACTGATATTGCTGTTCCGTATAAGGAACGACGTCGGCTATAAACATATTGTCGGTGTCCAGATGCGGAGCTATCTCTTTAAGGAACCTGCTCCTGTAATCGGGAGAGTCCATGTTTTCTTTCACACGGAAAACAATCTGCGCCGTATAATCCTTCAATTCCGTCCGTATTACATTCTCGTCCATTCTCCGGAAAACCCACTTCGCGTCAGCCCCATAACGATAAGAACGGAAACCGCCGATCATACCGCTTTGGGTAACGACGTTCGCAGAATCCCCGTACCAGTTCAGGGGAGTATCCAATGAGAAGTCGGGCACTCTCTCCTTAAAATAAAGAACCGCATCCTCGCTCAGCATTACATAATTGCCGGCGGTAATATCACTTCCCACGGGCATTGCCGCAAACGGACGTTTGGCATCTTCTTTCATGCGGAACACCCGGGTATATCCTCCGGTGGCGTTTATCATGCGCAAATCGCATCCGATGGTATCTTGCACAGCCAGCGAGTTATAAGAATTATTACCGCTCATCGGCAGGCTCCAATACGACAGGGCGGCCACTTCCACCGTGGGTTCCCTTTCGAGTTTTTGCAGAATACTTATATATTTATCCCCTTTTGTCATTCCGGCATCCCGGCTTTCACCGCCCGTAATCATCGAAAGCTGGTAAACATGATCTATGTCATACCCCAACGGGCGATAGAACGTATACTTCAGGCATCCCAACGAATCGCAGAGAAACCACATCACGATAAACACCAGAAACAGTTCCGCAAGCACCCAGCCGTTATTACGGAGACGCGCCCGAATCATACGTAAGTTATGTACTATGAATTTCATAATCAATCTCGCTTTATTTATCGTTCAAAGAATCTACAATCGTGTGCCGTGCGGCAAGCCATGTGGGCAGACCCGCGCTCAGCAGGTTGATGACCAGGCAGAAAAGGAAAGCCAGGCCAAACACCGCCGGACTGAACAGCACCGACATGCTCAGGTCGAAGTCACCGGAAGTGCCGATGTTCTGACTATTGGTGAACAACCACGTACGCATTCCATACACAGCCAGATAGCTGAATACCAGCCCTACGACTCCGCCTATCAGCGTCAGCACAAGGTTCTCGTTCAATATCTGCCTTATCAGTACGCCGCTCGTCGCCCCGAATGCCTTGCGCACTCCCAGCTCGCTGATGCGCTGCTGCATACGGCTGTTGCTCAGCCCGCAAAGATTGAGTGACGGCACCAAAAGGATAATGAGCAATGCCAGGAAATACTGCATGTACAGCATCCGCAAGTCCGGCCCTGTGTTGGCCCACACATGATTGACATGCGCCACGATTTCATCGGGTTGTTCCATGATATCTATCAGCGTTTCGTTCTGCACGGCATTGATGTCTTTCACCCGCTTCTCCATTCCTTGCCTGATGGCCGGAAAGTCGGCAGATGAGCGCGCCAGCGCAACGACCGTATGCGCGCCGATATAGTTCCGAACGGAAACGGCATCCTGCAAATCGGCCGGATACATGCGCCACACCTGTGCGTAAGCGTCTTTGGCTATTACGGACACATCCTTCACCACCCCGCACACACGCGCCTCGTTGCGGTTCAGCAGCACCGTCTTACCTACCGCATCCGTAGTGCCGAACAGTTTCCGGGCGACAGAAGCAGATATCACAATAGCGGACACATCACCGCCCCGGTCCGAATCATCGAATCCGCGTCCGGCGACGAACTGCATCCGGAACACTTTCCAGAAACCCGGATCCGTCTCCATGGCATCCACCTTTACGCTGTTAGTGCCATCGGGCATGGAAACCAAAGCAACTCCCGCCGGAACAAACGCCGTACAAGCCTCCACTTCCGGCAACGGCTGCACGCACTCTTTCATAAAAGCCGGTGAACAGGAGCTATAATTATTCCACTCCTTATTTCCTTTGCCCTGCAAATGCATCTTACTTATATATAAGCAACGGCTGCGGTTCACTTCCGGCTCCATATCCGCATATTTCATCTGCCAGGTAATTACAATCGCCATAATCATGGTTATGGCAAATGCCGTACCCAATATGAAGATGGTACTCAGCAACGGATTCTGCCGCAGAAGCATAAGGGCTTGACGAATGGTTTGCATGGTAATATAAGTTATAAGTTATGAGTTATGGGGGATGAAGGGCGGGAATTATTCTACCTGACGGCCGTCGAAGAAGCGGACGGTACGGCTGGTTTGTCTGGCCTGTTCTTCATTGTGGGTCACCATTACGATGGTGCGTCCGTCTTCTTTATTCAACTGATGCAACAGCTCCATGACTTCCGCACCCATCTTGGAGTCCAGATTACCGGTAGGCTCATCAGCGAGTATTATCTCCGGATTGCCGATGATGGCGCGCGCAATGGCAACACGCTGGCACTGACCGCCGGAAAGCTGTGTAGGCATGTGGCGCATACGGTGGCTCAAACCCACCTTCTGCAATACTTCCTCTGCCAGACGGCGACGCTCCTTGTCCGACACCTTTCTGTACAGCAAAGGCAGCTCCACGTTATCCAGTACATTCAGCGAATTAATCAAGTGGAAAGACTGGAACACAAACCCCAGCTTCCGGTTACGGAAAGCCGCCAGTTCCCTGTCCTTCATGCCGTCCACCTTAATGCCGGCTATTTCAATCGTTCCGCCGGTAGGCGCATCCAGCAAACCCATAATGTTCAGCAAAGTAGACTTACCGCAACCGGAAGGACCCATGATACTGAGGAATTCCCCCTTGTTCACTTCGAGGTTTACATTCTCCAACGCTACGGTTTCAATCTCGTTCGTACGATAAATCTTGTTGATGCCAGTTAACTTAATCATAATGGTAAGTATTTAATTGTTATTTCAGTTTCAGCTTATTCTTGTTCTTATACTGGCTCATGTCGCTCACCACCACTTCATCACCCGGTTGCAAGCCGCCAATAACTTCCACAAACTCAAAGTTGGAATCGCCCAGCTGTACTTTGCGCTTCACAATCTCGTTATCGGAATTGCGAACAAACAGTTCGTATTCCCCGCGTCCCACATAGTAAGAAGCGTTGGCAATGCGCAACACGTCCTCTTTCACGGCGTTCATCACATACACATCCGTTTTCAGGCCGGAGCGGAGACGGCGGTTGTTATCCTCATTCAGTTGTACGGTAAAGGAGATAACGCCGTTCTTGGACAACGGAGTGACACTGCTGACCGCCCCTTCCAGTTTCTCATTGCCAATCTTCACAACGGCCTTGCCGCCGGCAGATACACGGTCGCCGTACGTATCGGCTATCTCGCCCTCTACTTTGAAGTGGCTCAAATCGGAGATGACGGCAATCTGCGAACCCTCCGCCACCTGCGCGCCAATCTGGTTATTGATGTAAGTAAGGATGGCCTTACGTGGCGAACGGATTTGCGCGTCGTCCAGCGTACGTTTGGTTTCGGCCAGCGTCTTGCGGAAAATGCTGAAATCCAATTCCTGCACCTGGTATTCCGCATCCAGCACTTCTTTCTCGTTGGCATACTGTTGCTTCAACTGTTCGTATTCCAACTCGGCCACATTATAGCTCAGCTCCGCCTGACGCACTTTATCGGTAGTGCCGGAGCCGAGGCTGTCGAGGTATTGCTCATTGCGCAACTCCACCTTTTTGCGGTTCAGCTGCATGGCAGAAACCTTTATCTTCATTTGCAAGTCATTCAGCTTGGTCATGTTCTCCAGTTTGAGTTGTTTCAGCTTGTAGCTGCGCATCTGTTCCTCGTCCAGCTTCTGCTTATAATCGGTTTCGGCGCTCTGCAAGTCCAGCTTCAGGATAGGCGTGCCTACATCCACGCTGTCGCCGCCTTTCTTATATACTTCCAGAATACGGGTGTTGATAGGCGAATTGATAATCTCCTCAAAGGCAGGAACCACCTTGCCTGAAGCGCTTACGCTGACCTCGATAGTGCCCTGGTTCACTTTAGAAAACACAAGGTCTTTTTCTTTCACGCCGGTACGCATCAACGAAATGAGTACACTGATAACGACGATACCCGCAGCGCCCATGCCGCCATAACGAATGATTTTCTTGTTACGTTCTTTGTTACGAACTTCTTTCGGAATCTCTCTATCCATATTCTCTGTCTTTATTTACTGTTTTATGTTGCCGCCGTCCTGTCGCGTAAACGGACAGCCGCGATTCTTCGTCCTTATACTTGCGAAATCCGTGCCAAAAATGTAAATCATTGAAAACAAGCGTTAAAACAAAAAAGCAGAGTGTCCGTTTTCGGACACTCTGTACATTTTCGGATAGCGGGCCGGTACACAAAAGGGACAGGCAAGGCACATCCCGCCGACAACATGCTTTAGTAACGGCAATACCAACCTTTGGTACAGCCGATACCAACAGCCGGTACAAGGAATACCAACGCTTGGTACGACGTGTACCTAAGGCTGGTACGCTTCGTACCTAAGCAGGGTACACGACGTACCAAAGCGCGGTATCTCTTTGGTACGCGCACCTCACTGAATTACAATAGGATATAAAAGCCGTAATCCGCTTATCTCAAACGCAGCCTGTCGCCTACTTCCGGCACGTATTCCGCATCCTTGCGGTTCATCTTATACAGGTTCTTCAGGCGGATGCCGTACGTCTGCGAGATGGAGTGCATGGAATCGCCGTCCTTCACGATATAAACGGTATGAGGCTTGGCCGCTTTCTTGCGCTTGTCTTTCAGATAGATGATGTCGCCTGCCTCTAAGGTATAGTCTTTATGCAGGTCGTTATACTTCACCAGTTTGCGCCAGCTGATGCCGAACTCCTTGCCCAGGAATTGGAAGGTATCTCCGTCACGTGCCACGACATAGGCTATGTCATTGGCGATATACACCTGGTGCGGATTGGCGAGCCAGGGCTTCTTCTTCAATTCCTTCTCCCAATTGCGGGCTTCACGCTTGCTCATGCCGCGGCTGTCATACTTATATAAGTCGTAGTCCTCGATGATGGTTATCAAGCGGTTGGCGTAAGAGGGGTCTGTGGCATAGCCCGCTTTTTTCAGGCCGCGCGCCCAGCCTTTGTAGTCGGTAATCTTCAACTTAAACAGGAAAGCGTAGCGGGCGCCGCGTTTCAAGAAAAGCGAGTGGTCTTCGTAGGAATCCTTCGGATTGCGGTAGGCACGGAAACACTCGTTACGGGCATCATCGTCGTGCCGCACGCTGCGTCCCCGCCAACTGCTTCCGCACTTTATGCCGAAGTGGTTGTTGCTTTTACGCGCCAGCGTACTTTGCCCCGCACCGCTTTCCAGCAGACCTTGCGCCAGCGTAATGCTGGCGGGTATCTTATGTTCCTTCATCTGCTCTACGGCAAGCGGAGCATATTGCTTTATGTATTCATTGTAGCGGGAGTTTCTGCGTTGCGCCTGCGTGGCTACGGAAACAAGAAGAAGCGCTATGATAGCGGTCAGTCTGAAAATAGGTTTCATGCTTCAAATGTTGAATTTGACACAAAAGTCTGCAAAAGAATTGAAAAAACCAATCTCTTTCCTATCTTTGTAACATTAATTACAATAAACCATTACTCTATGAAAGACCTGAACATACAGATTTCTATCAAGATATACGACTACGAAGAACTGAGTGCCGCCGACCGCGAGCTGATGGATGCCGCCCGTCAGGCAACTTTCCGCAGCTATGCCCCTTACTCGCATTTCTCCGTGGGCGCGGCAGCCCGATTGGCAAACAATACGATTGTTACAGGTACCAACCAGGAGAATGCAGCCTATCCGTCGGGACTTTGCGCGGAACGCACCACCTTGTTCTATGCCAACTCCCAATATCCTGACCAAGCC
>ERZ791917.983-NODE-983-length-19324-cov-12.011262_pt1 | contig 19324 bp, 12 predicted proteins | sample MGYA00510138_ERZ791917 | MGnify/ENA primary metagenome ERZ791917 (study PRJEB30046, sample SAMN00792102) | human gut metagenome | study: EMG produced TPA metagenomics assembly of the A metagenome-wide association study of gut microbiota in type 2...
AAAAAGGCTCCATAATCTCCACGGTGGTTTTACCCACTACAGAAATTATAGAGCCGAATTTCATTCCACTTTGGCTGGTAATCTGAGTTCCTGACGGCCATTGTTCAGCGATATCTTGACCTAGGACGACATTTTCAATTCTATAATCATCGCCATCATAAACTTTACCATCGACGGTTATCTTAGCATCTGTAACAAATGGCCAATAATTTGCATGAAAGACAAAAGTATAATGTTTGAGTTTGTAGTAAACTTTTAGCACTGAGCTACCATCGGCAGCGATTGTGACTTCAGATTTGGCATTTTCATCAATATCAAGTGTATAGCCGACAGGGACGGTATCTAAACCTTTTGCATCACTAGCTTTGATGACATCCCCTGTCTTAGCTGTCTGTTTGATAGATGATTCATAGACATAGTGGGTGCTTTGCTTTGAGTTGTCGTACACTTCTTTCATGTAAACAACTGTGTAGTTAACCGTTTTGGCTTCCCACTTAGCATAAAGGGTCGTATCGTCTTCGAGGGTGACGGTATCACCAGCCGTTTTTGTCAAAGCTTCATCGGTGTACCAACCCTTAAAGTCATAACCCACACGAGTTGGTTCTGTCTTGGTCACGTCGATGGTTTCACCGTAAAGACCAGTTTGGTAGTCCACGTAGCTACCGCCATTTGGCTCATAAGTCAAGTTATAGCTATTACGTGTGTAGTAAACGTTCACTTCTTGACCTTCCTCTTGAGTCAACTCAAGTGGTTCTGTCTTTTCAAAGGTCGCATAATCAAATGACAAGACTTCAGCATTAACAGTCGAGCCCAGAACACCGTAAGCTGTGACCGATTTAATTTCAGTGTAATTTTTGCCATCAAGGTCTTTCAACATGTAACGAACCGTGTACTTAGATGATGCGGGAACGTATTTAACCTTGATGTCTATTTTACCATCAATGCTATTTTCCAGTTGGTCTGCTGTAATTTCAACGACTGCCTTTTCAGGATAGTAAATCGCATCTTGTTCCAAATTTGTGTCATCATCTTTGCTGACATTAGTTGAAGTCGGTGGAATGATATGGTAAGGCGTATCACTGATTTCTATTTGGTGAATTTCCTTATCGAAGACGACGTCTGAGTCACTACTTGAATTATGGTAGTAGTATTCAATGGTTACGGTGTAGATTTTGATTTCATTGAATACCGCTTCGACAGTCATGTCACCATTGACTACCGTATCAGCTGTTACGGTTTCACCTGTGACTTTGTTTTGCCAGTGGTCGAAAATGTAACCTCGTTTAAATGGGGCAGCAGGAAGAGTTGCTAACTTATCTCCGTCTTTTTTGTGGAGCGTTGTGACATTTTCTTCCTCGTTGTTATTATTTTGGAACACAAAGGTAATCACACGCTTGTCAGCTGTGTCAGCTGCTTCTGTAGTGCCTTGGTCAGATGACGCTTCTGTATTGGTATTTTCCTCATTTGTGTTTTCCTCAGCAACTTCTTCTTGCGTTTCTTCTTGACTGTTTTCTGTATTTTCAGTAGCTTGGACTGGTTCTTCTTTTCCGAGAACCACGAAACCTTGCACTGAGAAAGAAGAGACTTTGTAAGTCACTTTGGTTTGTGACGTGCTCAAATTCACTGACTCAGGATTGATAACTTCTTTTTCACCGTTTGATTTAAAGTGAACCACTTTGAAGTCTTGTTCCTTACCTGCTAAGTTATCCTCAGTTTGAAGAGTTACTTGAACAGGAGCACTTGGTTGCACTTCTTGACCATTGTGGATAAAGCTCACATCAAAGAAAGTCGCAAAATCTAAAAGGTTAGTGCCAAGAACCGCTTTTGACTTATCAGAAGATTCTTGAAATTCTTGTCCACTTGAATCAAGCTTGCGGACTTTTAATTCCACTCCCACTGGTAATTGGCTGCTACCATCAACGACTGCTGATACTGTGTAGCCGTCGCCATTTGCTGTTAGAATCGTCGCACTTTGAATCAATTCTTGTTTTGGTTCTTCATTTGATGTGTTTGGCTGTGTGTCTGTTTGCGTTGTTTGCCGAGGTTGTTCAACCGCTGCCGAACTCGCGGGTGGCTGATCCGATGCTTGCTCAGCTGCTGGTGCAGACGTTGTTTCCGTCGCAACTGACGGTGCCGTTGACTGTGCTGTTAAATCAGGTGCTTGCTCAATCGCTGCGGGTTCTGCATTGGTGATGGCGGCTGGTACCGAACTGGAGACATCAAGCCCAGCCTTTGAACTCGCCGTTTCACCATCCAATGTGATCGCGGTTAAGATTAAAGTGTAGGCTGTCAATATGAAAACGCTGATACCTACCACACTCCAAAACTTTTTAGCTGAAAGCTGCCTTAGCCTCCGCCAAATTTTCCTTAAAACTTCTACCATAATCGCATCTCCTAGTCTTTGTTAGGTCAACAATCTGAATTTTGATAATGGCCAAATCCTAAACAACAATTTCCCAACAACTTGTTCATTTGATACCGTTCCGATGGAAGTGTTTCGCGAGTCGATGGAGACTTTTCGGTTATCTCCCATCACAAAGAGCTGCCCTTCTGGAACTTGGTAAGGAAAGGTGATATTGGTTGAACCATAATCTTTTGATTTCAGATAAGGTTCATTGAGTTTTTTCTGATTAACGTAAACATTTCCCTTACTATCCATATCTACCCAATCACCTTCTTCTGCAATCACACGTTTGACTAAAACATTATTATTGTAATAAAAAGCTACGATGTCACCTGTATCAAAATGACTTGTCCGAAAAGAAACAATAAGGTCACCCGCATCTAAGGTTCCTGACATGGATTTGCCATAGATACGTAAAATAGGAAAAAATAGAACAGAGGTCAAAATAGCAAAAGCTGCGATAACCATGAGCATAAAGACCGTGTTAACAATATTTTTCCGCAAATCTCTTCGGTATTTGGAGGTTCGATACAAGTTTTCGATGTTTGCTATATTGGCACTTGAAAGGATTTCATCATTCTTTTTCATCGTCATCACTTACACCTTTTTTAACATTCTCTAAATACAAGTCAGCTGCCTTTTGGGCTTCTTCAAAGATATTGGTTAAACGCAAAGCCGCCTCTGCCAAAGTCCCAGATTCTTTTATCGAAATCTCCTTTTTGGTTAATTGGCTTTCGAGATCGTTTAATGTTTCTCTCAGACGATTGATTTCGTCATTTTGTGCTAATATGATCTCATAAAGATCTGTTCGCTTGAGGTGTTTAAATCTCCTAATATTCATCTCATCAATAGCTCCTCCATGTTTAAATTATATCAAAAAAGCGCTTTCATTTAAATAAAGAAAAGCTATATTTGTGTAATTTTTTAAAAATTTTTCTATACTTCTTACGTTGTTTTTACTTTTTATACATTTTTTAACAAGAAAACGCCTGTTTTTGCATGTAATTTCATGATTGTGTAAAGATTAGTCAAAATTTAAGTAAAATAAAAGCCTTTGTTTTTCTCGTCAAAAAAGAGAAAGAACACTTTCATTCTTTCTCTTTTGATATTTTAATAAATGAGATTTTTCTTCCTATTTATATTAGTCTTTTTTCACACGACGGCTAGCAATCACGTAAATCAAGACACCTAGGATAAGGACACTACCAACAACGTAGAAGATTGTTGTTCCGTATGAACCAGTTGATGGCAATTCAGCACCTGAATGGTTTTCTACGGTTACTTTAGCAGCGTCATCTTTTGTCACCGTCACTGCTTTGCGTTCTGTCAAGATGTTGTATCCGTTTGGAGCTTTTGTTTCTTCGAGGTAGTAAGTAGTATCAGCTTTAAGGCCTTTCACAACAGCTGTACCTGCTTCGATATCAACACCAGCTTCGCCGTCTTCAGCAACACGGTAAACACCGTCTGATACTTTCACGACTTTGATTTCATTACCACCTGTTTGGGCATCATAAAGTCTAAATGTCGCACCTGTCAAAGCTTTTCCATTTTCATCTGTTTTGTTAAGAGTGAATTGGTGTGTTGTGACAACAGTGATGTACTCAGGTGTTTTTGGATCAACTGGTGTAGGCGTATCTGTTTCAGTTGTTGAGTAGCTGATTGTTGCCTTGTTTTGAGCTTGGGCGTCATGTGCTTCTTTGGTTACTTTTGCAGTGTAGGTAATCACCACTTCAGATGGTGAGTCATAGATACTTTGACCGTTGTTTATCCATGGTAATTCTAAGGTCATAGCACCTGTGTCTGAGATTGCTTTAGTAAAGTTTGTGATTGTTTTACCACCAACAGTTACTGCCACGCTGGTATCATCAAGAGTAAGGTTTGTTGGGGTATCGACAATAGTGTATTTTGTGATGAGTTGTGAGCTTGCACCACCTGCTGTTGTAATGTGGTTAGTCGCTTCAAATTTAATTTGGTAGTTAACAGTATCACCAACTTTAGCTGTTGATTCTGAAGCTGTTTGACCGTTCACCAAAATTTTTTTACCACCGCCAGCGTTGCTATCTGGGATTTTTGGACCTGTTTCGTTTTTATCTTTTAAAGTAGCATTCGGATTTGTGCTGTCCACTGTGATTGTTGTACCAAGTGAAGACTGCACGTAGTAATAACCGTAACTAAGTCCAGTAAATGTAAGGGTGTTGTCTGCGGCTGTTGTTGTTGCCACTTGTGTCCCAAAGCTTTTTGCCCATGTTTTGAAAGCGTCTGTTGACACATCGATATCGGCTTTAGCAGTAACATTACCTTTGCTATCTACGGTAAAGTAATCATTGCTTGATAAGGTTTTACCTGAAGGCACAGTATAAGCAATCGCTCCCTTACTGCCAACCTTGGCATCAAACAATTTGTAAAGGGTATAAGTTTGGCTTTGTGCAGCATTTTCAATCGTAATGGTTGCATTGCCTCCTCCTGAGGTAGCCACCTCTTGGGCACTGACGGCTTGTCCGCTTATAAGAAACGATACAAACACGATAAGCGCGCGTACAATAAACTTAACATTTTTCATTCTTTCCTCCTTAAAAAATATAGGTATAAGACATGACGCCTTTTTCTGTAGAAACTAGCCATTTCTACATTTTTTAAACATAAAGTAAGCAAATGACAAAGTCATCAAGAGTGACCCTATCACGATGTACCATAAGGTACCTGAACCACCTGTGCTTGGTAGCGCCGTACCAGCTTGGTTGGCAATTTGCAAACGATAGCTAAAGTCTGAATCACTTGTAGATAACTTGACTTTGTCTGTGCTAATAACATTGCCGTCTTTGTCTGAAAGGACAGTACTGTAACTAACTTGACGGGCACCTTGTTCATCTGTACCTTCTGCAATTGCTTGTTCCACTTTGAAATAAATGGCATCATCCAAGACAATGTAACCGTCTGGTGCCGCCGTTTCAGTAATGCGGTAGCGTCCGTCTGTCAAACCTGTCGGAATGGTCACCCCATTACTTGATGTGATAGTAAGTTTTGATACTCCGTCAATAGCTTCCCAAGCCTTGTCAGTATCATTCCAGCGGTCAATGGTGAATTGACCACCTGACAATGGTTTCCAGTTAGCATCCGTTTTTTGGATATTGACCGTCGGCAAGACACTAAGTTCGCCATATTTCACCATGACGTAATAGTTGGCTGGGTTGGTTTTGTCAGTTATTGGTTTGAAGGTAAAGAAGTTTCCAGATGCTCCAACCTTAGTTTGAGAACCTGTGAATTCATATTCTAATCCTTCACCAAGAGCAAAACCTTCTCCTTTGCTGGTATCAGACAAGGTTTCTGTAACTTTATGAGCTGTCAAAGCCGTACCATCAAAGCCTTTTTGCGCAGAATCTGATTTCAACAGAATGCGACGGCATTTGATATCCAAGCTACCGTCTGTCACATGGAAAGTTACCTTGAAGTTTGGATTGGTATTGACAAATTTACCTTCTAAGGCAAGGTCATAATGACCTGCATTCGTTTCGGCAACTGTTTTTTCTGAATCCTCACCTAAGAACTTGAAGTCATCTGTGGTGTACATGTTATCACTGATATCAGGGGTATCATAGGTGATGCTTTGCACCGTACCATCATAATAGTTTTCCTTACTTTGCCCTTTGATATTCACCACGACTGGACGCTGGTTCACGGTCAAGGTTGATGGCATATAAGTGATTTTGTAGTAGTCGGTGTTGTCTTCGCCAGCTTGATCCACAATCTTGGCATCACGTGGTGTAACATCACTAACACCTGCAGATGTCTGGCTACCCTTAAAGGATACCGATTGGATGCTATTACCTTCTTCTAGGAATTCCTCGTAGTTGTCAACCAAATCTGTTGGTTTGCTGCTTTCTAGGGCAGTACCGTCATAAATTTTTTCTTTTGGTTTAGCGACAAGAGTAATGTTTTTCTTGTAATAGAGGTTGATGGTGTAATTACCACCCTTACCGACATAGTAGCCATCAAGGTTGGTGATGGCTTTACCGTTACCATCTTCTGCTCTATCAAAGCTATAACCTGTAATCTTCTTGTGCTCACCCTTGTAAGATGTTGGCACCACATTTTTGATTACCGTATCAGGGTCTTGACCTACAATTGGATTGCCATCCATGTCTAGGTAATTAACTGTGATAGTCGCCTTATCATAAGGTATATAATGGAAGGTAATGATATTGTTTTCTGTTTTCGACGTCAAGATAAGCTTTTGCACATCCTCAGTTGTGTAATAATTGTCCTTGAGCATGTCATCCGTCACGCCAGCTTGTTTTTTCATATAAGCCTTATCAACGGCTGCCGCTTTTTCTTTAGAATCAATTTGACTACCGCTGACTGTCTTGGTCTGAGGTGCAGCTACGGTAATATCTGGATGGTCATACAAGACGTACTTCACGGTGTAAGTAATCGTGTCTGTCTTTTTAAAATATTTAAAGACGATTTCATTATCTTGGTCGTAGTTGAGCATGAGCAATTGTTCCCGCTCTTCAGGAAGGTAACCCTTAATACCGAGTGCCTTCTCAGTGACCGTCTGACCTGCTTTGAGGTCAGGGCTGCTGACTATTTTAGTTGGTGCTAGAAGATTATCATTGTCATCAGCATCCACATATTTCACGGTATAAGTCAAACCATCTGCTTTCCAGTGTGCATATAAAGTCACATCAGACGTTACAGGCTTAGACCAATCATAAAGTTTGCCGTCGCTCGTGTACCAACCCGCAAAAGTATAGTGAGCTTTTGTTGGTACTTTAGACGGTATTTGAGCGGACTTGTACTTTTCGATGCTTTGGCTCTCTGGGGCCTTACTGTCACCGCCATTGACATCAAAGCTTACGGTATAATGCGGTGCTTCCCAATTGGCATAAAGTACAAGGTGTGATGATGGCATCACGTTAAATTGGTAAGGCGTGGTCAAGTCTGCATCCATATACCAGCCTTTCCAAGTATAGTCGCTATCGACATCACCTGGTCGCTCAGGCGTCCAGTTGTACGTGTCATTATTGATGTTAGCACCAAATAAGATCTTCTTTTCCGACGTTAGTTCTTGATCTTTATTATAGTAATCTATTTGATACTGCTTGCGCTTGTAGTAGAAATTATAAACTCGGACATTATTTTCTACCGGATCACGATAAGAAAAGTCAAAACCATCGATTTTCTTAGGATTCAAGTTGTTTTGAGGTGAATAGAAGGTCTGACTATATTTATCAGAAAGCTGGTAGTCCCCATTTTCATCTTGGAGGTAATAGTTGACCGTGTAAGAATCACCGTCTCGCAACCAGTAAGATTGATAAGTCACTTTGTGTTGGCTATCAGCTGCCTCCACCAAATCAGCCGTCACCTCAAATCGCTTGGTGATATGGACATCATTGCCGATGATGTCGTTGTCTTTAATCGGTCGCCAACCATAGAAAGAGAAAGGGAACAACGGGAACGGCCATCCCCACCGATCGTCACTAGAAACTTGCGTTCCTGATGGCCAAGTCGTCGAAATATCTTGTCCCAAGACTACATTATCAATGGTGTAAGTCTTATCCACATATTCATAACCATTGATAGTAATCTTACCATTGATAGTACGATTACTATCATAAACAGGTCCGTTGGCATCAAAGACGAAAGTGTAGCGAATCAATTTGTAATACACTTTCAAAATAGAACTTCCGTCTGCCGCAATGGTGGTTTCTGATGTGGCGTTTTGGGCGGTGTCACGTTCGTAACCTGTCGTGCTGGTCGTGATATTTGGAGCATTGCTCGCTGATACCGTTGCACCTGTCTTACCCGTTTGTGATAGGGATGAATCGTACTCAAAGCTGGTTTTTCCAGTAGCATTGTCATACTTTTCTTTTAAGTAAACAACGGTGTAGTGGACGTTTTTAGGCTCCCACTTAGCATACAAGGTCACATCTTTATCAAGGGTAACACTTGTACCAGCCTTTTGTTTGAAATCAGGGTCCTTATACCAACCTGCAAAGGTGTAACCTACACGCGTTGGGGTAGCGCTTGTAACAGAAACTGACTGGTTGTAAAGTCCTGTTTGGTAGTCCACATAAGTGCCACCATTAGACTCGTAGTTCAAGGTGTAATGATTTCGTGTGTAGTAAACGTACAAATCTTGTCCTTTTTCTTTAGTCAATTCCTCAGGATCTGTTTTTTCAAAGGTCGCATAAGGATAATCTAGAACTTTTGGACTAACGATAGAGCCGATAACCCCGTGCGCAGTTACCTTTTCAATCTCACTATAGCCCTTGTCATCAAAGTCTTTCAACATATAATGAATGTTGTATTCAGATGATGCTGGAACGTACTGTATGCTCAACTCCATTTTCCCATCAGCATCACTCTTTTCAAGTAATTCCTCTTTGGTCAACTCGATAAGTGCTGTTTCAGGATAATAGGTCGCATCTTGTGGCAAGCTGCTATCATCATTTTTGCTGACCTTGGTTGAAGCTGGTGGATTGATGCGATAAGAGGTTTCGTTAGCTTCTAATTGGTAAATCTCAGTGTCAAAGGTAACATCATCACCCTTGCTGGTGTTGTGATAATAATAATGAACGGTTACCGTGTAAATCTTGATTTCCGTGTAAACAGCCTCAATGGTCATATCACCATTGACTACCGTGTCAGCCGTCACCGTTTCACCTGTTGCCTTATTTTGCCAATGGTCAAAATGGTAGCCTGTTTTGAATGGTGTAGCTGGCAGATTTTCCAAGGTTTCCCCATCTTTTTTCGTAACTGTTGTGATGGTTTCTTCCTGACCTTCTGCATTTTCGTAGACAAAGGTAAGGGTTCTATTTTCTGCTGCTTCTGTTGTTGTGGCAGAAGTTGAAGTCCCTTGGCCTTGGCTTGATGGACTCGTTTCTGAGCTGCTGCTTTCTGTGTCCGAAGTGGTTGCTTCAGATGATTGCTCTGTTTTTTCAAGCACTAAACCTTGCACAGAGAAAGAAGATACTGTATAAGTCACCTTAGTCTGTGATTCTGTCAAACTCACGCTTTCAGGATTGATAAGCTCTGTTTTACCTGCTGATGTGATATGTACCACTTTCAAGGCTTGCTCTTGACCAGCGAGGTTGTCCTTGGTTTGAAGGGTTACCTTCACTGGTGCTTGGGGTTGTACTTCCTTGCCTTGGTAGGTAAAGCTGATATCAAAGAAAGTCGCAAAGGCTAAAGATTTGCCATCAAGAGCTGCCTGAGCTTTTGCCAAAGCATTTTGGTAATCTTGGCTATCACTTGTTACTTGTTTAACCTTTAGTTCGACACCGACTGGCAATCGACTGCTGGCATCAAACACCGCTGATACAGTGTAGCCATCGCCATCAGCCGTCAAGGTTGTCGCTTCTTGAATCGTTGCTGGTGCGCTGGATTGTTCTTGCGCCTCAATCTGTGTGCTTGGTAGAGAACTAATGGCTGACGAACTTGCTAGTGTAGAAGAAGTCGCTGGCTCGGACGCCACTTGCGACACATTTTCATCGCTAGAAGAACTACTGGCAAGACTGATTCCTGGCTCTGAGCTCGCAGTGTCATTGTCAAGAGTGACTGCCCGCAAAATCAAGGCATAGGAAGTCATCACAAATACAAACGTTCCTATCACCAGAATAGCTTGCTTTCGCCGAAGGTGTTTCAACTTTTGCCAATAATGCCGTAAAACTTTTCTCATGATTTCTTCTCCTAGTCTTTGTTAGGTCAACAATCTGAATTTTGGCAATGGCCAAATCCTAACCAATAATTTCCCGACGATTTGCTCATTTGATACGGTTCCGATAGACGTGTTTCTTGAGTCGATAGACACCTTTCGGTTGTCCCCCATAACAAATAACTGCCCTTCTGGAACTTGGTAAGGAAAGGTTATGTTAGTTTCACCATAAGCCTTTTTTTTCAAATACGGTTCTTTGAGTTTTTTCTGATTGACATAAACATTTCCTTTACTATCCATATCAACCCAGTCGCCTTCTTCGGCAATCACGCGCTTAACCAAGACATTGTTATTGTAATAAAAAGCCACAATGTCTCCTGTGTCAAAGCTATTGGTTTTAAATGCCACAATCAAATCCCCTCTATCCAAGGTTCCTGACATGGATTTGCCGTAGATACGCAAAATAGGGAAAAACAGAATAGACATCAAAATAGCAAAGGCAGCCACCACGACCAAGATAGAAGACGTGCTACCGATACTTTTCCACAAACGGCGGCGGTAAGTAGCTTTTTGATATAAATCTTCAATCTCTGTGATTTCTGAATGGTAGTCTTCTTGACTAGTCTTTTTTTCCTTCATCTCCGTTACTCGTTTGCATTTTTACATTTTCCAAGTAAATATCTGCTACCTTTTGTGCCTCTTCAAAGATATTTGTCAAGCTAAAAGCGGCCTCTGCTAGAGTCCCCGCTTTTTGTATATTTATGTCGCGTTTCGCCAATTTGACAGATAAATCTGCTGTTTCTTGGCGTAAGCGCTTGATTTCTTCGTCTTGAGCTAAAATAATTTCATATAATTCGACTCGTTTGATTCGTTTTAACTTTCCTAAGTCCATGATTGACCTCACTCTCGTTTAGCAGAGTACACTAAAAATCTTCTCATGTCAAGGGATTTTTCTGAAAAAATTTAATAAATCCTCACCATACGGTATTTTTTCAGAAACTTTAATCATCTACCTTTTATCTCTTTGACGTAATGATCCGCGCGTGCAATTTCAATAGCATAAAAAATCATAACCAAGACCAAAGCAAGAGCTACCAACCAAATCGTTAGATCTTTTAGCCAAATGTAGGCCACTGCAGCTGTCAGAGCGCCAAGCATAAAACTCAATACAATAATAGTATAATTCACCACGTCACGCTTATCCTGAGGATTTTTGGCAGCACTGGTTGCATAATGATACCAACTCATTAACATCCTGCGGTAATTCCCCGAAGTCATCATAATGGTATAAGGTACGGTTTCGATTTTACTACCTGTAAAGGTCAGCATTAATAAACCCGTCCCAAAAGACAAAGCAATGATTTTGAACAAAAGTTGGTCAGACGGCAAAAAAGGCAACACCAAGCAGGCAATTAACATGAGCATCATGGCAAAAATCCGCCAATAAGGTGTTTGTGCCCGTTGTTTGTAAGCAATTCCTAGAACAAAACCAATACTAAAAACAATAATAGACGTTAATCTCGGTAAAAAATTATCTTGCTTTTCCGCAATCTGTGCTACCATCAAAACGATGTTCCCTGTCTGTGTCGCTACCAAGGTATGAAAACGCAAATGGCTATATACATCTACCGCACCACCAGAAAAACCCAGCAATAAAGCCACTCGCCTAAGGTCCTGTGGTAAAATATTTCTCTTTTCTTGATTATCCACAGCATATACTCCCAATTCTACAAAAAAACTCTAAAAGTCAACGGATCTTAACTTTTAGAGTTTGCACTAATCATACTTTTTAGACTAGCCAAGCAAAGTTACCAAAATTGGAATCACAATGACAAACAATAAGGTTGACGTTGTGACAACATTTGTTGCATATTCCACATCACCATTACCCTCATTAGCCAATATTGGTAAAACGGCCAAGCCTGGAACCGCTGCTTGCACCATAAAGGTCTTATACTCAATAGCTGGAAGATGACTTCCCCACAAGGTCAAGAGAAGAAACATAACTACTGGTGACAAGATATAGCGTCCCAAGAGTGCCAAAATGGTATCTCTATCAAAATTGATACTGCTCAAACCAGCTTTTGAAAGGACAATACCGATATAAATCAAAGACATCGGTGTCACGATATTACCAACATAAGTCAAGGTGTTGGTTGCAAAGGCTGGCACAGGAATGTTTAAGAGCAAGAAAACCAATGAAATAAGGAAGCCAACCAAAGGCGCTGGCAATAGTTTTCGCCAATTAAAGCCTGTTGATGATTTTCGTGTCGCATCTTTTGAGTCTTGAGCGATGAGAAGTGCTCCAAAGGCCCAAGTTGACACCGTATTGGTAATGTAATAAACCAAGAAATAAGAGATTGAGGCATCTCCAAAAAGAGCGATATTAAGGGGAAGCCCAATGAAAATAGTATTAGCAAATATATTAATCATTGTGCCTCGTCTTCCTGGACGTACCTTAAAAAGTTTAACCACTATAAAGGCGGCAATATAGGCAAGAATAACAGAACCAAAAGTATAGACAAGACCTGGTGCCACAGCAATCAATTTATCTAAGGTCAAGTATTTCAAAACCGATACAAAGATTGAGGCAGGTAAAGCAATGTTCATCACAAGTTTAGAAACATTCCCACCAAAGTCTGGTCCAAACCACCCTTTTTCATTGAGGTAAAAACCTAGGGCAATGATAAAGATAATGGGTAAAATATTTTCAATTGATGTTAAAATATTCATCTCCTGATACCCCCTAAATTAGTAGTTAGGATACCATTTAATGTCTTGAACGGCTTTTTCCATATCACCGTCAACTTGTGCCAAACCTTCTTCTTGTGCTGTTTTGGCTACGGCATTGGCAACTTAGATAGAGAACTCTGTCAAGCGAGAAACTGGTGGCAAGACAGGTGCTCCTGGTTTACCTGAGTCAACCAAACCACTAAGTGAGTGAGCTGCTGCACCAATCATTTTATCAGTCAATAATTTTGCTTTAGAAGCCATAACCCCTAGACCAAGACCTGGGTAAATCAAGGCATTGTTAGCTTGACCGATTTGGTAACAAACACCTTTGTATTCTACATCTGCTGCTGGAATACCAGTCGCAACGAAGGCTTTACCATCTGACCAACGAATCAAATCCTCAGCAGTTGCTTCAGTCAATTTAGTTGGGTTACTCAATGGGAAGATAATTGGGCGTTCTGTAAAGCTGCACATATCTTCAACGATTTCTTGTGTAAAGGTACCAGGTTGTGTTGACGTACCGACAAGAATAGTTGGTTTGACCGCTTTGACCACTTTTGAAAGTTCGGTTAATTCTTCGCTGTTTTCAAATTCTGAACGTTTACGCGCAAATGGTTTTTGTTCTGGTGTAAAATCATCCATGTCATCAAAGAGCAAACCTTGTTTATCTACCATGTAGAAACGACTGTAAGCTTCTTCTTCTGTAAGGCCTTGTTCCATCATTTCCAAAAGAACGCGGTGGGCAATACCTGCACCCGCTGTTCCTCCACCGAAGCAAAGGTAACGTTGGTCTGTTAATTTTTCACCAGTGATATCAAGCGCACCATAGATACCTGCTAGAGTAATGATACCAGTTCCTTGGATATCGTCGTTGAATGTTGGGATTTTATCTTTGTATTTGTTAAGGATAACAGCCGCATTGCTACGTCCGAAATCTTCCCAGTGCAAGTACAAATCAGGGAACAAATCTTCAGCTTCTTTAACAAATTGGTCGATAAAGTCGTAGTAAGCTTCACCACGGATACGTTTGTGGCGATTTCCTAGATAAAATGGGTTGTTTAATAATTCTTCGCGGTCTGTACCAGCGTCAATGACAACTGGTAAAACCGTTTTAGGATCAATACCTGCTGCTGTGTAAATCATCAATTTTCCGACTGAAATATCCACACCTTGTGTACCCCAGTCACCAATACCTAAAATACCTTCTGCATCGGTTACAACGATAAGGCGGATATTACGATCGCCTGCTGCATTTTTAAGGGTATCAAGAATGTCTTCAGGGTGTTCAACAGAAAGGAAAGCCGCATATTGCGGATCAACAAACAAATCACTGTATTGTTCGATAGATTCTGCAATAAGTGGATCGTAAACAATTGGGTTAAATTCAACAACGTGTTCGTTAAACAAATAGTAGAACAAGGTTCTGTTTGTGTTGAAAATTTCCATCAAGAAATGGCGTTTTTCCAAATCGATGATTTACGTTGATAGTGAGCATACGCTTGTTCTGCTTGTTCTTCAATGGTTTGAACTTTTGGAGGAAGTAAACCAACTAAACCAAGTTCTTTACGTTCTTCCAAAGTAAAAGCAGTTCCCTTATTCAAAAAAGGATCATTCAAAATGTCATGTCCTAACATAATAAATATCCTCTCTTTTAATAAATAAATTAGCAAACAAAATTACATAGGCATAGTACAACTTTTCACATAAAAAGTAAAGACATAGGTTCTGATATTTTTAAAAAAACGTACCCACCTCTAAACTCTGCCCAACAGGCATAAGAGCAAGAGGTTGGATACGTTAATCTTGGTCTAGTGTGCGATTGTCAATACGGTAAATCGCTAATAAATCACAGGCTAACCATGATGATTTCATGTAACTAATGTAGCGTGGTTGCCATTCTGGTGCAAATTTTTGCTTGTATTTACGCAATCCTTCAAACGAGTAAAAACGTGACGTGAAGGAATAAACAAGGAAACCAATGCGTTCTTGGATAAAACTGTCTTTATTGATTCCCACATTTGATAGCGGCGCCATGCCCAAATCAAAGTAGCGGTAGCCTTCTTCCTTGTAGTGCAAGAAGAGAGAAATAAAGAGGTAATCCATAACGCCAGATGGGCTTTCTTCCTTGTCATAACGCATTAAATCAACGGTAACAACAGATTCTTCTTCAGCTAGGATAATGTTGGCAAAAGCCACGATTTTTCCTTTGTCATTACGTACCAAAGCCATCGGCGTAATTTGCAAGTAATCTTCCTTGAAAAAACCTAGTGAGAAGCCTTTTTCCTGACGGCCATCCAGCCACGAATCTGAAATGCTGCGAAGCTGTGTGATTAGCTCAGGCGCATAAGGCGGTTGGATAATATCAAATGTGAAGCCTTCTTTTTCCACAAAGTTAAGGGCACGGCGGAAGCTCTTGCTGCTTTTACCCGTCAAAGTGAAATCTTGCAGATGAACCAAAGCAGACTCCCCAAATTTCATGAATTCAAACCCACATTCATGCAGGTAGAGGGTCAATTCTTGACCGATTTCATAAAAGACTGGCGAATAATTGAGGTCCCTAGCTGCTCGGATAAAGGCGTTGATAGCAGGCTGGAAGTTGTCCTTATCGCCAATCGGCTCGCCCATCACCACGGCTTTGTTATTATCCAGTGAAAATTGAAGCACAACACTTGCTTCTGGTTTATTAGGGTACCAAAACAGCTGCTTGTCCCCCAAGAATGGTAAAAATCTATCAGAGGTGTTGCCATGTGTGTCCAAAAACTGACGATAGGCTTCCGCATCGAAAGACTCGCCTAGTTTCTTAGAGCTCTTTCGCAAAAGGTGCACGATAATCGTGTAGCAAATACCCACGACAATAATCGTTCCAAGGAAAGAAATGGCAAATTTATTAAGCTGTAAAATTTCTTTGTGATGAATCAAATAATGCGGCATGCCTAGGAAAAGGTAGCTAATGATTAAGCCTAGAAAAATCACGCTATCTTTCAGCAAGGATTCCCAAGAATAAATCAAACGGTCAACAGTCAGGTTATTTTTGAAGAAAACCAATAACAGTAACAAGATAATCAAATAAAGCGACGTGAAATTGCTAAAGGATTTGGCATTTATCCAAATAAGCGACACGAAAATGAGCCCAATGCCAAAAGGCAGTGCTTGACGCACGCGCTCTAACAAAGAACGCCCTAAAAGAATGTAAAGACTTCCGATTAAGATACTTGGAAATTGCCAAATGAGGTTGGCATGAATAGGATTCATCTGTTTCAACCAGTGAATTTGATTGACCTTCTCTGGAATGGTAGCTGATAACACGAGGAAAATCCCAAACAAAACCACCAAACCATAAATCAAACGTCTTAGCAAAGTAACGGTTAATTCTTTTGGAATGCCTTTGTAGTGGTCGTTGATGGTTTTACCAAGATTTTTAACAAATAGCACCACCCCAAGGGCAAATGGCAAAATATCGTAAACCATACGGTAAAGCAAGGTCCACAAAATTACGTCAGTGCTGGCAAATCCCATCATGGTCAAAGCTGTCATCATAGTCAAATCAAAACTTCCGATTCCACCAGGAATGAAAGAAATCATCCCAAACAAAATGGCTAAGATGTAAGCTCCAGCAACTTGGACAATTGAAAAATGGAAGCCCATCAAATACCCAACTGCAAGGAATGACCCAACACAACCTGACCATTCCAAAACAGAAATCAAAGTTAATTCCAAACGCACCTTTCGCTCAACATTACCAAAAAAGGTGAGGTTTTCCCTTGATGATATCCACAAGACGACTGGGAAATAAAAGGCTGCTACCACAAAAATAATCAAAAAACGGTGTAGATAGGAGCCTTCTGTGAACAACCCTGCAAACAGCAAAATCACTGTGGATAAGACAGACAAACCAGAGCTAAAATAAGGGAGCAGACGGGACAAGACCTTGATGCTTTTCCCGTTGTCAATGCCGTCACTGTACAAGGCTAGACGCAAACCAACATCTACAATTCCACCAAAACCAATCATATTATTTATGGTGTTGATACTCCAACTATTTTCAATAATGTACTTTTTAGAGTGCGACGTCCCAAGCAAACGGTTGAAAATAACGTCATAACCAATCATCGGCATAACGGCCACTAAGCCAATCAAAATCATTAGAACGATATTGAAAGTGGGAATGCTAGCAAAGGCTGACTGTAAGGTCGGCCACGAAATGGTTTTAGACAATCGGAAAAATTCGACTAAAACCAAGATGAAAATCGATAAACTAAATCCTATTTTGATCTTGGATTCATTGGTTTTGAAAAAATTGATGACTTTCTTCATGCGTTCTTATTCTCCTCTAGTTGCGTCAAAAAGTGATTCACTTCCTTATTAAAACGTTTGGGACTGAGGTAAGCCATATTGTGCAGACGAAATGGCACTGAAACCAAATGACCATTACCAAGATGATTAGCAATTTCAAGCGAATGCTCATAAGAAATCAAGTCCCATCCACCAATCAAGACCAAGGATGGAACGGTAACACGAGCTAAATCATTCAGATGAATAGGCATATCCTCCATCATCAAACGCATATTTATTATATAATTTTCCAATTGTGGGAAATACGGCAACAATCGCTTCATCACACGATACAAAACGTGTGTGGACAATCCAGCATACCATTTCTCACCATACAGGCGAACGTTTCCAGCATTTAAGACCAAACCTGTCACCAAGTCAGAGTATTTCAAAGCAATAGTCAAAGCCAAGTTTGCCCCGTCACTATAACCAATGAAAGTAGCCTTGTCGATGCCCAATTCCTTCAGCGCATAAGCAATATCATCTGCCATCAAATCAAAGGAATTGACCGCCTTTTCATTAGTTGATTGCCCATGACCTCTGCTGTCAAACAAGACCAACTGGTATTTTTGAGAGAAATAAGGAATTTGTTTGCTAAAGTAATGGTAATTGCCGTTATTACCGTGTAAAAAGACTAAGGTTTCACCCTCACCGACAATCTGATAATGCAATTGTGAACCGTCAGGTAAAGGGATAAAGGTTTCTGATTCAGTATCCTTACTGGCATCTCTACGGCATTTGATAAGCAGCAACAAGCCAATGCTTAACAAAACAGGAAAGAGATAGGTTTTTGGAAAACCAATAAAAGAATAGACAATCATGCCTGCTGTTAGCGGTGCATTCATGGTAATTCCCAAGAAACTACAAGCAGCAACGGCTAGATAGATTTGAGATGGGTCATTAAAACCAAAAAGAGCAGCCACCAAGCACACCACCTCTCCAAAAGCAACTCCCAGTGAAATCGATGGCGTCATTGTCCCACCGTAAGACCCAAATCTCAAGCAGAGTAAGACAATGGCGTATTTACATGTAAATAAAACCAAGGCATCAGGCAAACTCAAGCTGTCAAATCCAGCTTGCACCAAAGGTGCCCCATTCCCCAGCAATTCTGGAAAACGATAACTTTGCACAGCAAGAAGGACAAAAACCAAAGGCAATTGCCATAAAATGCGACTATCTTTGGTGCGATTTTGGCTGGCGTGTTTACTAATACGGCTAAACAAACGCGCCACAGGTATGGTCGCAAAGGTTAAAATAACCGTCACCACAAAAGTCACCCAAGTCACAGGCTGAGGATTGACATGGTAAAGCGGTGCATCGCTAATTCTCAAGTGGGCAATAGCTGTCGCTCCATAAGTCGTGATGAAAGCCACCACCACATTTAAAGCCGTCAAAGGAATGCCAAACACTTCAAAGACAAATATCAAGCTGGCAAAAGGAATTTGGTAAATGGCTGCTAAACCTGCTGCCGCCGAACTCGCCACCAAAACCGAACGCTGGTCACTATCTAGCGGAATTTTTCTAACCAAATGCGTTGAGAACAAACTCCCTAATTCACGCGGAGCCACTTCTTTACCAACAGGCGCCCCCATACCAACCGTGATAACTTGCAAAAACAAATGCCCTAATTGTCGCCAAAAAGGGGGATATTCTTCTATTTCTGATTGAGGTGAAATTTGCTTTTTCAAAGGAATTAGACGTCTTCCTTGCCTCTGAAGAAAATACCACCCCAAAGCACTTAGCAAACCAGAAACCAAAACAATGCCGCTACGTTGCAGCGCTGGCACGGTGTGTAGAATGTCTTCCCAAAGAAAATCAAAAAGATCATGCAACACAATAGCGCCTAAACCAACTAGAATAGCCATAACAAGCGCTAATAGTATTAGCCTAATCTTATTTCTACTCGTAAATACTGTATCCATACCTTCTTACCTTAAACCAATTGAAAAAGTTAGTTGTCCTTAACAAATCTGTTAGGTGTATCAGAAATATTCTAACATAAAAACGAACGAACTGCACTTTGTACTTGTCAAAGATCAGTTATTATCTCTATTATGGTATCACAAAAGCCCCGCAAAAGAAAAAGACTAGAACTGCTATTTTGCTTTTCTAGACTTTTCTTTGATAGCATCAAAAAAAGGGCTCCATAATTTCTGTAGTGGGTAAATCCACCATGGAAATTATGGAGCCTTTTTGAGTAT
>ERZ791917.986-NODE-986-length-19252-cov-3.424441_pt1 | contig 19252 bp, 19 predicted proteins | sample MGYA00510138_ERZ791917 | MGnify/ENA primary metagenome ERZ791917 (study PRJEB30046, sample SAMN00792102) | human gut metagenome | study: EMG produced TPA metagenomics assembly of the A metagenome-wide association study of gut microbiota in type 2...
GCACCAGCCCTAAGACTACACTTTCTAACCCGATATAACGGATTTTCTCGCTAGGAAATCGTGAGATAAATCTCACGGCGCGCTTCCATAAATCAGGAGCCAACATAGGTAAAAGGCCTTCAAGTACAAAGCAGAAACCCAGTACGTACAAGAAGGCCTTCATGATTTAGATCACAAAAAATTTATGGTTGTTTATTGGCTTGAGCTTCACCGCGGGAATTCTTGAGATAGTCGAAGAATTCGCTGCTCGGATCCACCACCATCATGTCCTGAGGTTTATTGAAGGACTGGCGATAAGCATCCAGTGAACGGTAGAACTTCGCAAACTCCGGATCTTTGCTAAATGCTTTGGCGTAAAGTTCGTTAGCTTGAGCGTCGCCGGAACCTTTAATGTTCTGAGCGTCACGATAAGCTTCGGCCAAAACAACGGTTCTTTGACGATCGGCGTCAGCCTTGATCTTTTCGGCTTCAGCAGCACCCTTGGAGCGTTCTTCGCTGGCAACGCGCTTACGTTCGGCTTCCATGCGGCGATAGACAGACTCAGAAATTTCCGGTGTGAAATCAACTCGCTTGAGTCGGACGTCAACAACTTCAATACCTAAGTCGGAAACGCGCTTCTGGAGCGCTTCAGAGATTTCTGCCATTGCGCGTGCTCTGTCGCTGGACGTGATGTCGTTTACCGTGCGGCGGTTTACAACCTGGTTGAGCACGTCACGAAGCAGCGCAGACATACGGTCGCCCGCAGCGCGCTCGCTGCCCTGGAAGGAAACCCAGTAGCGGCGCGGATCATTGATACGCCACTTGACATAGGAATCAATCATCAGGTTCTTCTTCTCGCTGGTTTGAACCAAGTCCGCTGCGGGCGTGTCGATTGTGAGAATACGTTTGTCCAAATAGACAACATTCTGAAGCGGTGACGGCAGTTTGACATGCAGACCCGGTGTAGAAACAACGCTCTTTAATTCACCGAGCATGAAGACTAAGGCGTACTCACGCTCGTTGACCGTGTAAAGGCAGGTTCTCGCGAGCAAGGCGCCAAAAAGAATAACAATAACTAAGGAAAGTAATTTTTTCATCTTTCTGTCCTTATCTCAAAGTGCGGGATAAAAGACGGGAAGTAGGCTGACTCGCGTCCGGTGTTAAAGGCGGCTGATCTCCGCCGGGCAGATTATGCGTCTGCTGGGCAGATGAAGCAGGAACGTTCGGCTGCACAGGTGCGGCCGCAGCTGCAGGCGCCGGTGCCGGAGCAGCTCGTTTAGCCAACTGATCCAACGGCAGGTACAACAGGTTATTGGAAGACTTATTGTCAACCATTACCTTGGTCGTGTTGTTGAAGATCTGCTGCATGGTGTCCACGTACATACGGTCGCGGGTCACCTTCGGAGCTTTCTCATACTGTGCGTAGACCTGATTGAAGCGGTTTGCGTCACCTTCGGCTTGAGAGACAACACGAGACTTGTAAGCTTCAGCCTCCTGACGAAGTCGTTCTGCCAGACCGCGGGCCTTAGGCACAACATCGTTGGCGTAAGCCTCTCCTTCATTAATCTGGCGTTCTCGGTCCTGACCGGCCTTAACGGCATCATTGAAAGCGGCCTGAACTTGTTCAGGCGGCTGAGCATTCTGAATGGCGACGGACAGAACCTGAATACCTGAGTGGTAGCGGTCCAGCATTTCCTGCATCAGCTTTTTAACTTCTTCTGCAATTTCCTGCTTGGACTCGAACAAAACGCTGTCCATCTTCTTGCGGCCGACCACTTCGCGCATGGCGGACTCGGCAGTCTGAACAACTGCACCCATCGGATCGCGGGTGCGGAACAAGAACTCTTCAGCGCCGTTGCCCTGCTTAATTCGATACTGAACATTGAACATCACGTCAACAATGTTCTCGTCGTCGGTCAGCATGAGCGCTTCTTTAAGACGCTGTGTACCGCCTCTCAAACCGATTTCAGCCTTACGGACGGAAGAAACGTCGACCAAAGCAACGTCCTGAATCGGATAAGGCAGGTGCCAGCGGAAACCGGCGTTGGTACTTTCGGTGTAGCGGCCGAAAGTCGTCACGACGCCGTTCTGACCTTCCGGAACAATGTAGAAACCGGAAGCGAGCCAAGCGGCCAAAGCGATAACAATGGCGGAAACAGCCATTCCGCCGGAGAATGAAGACGGAACTTTAAACTGCGGGAAAGAGTTTCCGCCGCCGTTTCCATTGCCGCCGCCATTGCCGAACGAATTCTGCTGATTTTTGAATTCGTGGTCTTTGCGCAACGGGGGTTCGTCGAAGTCGTAGTCTTCGTTTTTCTGATTTTGTGTCTGAGAAGAAGCTGACGGCTCTTCTTTCTGAGCATTGCGATTTTGATTGCCTTTGGTGCCCAACATCGAGTTCAGACGATCGTTGAACTGTTTCCAAAGCTCTTCTAAATCTCCGTCATTGTTGTTCTGAGCAAAGCGTCCAGGCATTTCGTTTTTGCTCGGTTCAGCTTTTCTCGGTTCTTCATCAGTCTCTTTGGGAGGCTCTTTGATTTCGTTTTCTTTCTGGGAGGAATCATCCTCCGAGCCTTTTCGGCCCCAACGGGGGTCATTAAGCGACATTGTCGAATATTTCCTTAAAAATCACAGGACATAGGGAACTTGTCCGAGTGAGTTAGACAAGAGAGCAGAGAATTTTAGCACTTGAAAAATAATAATATTTTTAAGATTAAAGACTTATTACATTTAACAAAGAGCTAATCGCGGCCGATCTTTTTCAAAGAAGGCCCCGAAGGAATTACCGCTCAAATTCAGCGAGCCAGTCCTCATTATCGGGAGCCTCTTGGGGCTCTTCCGGCTCTTTTTCTGCTATTTGACGAATGGCGTCTTTGAGAAGATCGATGCCCTCACCGTTTGCGGCGCTGATACCGACAGCTTTCGGCGTTCCGTCCTCGGCACAAGTGATAAACGGACTCCTGCCTTCCAGGTCGATCTTATTGAAAACCAGCAGCTGCGGAATATCTTTAGCGCCGATTTCTTCTAAGACTTTATTGACTTCCGTCATCTGTTCTTCTCTGGCCGGCGTCGAGGAGTCGACGACATGGAGCAGAAGGTCTGCCTGGGCCGCTTCGTCCAGTGTCGATTTAAAAGCCTCAATCAGCTGGTGCGGCAATCCGCGGATAAAGCCCACGGTGTCACTTAAGACGACTTCCACATCTCCGCCGACAAAGCATCTGCGGGCGGTCGTATCCAACGTTGCAAACAACTGGTCGGCCGCGTAAACACCGCCTCGAGTCAGACGATTAAAGAGCGTTGACTTACCAGCATTGGTATAGCCGACCAGTGCGACAGTCAGCACCTCGCCTCTTTGACGAGATTTGCGCTGAGTATTGCGTTGGCGCTCAAGTTTCTTAAGCTGTTCTCTTAACGCTTTGACGCGCGTCGCGATCATTCGACGGTCAAGTTCGATCTGCTTTTCACCAGGACCGCCGGTCTTGGACAAACCGCCTCTCTGGCGTTCCAAGTGCGTCCAGCCTCTGACCAAACGTGTCGACAAGTGAGTCAGTCGAGCAAGTTCGACCTGCAGGCGGCCTTCTCTGGTCTTTGCCCTTTGGCGGAAAATTTCCAGAATCAGATTGGTCCGATCAAGGACTTCAATTCCGACGGCTTTTTCGATGTTGCGCTGCTGCGCGGGAGATAAAGCGACATCAAAAATCAGCGCCTTTGCCCCGTTAGCAAGCGCTTCACTTTTAATTTCTTCGATTTTGCCGCTTCCGAGGAAAGTTTTAGGGTCCGGACGATCGCGTTTTGCTTCAGTCAGACCTGCAACTTGGAAGCCGCAGGATGTCGCTAATTCTGATAATTCAAGTGCCGCGTCTCGATGAATTTCGCGGCCCACAATGACAGAGACGAGCCACACCTTTCCGGGTGTCTCGTCTCCCTTTTGATATTGATAATCCACTATACGGTTTCTGCTTCTTCAGTTCCCTGCTGTTCATTGCCCAGCGGTACGGCGCGAGCCGGAACAACAGTGCTAATAGCGTGTTTATAAACCATCTGAGTTACGGTGTTGCGAAGCAGAACGACATACTGGTCGAAAGATTCGATCTGTCCCTGCAGTTTGATACCGTTCACCAAATAGATGGAAACAGGGATACGTCCCTTACGAAGACTGTTTAAGAATGGGTCTTGTAACAATTGCCCTTTTGTCATTGTTTTTCTCCAAACGGAAATTTCCGCTCATAAATCTGAATAAATTCTAGCTGCGGCACACCGAAATTGTTCTTTGTATTAATCATTTTGGGCGCACATTTAATTCTTCTGCACTTCTATGATCGAAGGACTCTTGTTGGGCGACAACCCCCTTGTGGAGCTGTGTTTCCGCAGCAGATTCTCTTACTACAGTAACTATTTTAGCTGTAAATGCCGTCAGGAAAGATCATTGTTAATGCTTATTTGAGGCACAGAACGGGCAGCGTCCTTCAATCGCGGCTCCTTATAAAAATTCCCGCACTCGGCGGGAATTCTTCGATTAGGCCTTTTGGGCGTAGGGATTCTTGTTCGTTCTAAATTCGATTCGGAGCGGTGTGCCCTCGAGTTTGAATTTATCTCTGAACCAGCCTTCCAGATATCGACGGTAGCTTTCCGGAACATCCTGAAGCGCGTTTCCGTGAACCACGATAACGGGAGGATTCTGACCGCCCTGGTGTGCATATCTCATCTTCGGACGTCCTCCGCTGGCTCTCGGCGGCAGCTGACGAGTCGTGGCTTCGATCAAAGCGCGTGTCAGCTTCGGTGTAGAGAGCTTCATAAACGCAGCGGTATGGGCATCGTTGACTGCGTTGAGCAGGTGATGCAGACCGCGTTTTTCCAACGCGGAGATATAAACAATCTTGGCCCAGCGCAGGAAGTGCAGCTTGCGTTCAAGTTCTTCCTTCACGCGGCGTCTTTCGTAATCGTCCAAGCTGTCCCACTTGTTGACACCGACCACCAAGGCACGACCGCTTTCGAGAATGTAGCCCGCAATGTTGGCATCCTGTTCGGCAATACCGGCGTGCGCATCGAGAAGAAGCACAACCACGTTGGAGCTTTCGATTGCCTGAAGCGTTTTAATCACAGAGAACTTTTCGATTGCCTCAAACACTTTGCCTTTACGGCGAAGGCCGGCGGTATCGATCAGGGTGTAATCACGATCTTTATATTGGAACTCGACCTCGATCGCATCGCGAGTGGTTCCGGGCATGTCAAAAGCAATCAGACGATCTTCACCGATCAGAGCATTGATCAGCGTGCTCTTACCTGCGTTCGGACGGCCCGCAATGGCAACTTTAATCTTATGTTTGAAATCCTCTTCCTCATCGATTTCCTTTTCGGTCGGGAAAGGTTCCAAAACAAGGTCCATCAAGGCTTTGACCCCTTCGCCGTGGGCGGCGGAGATGGTGTAAGGCTCGCCCAAGGCCAGTTCATAGAACTCGGCCTTAGCCGTTTCCGTTAAACCTTCGGCCTTATTGACGACGAGATAGGTCTTCTTACCGGACTCGCGCAAATTCTGGGCAATTCGCTGATCCTGCGGCGTTAAGCCGGCGCGTCCGTCCACTAAGAACAAGACGACGTCAGATTCGGTAATCGCCAACTGCGCCTGTCCGGTCATCTTTTTGACGATGCCTTCGGTGCGGATCGGTTCAAAACCGCCCGTATCGATGACTAAGTAAGGTTTATCGCCGATACGACCGTCGCCGTAATGACGATCTCGGGTCAGACCCGGGAAGTCTGCCACTAAAGCGTCTCTCGAACGCGTCAGGCGATTAAACAAGGTCGACTTTCCGACATTCGGACGACCAACAAGCGCAATGACTGGAACCATAATTCTTATCTATTCGACAAATAAGCAACGTCGCCTTTACTGGTTTGGAAAATAGCGCCTGCACTAAAAGGCTGTGCCTGCGTTACGATCGGACCGCTCAAACGAACACGCGCCATTTCTTCACCGGTTCTCGGCGAAAGGAAATGAACATAACCGTCTTCATCACCGACAGCCACGGCGCCCGGGAATACGACCGGCGCGGAAAGTCCGCGGTAGAGCATGGTCTTATTGGACCAGCGCTGTTCTCCGCTTTCGCGGTAGAAGGCCTGGACTTCTCCGTTGACGCTGACGGCATAAACGTTGTCTTCGTCAATGGCAGGACCTGCGACGGCATCAATCTTTTGCGTCCATCTCGTCTGTCCGTTGGTGCTGTCCACACAAGTTACAGCGCCCTGGAAGGCGGCGGCGCAAACTAAGTTGTCGCTGAAGGCCGGCGCCCCGACAACGTCAACCAAACGTTCGACTTCGGTCACGCCTTTCGCTTGGGCGACTTGGAATTCAAACATCGGTTTTCCGGAGGCAATATCCAAAATCACGATATGGCCGTTCGGCTGTCCGACTAACAAAAAGTTATCATGAGCCAGCATTCTTGTGGGTAAACGGACCGTCAAAGCGGGCTGACTTCTCTGATAAGTCCACTGCAGTTCGCCGGAGGAAGCTTCAAAAGCAGAGACTCGGGTATCCATCGTGCGGGCGATCACTAGGCCGTGAGAAACCACGGGAGGAGAAGCCAGCTCCGTTGTCAGTTTCTTTTCCCAGCTGACCTTGCCTTCGGCATCCACAACTTCCAGATTGCCGTCCCAAAGACCGACAGCTGTAACGTAGCCGTCAGAGCCGACACCCCCGGTAATCGGGCTGTTAAAAGAAACGGACCATTCGGTTTCACCAGTCCTGGCATTTAAACGAGTCAGCGTCTTTCCGCCGGCTGCAAACACCATATCGTCATATACCGCGGGAACTAAGAAGCCTTCGGCAGAGGAAAGTCCTTTGGACCAAACCTCGGTGACTTCCATGCTCGGTGTAAATTTCACCAGCGGCATGGGTTCATGTTTAGGACTGGAACAAGCCGAAAGCAGAACTGCTGCAGCGACTGCGGCCGCAATCTTGAGTTTTGTACTCATGAATTATTCCTTGGGTAAAGAATTTAATTTGATTTCGATGACGCCGACCAGCGGATTGGTCATAGGCGCATGACGCAAGGCGTCTTCCCAGCTTTTACGAGCAGCGGCAACATCGCCTTTGGCGAGATAGAGGTCGCCCATACGGTCATAAACAGGAACTTCTTCGCCTTTAGCGTCTTTAACTGCATTGAGAACAGTCAGGCCCTGATCATATTTGCCTTCATCAAGATAAACACCAGCCAGACGGACAGAAGCGAGCGGCTTGAGTTCGGGATACTTGTCGGAATCAACGATCCACTTGAGTGCTTTTTCTGCTTCGGCATACTTACCGGCGGTTTCCGCATTATGCGCAGCAAGCAGAGCCCCCATTCCGGCGTACGTCGTCGAAGCATAGCTTTCGTGCAGACGGCCGGCGATTGCCTGAACGCGAGCCTCATCCTTCATATTGCTTGCCTGAATCATCTGTGCGTACAGAACACCGGCATCCGTCGATTCTTTCATCTGATACCAGCGCCAGCCCTGAAAACCGGCGGCGCATAAGCAGGCGACCGTCACGACGGTCAAAATTAAGTTACCCCATTTCTCCCACCAAGCCTTAATCTCGGCAAGGGACTCTTGTTCTTCTAAGTCATAGGCCATGTAATGTATCTCCCGGTCTATTTAAAGGTTCTAAATTCAATTTCTAAAAAAAGAAGTAAACGTAAGGGGACGCCGGTCCCCTCTTCTTTTTAAACGTGCTGGCCGAGTAACGAGACCGCTTCGTCGATCGTAAGCGTCTTCTGTTCACCGTAACCTTCAAGGTTTTCACGAAGTGCTTTGAGGCCGACCTTTCCGGCCGCCGCTTCGTCGGCTCCGATCACCAATGCATAAAGAGCTCCTGAAGCATCGGCGCGCTTCATCTGGTTGCCGAACTTCATGCTGCCGCTGTGGATGATCGTCGCGATATCAGCATCTCTGAGTCTTTCAGCTGCAGACAGTGCGTTAAGGTAAAGCGCCTTGTCCCAAACGACGTAAACGTCGCATTCTCTGGATTCGGGCTTAACGCCGCATTCCTTCATGAGTTCAAGCACGCGTTCAATGCCCATGGCAAAACCGCAGGCCGGAGCATCGCGTCCGCCCAGCATTCCGATGAGCGGGTCGTAGCGGCCGCCCCCGCAGATTGTGCCCTGAGCACCGAGTTTATCGGTCACCCATTCAAAGACCGTGAGGTTGTAATAGTCCAAACCGCGGACCAGTCTCGGATTGACAACATAGTCGATACCTTCGGCTTTCAAAATTGCTTCCAGGTCTGCAAGGAACTGTTTAGATTCTTCGCCTAAGGAGTCATAGAGCTTCGGCGCATTATTGACCAAGTCCTGCATGTCGGGGTTCTTGGTGTCGAGAATGCGCAGCGGGTTGGAATAAAGACGACGAGAAGCGTCTTCGTCCAGAATATCTTTGTGAGCCTCGAAGTATTGGATCAATACTTCTCTATAGGCTTTGCGGTCTTCAAGCTGGCCTAAGCAGTTGAGTTCAAGGCGAACCGGAGCAATTCCGAGGCGCTTCCAGAGGCGGTTAAGCATCAGCAGCTGTTCGGCATCCGTATCCGGGCCTTTGAAACCCATGGCTTCCATGCCGAACTGATGGAACTGACGATAACGTCCTCTCTGGGGGCGTTCGTGACGGAACATCGGGCCCATGTACCAAAGACGCTTCGGTCCTTCATAAAGAAGATTGTGTTCAATACAGGCACGTACGACAGAGGCCGTGTTTTCCGGACGCAGAGAAAGCTCGTCGCCGTTTAAGGAATCGACGAAGGAATACATTTCCTTTTCAACGATATCAGTCACTTCGCCGATACCGCGTTTAAACAGACGAGTCTGTTCGACGATCGGAGTACGAATGTGCTGATAACCGTAAAGTTTCGCCAGAGAGGAAGCTTCTTTTTCAAAGAAGTGCCAAAGAGGGGCATCTTCCGGCAGCATGTCGCTCATGCCGCGAATTGCCTGAATCTTTTCAATCGCCATTATTGTTCCTTAGCATTTTGGTAATTTTTCTGAACGTACTCTTCGATGAGCGAATGGAATTCTTCGCTCATCTTCGGCCCTTTCAAAGACCCCCATTTCTTACCGTCGATAAAGACGGGAGAAACCGGCGCCTCGCCTGAGCCCGGCAGAGAAATACCGATGTTTGCATGACGGCTCTCTCCGGGGCCGTTCACGACACAGCCCATCACCGCCACATTCATGTTTTCAACACCCGGATTATGCTTGCGCCAATCCGGCATTCTCAACTTAATAAAATCCTGAGTTTCCTTTGCCAGCTCCTGGAAGAGGCAGCTGGTCGTGCGTCCGCAGCCCGGGCAGGAAACAACCTGAGGCGTGAAGTTCCTCATCCCGAGAGCCTGCAGGATCTCGCACGCAAGTTCGACTTCCGCTGTACGAGACTGGCTCGGTTCCGGTGTCAGCGAAACACGGATCGTATCTCCGATATTTTCCAGCAGGAGCACGGAGAGTGCAGCGGTCGTAGAAACCGTACCTTTAAGTCCCATTCCGGCCTCGGTCAAACCGAGATGCAGAGGATAAGCACAGCGAGCCTCGAGCTCACGGTAAACGGCGATCAAATCCTTGACACCGCTCACTTTCGCGGAAATAGCTACCTGAGAGGGCTTCATACCGAGCTCAACAGCTCGATCCGCATTTTCAACCGCGCTTCTTACTAAGGCCTCACGAAGTACTTCTTTTGCGTCGAGCGGATTCTCGAGCTTTTGATTTTCCGACATCATGCGGGCCAAAAGATCTTGGTCGAGCGAGCCCCAGTTGACGCCGATTCGAACGGGCTTGTCATACTTCTTCGCGAGCTCAATCATTGTGCGGAAATTTTCTTCCTGCTTGTCGCCTTTTCCGACGTTGCCGGGATTGATTCGATACTTAGAAAGCGCCTCGGCGCATTCGGGATATTCGGTCAGCAGTTTGTGGCCGTTGTAATGAAAGTCGCCTACCAGCGGAACAAAGCAGCCTGCTTCATCCAGCCTCCTGCGAATTTCAGGGATCGCTTTTGCAGCTGCCGGAGTGTTGACCGTAAGACGAACAAGCTCGCTTCCTGCCTGAGCGAGCTCTAAAACTTGTTTGGTCGAGGATTCGACATCGGCCGTATCCGTGTTCGTCATGGACTGGATCACTACGGGGCGGCCGGCGCCGATCTCAACGATATTGTCCTTCCAGCGGACAATCATCGGTTCTTTTTGTGAAGAGGACATTCGTTATTTTTGAACCAAAGTAAACACGGTGGAAGTCGCGCGATTATTGATATTCAGATCAACAGGTGCGCCGTCAACTTTCACAAAGCCCTTAGCACGGTTGCCGACGGAGACTTTGAAAGGATACGGAACTTCATAATCCCGAGTTTCACCGCTCTTTAACTGAGCATTGTGAACGAGCTTCTTGTCCTGGTAAACACCGAACCAGCATTCCCCGCCTTCGGCACCGATCGTCACTTTGTACGTTCCGTTGGCGGATTTCGGAACCACGAGGTCCCAGCGGCCTTCAGCTTCGTTATGAGTCAGCGTCAGCAGTTTAGACGGAGCAGCAGCTGCCGGCGCTGCAGCGGCAGCTGCCTTCTTGGCCTCTTCTGCTAAGCGCTTTTCTTCAGCAACTTTCGCTGCGGCTGCTGTCTCAGCTTCTTTTTGCAGTTTTTCTTTTAATGCGGCATCCCGATCAGCCTGTGTCTGAGTTTCTGCTGCGGCCGGAGCCGAAGCAGCGGCAGCGGGCTGAGGAGCGGGTTCAACCGTTGGGTTGGAAACCAAAACAGGAACGGCTTCAGGGGTCTTTGCAAGTCCAGAAGCCGGAGCGGCTGCCTCAGCCGGCTGTGTAGCCTCTGCCTGAGGAACTTCGGCAGCTTTTTCGGTTTTTTGACTCATGTAGTAGTTGTAGCCGATCCAACCCAATGCGATTACAACTGCTAAGAAAAGCAGTCCGGCAATAAACTTACCGACAAAGTTTTTCGGCTGAGCATCGTGATAAGGAGCGAGCTCCTGAGTCGTGCGGCGGATGAACGTACGCGGGTCTTTATCGTCCGGAGCCAATGCCGCATTAAAGAGCGAAATGATCTTGGCTTCATCGACGCCTAACAAACGGGCATAGCTGCGCAGGTGGGCGCGAGCGTAAACAGGGGTCGGAAAAACTTTATAGTTGTCCGACTCCAATCCTTCGATCTGATCTGGTGAAATTCTTAGCTGAGAAGATACCTGATCAATACTCAATTCTTTATTTTCACGAGCAATACGCAACAAGCCGCCGTACGTCGTTGCTTCCGACGGCTGGTCTTTGGCTTCCAAGTTGATATTGTTCTCAGACATTTTTCTCGCCTCCTGTTGCCTTTGCCGGGCTCTTAATCTCTTTGATGATTATCTCGCGATTTGCTCTCTTTTCTGCGAGCTTAGTACGGTCTTTAATTTCCCCGGCCAACTGACCGCAGGCCGCATCGATATCGTCACCGCGGACCTTTCTCACAGTAGTGACAATACCTGCGCCGTTCAGTCGGTCGGCAAAGGCTTTGACCTCTTCGGGCTTACTGCGCTCAAGACCGGATCCCGGGAAGGGATTAAAGGGGATCAAGTTGAACTTGCAGGGAATGTCCTGAACCAAAGTAATCAGTTCTTTGGCCTGTGCGAGTGAATCATTCACGCCGCCGATGAGAATGTATTCAAAGGTGATGAAATCTCTCGGGGCGTGTTCCAAATAACGCTTGCAGGCCGCGAGCAGCTGCTCGAGCGGATGCTTGCGGTTGACCGGCATGATCTTGTCTCTAAGCTCATTGTTCGGAGCATGGAGACTTACTGCCAATGCGACCGGACACTGTTCGGCAAGCTTATCCATCTGCCTGACCAGGCCGGAAGTGGAGACGGTAACGCGGCGGCGGGATAAGCCGTAGGCGTTATCGTCGAGCATCAGTTTCAGGGATGGGATAACAGCGTCCAAATTCTGGAGCGGCTCACCCATGCCCATCATGACAACATTGGAAATTACTCTTTCGTTTTCTTCGGTGATACCGAGATCTTTTCTTAAAGTGTGTTCGGCATGCCAAAGCTGACCAATAATTTCCGATGCTTTCAAATTACGGTTAAAGCCCTGCTTACCCGTCGAACAAAACAGACAGTTCATTGCGCAGCCGGCCTGAGAAGAGACACAAAGCGTGCCGCGGCCGTCCTGAGGAATATAAACCATCTCAACGGCGTTACCGCTGCCGACGTCAAGCAGCCATTTACGAGTTCCGTCAGCAGCTGTTTTATCCCGAATGATTTCGGGACCCCGAATCTCAGCAACCTTCTCGAGTTTGGCTCGGAAGGACTTGGCGAGATCCGTCATTTCAGAAAAATCGCGTGCTCCGCGGCGATGAATCCAACGCTCAAGCTGTTTCGCACGGAAAGACTTCTCTCCGAGATCTTCACAAAACTTCTTCAGCCCCTCGGCATCAAATCCAAGGAGGTTCACTTTCTGAGGCAACTTTTCTTCTGTCATGATCGGGTGTTATCCCCGCTTGCGCGGGGATATTCTTTACATCGCTAACTAAACTACATGCGCGGTCGATTAACGGCCGGCGTAGATGTCCATCTGCGGGAAGAAGAAAGCGATTTCAACGGCAGCTGTTTCAGGGCTGTCGGAGCCGTGAACAGCGTTAGCGTCGATAGACTGAGCGAAGTCGGCTCTGATAGTGCCCTTGGCAGCCTTCTTCGGGTCGGTAGCGCCCATGAGTTCACGATTCTTCATGATGGCATTTTCACCTTCGAGAACCTGAATCTGAACGGGACCGGAAACCATGAAGTCAACCAGATCTTTGAAGAAGGGGCGTTCACGGTGAACAGCGTAGAAAGCTTCGGCTTCCTGGCGGGAAAGCCACTTCATTTTGGAAGCAACAATCTTGAGGTTGTTAGATTCAAAGCGGGAGTAAATCTGACCGATAACGTTTTTGGCAACTGCATCGGGTTTAATAATCGAAAGTGTGCGTTCAATAGCCATTTCAATCTCTTAAAAACGAAAAAAGTAAAAAATAGAAATGCAGAGGATTCCGCATTTCTTTTTGTCTAAAAGACAATCGGTTGATTTTATCATGCAGGGATTAAGGACTAAGGTTTTACGAGAGGCTGAAACGCCTGATTACTTAGTTTTCCGCTGTGCAAGGTTTCCTGCAGCCGGTCAAGGTGCAGGCGTATTCGAAGGTTTGAAACGGTAGGTCAGGCCGAGCAAGATCAAGTTAATCACAGCTACCACGATGAACGTCTCCAAACCGGAAGAAACAAGTTCTGCGGCGCGATCCTGCCAGATCATTTTCGGAACTTCAATAAAAACTACGGCGGTAAATGCGACCGGAAGAATGATCGCGAAGCGAAGTGCTTTGAGGGTCACGAGTTTGCTTTCGACATAGAAGCTTCTGGCAAACCAAATCGAGGGAAGGATAAAAAGCAGATAGATCGCGACAGAAGCTTTGACAAACGTGTAGGCGTGGATCATCAGTCCTCCGTTTACCGAAGCGATATCGTGCACTACCCAAACCAAGAAAGCCAGCATGCCCGGTTCAAACAGCATGATTAAAGACAAAATCAGCACAGCAGAAACCGGAAGTCTCGGACGATGGATCTTTAACTGCCGCGCCAGCCATAATGAGCAAAACAGCATCACAGTTGTTGCAATCAGTGTGCGGACAGCCATAAGAAATTCCATGCGTTCACTCCTATTTCTTTTTCCGATCTTTCTTCGGCTGGTGACTAATGGGATAATTATCCGCTACCTGCGGACTCATTCTCAGGTAAGCAGTGATCACCATGAGCACTGCAATATAAGCACCCATCGTATATCCGGCAGGAATCGCCACCGTAAATCCGTGAGAGCCCAAGATAATGAGCGGCAGAATGCCGGCTGCCAACACAATAAAGAAAGCCGAGGACCACATGATTCTCAGTGCCCGAACCAGGCTTTCGCGGTTGTGACGGATGTAAAGCAGCCAAGAAGCAAAAATGCTTTGACCGATGGCAACCAAAATACAAATCATGGCGAGCGCCACATACAGCTGGTCCAGCGTGGCCATCTTATGAATGGTTCCGTAAAGCAGCGATATGCTCGGAGACTCGTAATTGGCGCTGGTAAAGCTCAGCCACAGAGAAGGAAGAACATCGCGAATCAGACTAATTGAAAGGAGCGGCAGTCCAATAAACAGGAAGACAATACAAAGCGCCAGCCCCCACGTCGAGATGCCCTGCCCTTTGGTTTTGACGACATAGGTCGGAAACCAGACACAAAAGCCCAATGCAAACAAAAAAGCAAACCAGTACTCAAATACTCCGCTTTCTTCCACTCTCTTTCTCCTTAGTTTTTATTTGTTTATTCGTTGCTGAATGTTTTTCCAGCGGCCTCAGAATACTTTACGTAAATACCCACGCCTAAGGCAAGTACCAGCGACAGGCATAAGAACGGTAGGTCTTCTTTGGCAAGATTTACTCCGAAAGATCCGAACAGCAGATACGGCGCAGCTGCCTGAGACACCAGATTTAAGAGGTAGCCGAGACCCGTGAAGAGCAGGACTAAATTTATCGTCCCGCGGGCGCGGCTTTCCACGATAAGGTAAGCCGCATACAAAAAAGAAATGATGGCCCCGGTCGACAGTCCCCAGCTCATCCAAGAAAGCGTCAGTACCGAACCCACCCCCCAGGATGCAAAAGGCAGCATCGTGTTGTTGAGCTCGGCGTTATTCACGTACGTGAGCACGGGCAAAAGGATCATCAAAATAGAGGCAGAAAATGCCAGACCGAAACTTAAGTCCTTCTTGAAAAATTTTAGGGCGAAGGCCGGCACTAGAATGATGACCAGCAGCTCCGCCAAAATTTTTACAAACAGAATTACGATCTGAAAAACCAAAGACGTCATTTCCGTTAAATCTTCGGTTCCTCGGATCGAGCTTCCTGCTCAGCCTCTTCAGTCATTCCGCCGATTTCGATTTCATCGATTTCGTCGATTTTTTCCGGCTTGGGACCCGGTTCAAAAACGGCAATGCTTTCAACGTGCGCCGTATGCGGGAACATATTCATCACGCCGGCAGACAGCAGTTTCCAGCCGCCTTCCCTTACGAGCAGCGCAGCATCGCGGGCCAGCGTTGCCGGATTGCAGGAAACATAAACCAAACGAGCGGGACGCTTATCCGTGTCCGCGAGCGAGCGGCAAAGCGCCATAGCGCCTTCACGAGGCGGATCGATCAGAACACGATCCACGCCGCCAAGCTTGTTCCAGACGGCATCCCAATCGTCCAGCGTCCAGTCAAACAGGTTACGAGCCTCAAATTCAGTCTTGTCTGCGAGATTATTGTCTTTTGCACCTGCACGGGCACGATCAACCAGTTCGGTGCTTCCCTCGATACCGAGAACTTTTGCTGATCTTGTCGCCAGCGGCAGCGTAAAGTTGCCGAGACCGCAGAAGAAATCAATGACTTTGGACGAGGGTTCAAGATGCAGCAGACGAAGCGCTCTGGTGACCATCACTTCATTTAAGCGATGATTTACCTGAGTGAAGTCTGTCGGTCTGAAGACGACTTCCACACCGGTTTCTCGATGGTGCAGTTTCAGTCGAGTCGCATTTTCAGGGTCCATCGGATAAATGGAATCCGGGCCTTTCGGCTGATACCAAAAATCGACGCCGTAGTCTTTTTGGAACTGTCTGAGTTTTGCTTCATCATCAGCCGTCAGTTTTTCCAAGACACGAAGCACTAAAGCCAGCGCTTCATCTGTCACGGCCAATTCAATCTGAGGAAGCTTCTTGCGAAGCGATAAAGAGTTAATGAGTTCGCGCAGGGGAACCAGAAGATCGCTGACACGCTTGGGAAGAATTTCGCAGCTCTTCATGTCTGCGATAAAACTGGAACGCTTTTCATGGAAGCCCACGAGCACGGTTCCTTTTTTCGCGACTTCACGCACAGACAGACGGGCACGATGACGGTATCTCCATGCAGAGCCGTAGATCGGTGCCAGAACCTGTTCAGGGCGGACTCTGCCGATATGCCACAAGGCGTCCATCAAAACCTTTTGCTTCATGGCCACCTGAGCATGGGCCTCGAGATGTTGCATGGCGCAGCCTCCGCAGCTGCCGTCCTTGACGCCGAAGTGAGGGCACTTCGGCAAAACGCGAAGCGGGGATTCCTTATAAATTTCGCTTGTCAGTCCTAATTCAAAAGAAGGTTTGCTGCGGTAGACCTCGTATTCGACTTTCTCGCCGGGGAGCGCCCCCTCGATGAAAACGACTTTACCGTCACGGCGTGCGACACCGCGGCCTTCCTGATCCAGAGACTCAATAACGGCGACATACTTTGCCCGTTCTTTTTTAGCTCGTGCCATGAATTTTCCTAACTACTAACTTAGCGCTTTTGGAGCATTGTAAGAGGATCGATCGGTTTGCCGTTTTTACGTATTTCAAAATGGACACGGGGAGAAACATCCGTTGTTCCCATCACGGCAATCGCCTGGCCCTTACGAACTTGATCGCCCTGTTTTACCGAGATCGATTTCACCCGGCCATAGACAGAAACACAGCCGGCTTTATCGCGAATCATCACGACCTTACCGTAACCCTGGACCTGACCGTCAAAAAGCACCGTACCGTTCACAGCAGCGTGAACCTTCTCGCCTTCGGATCCAGCGATATCGATACCTTTATTCAAGCCGCCGAAATTCTGAATAATCTTTCCTGAAGCCGGCCAGCCGTAGGTGCCGTTTGCGCTGCCGACAGAGCTACTTGAAGAAGCGGTCTGGGTAGTACTTGCAGATGCGGCAGGAGCAGCGCTTGAAGAGGTCGAGGGCTTAGCAGAACTGCTCGAACTCGTCTGTGTCTTGGTGTTGGCTTCAACTCTGCGGATATTGGCGTCCGTTGAAGACGATACGGACAAGCGAAGTTTCTGACCGACCAATAGGTGGGACGGATTCGTCAAGTGGTTTTCGCGCGCAACCACGGCGGGATCGAGGCCGTAGCGGGAGGAAATCGCATACAGCGTGTCTCCGGGCTTAACGGTATAGACGGATGCCGTCGCTGAACCGTCCGTTATCGGGGCATTGCCTCCGGTAAACGAACAGCCGGCTATCACCGAAGCAAACACCATCGGCCAAAGATACTTACTGCAATTCATAACTCCTCCATGAGCCTCTTTTATTTCTCTACCGAACAGATTTTAAGTAAAAACCGTCCTAATCGTCAGAACAAATCGAATTATTCTCAGGACTGAAAGCTGTTACACCACGTCCGAACGGTATCCAGCATCCCGTAATTCGTCATATCCACTTGAAGCGGCGTAACGCTGACGTAATTGTGCGATGTTGCCCAGAAATCGGTTCCCTGAGTGCTGTCACGCGCGTCACCGGCGGCGCCGAGCCAATAAATCGTCTCGCCTCGCGGATTAACCTGCTCAATCACGGATTGGGCGGCGTGACGACGACCGAGACGTGTCACGACTAACCCAGAGAGCTGGTCAATCGTTGTGTTGGGGATATTGACATTCAAAAGGAACGGCGCAGGAAGCGGACTTTTAATAAAGTTGTCCACAATGTACTCGGCCACCTCCGCGGCGGAATCCAAACAAGACCAGCCCGAATGCACCTGAGAAAAAGCAAAGGACGGGCAACCGAACAAGAATCCTTCCATAGCGGCAGCGACGGTTCCTGAATAAAGCACGTCGTCACCCATGTTCTGGCCGCAGTTGATGCCGCTTAAAACGATATCCGGTTTTTGAGGCAGCAAGCCGGTTAAAGCAATATGGACACAATCCGAAGGCGTACCGTTCACAAAGAAAACATTTTCCTGAACCTGACGAACGGAAAGCGGACGGTTAAGCGTTAAGGAGTTACTGGCCCCGCTGTGGTTTTGTTCGGGTGCAACCACTGTGACATTGCCGAATCGGCGGATACGACGGGCGAGTTCCTGAATACCGGGCGCTAAATAACCGTCATCGTTTGAAATCAAAATATTCATCGCTTTCCTCAGATAGCCGAAGTTTTCAGTCCTCAATTATCGCGATTTTCCGACTTCTTAGCCAATACCGCGGGCGCAGACCGAGGACTATCAGAGGAAAGAATTTTTAGAGGCGCCCGAAAAAGCAAAAGCCGCAGGTATGCTAAATCTCTACGGCTGTGCATCGATGTCGGCAATCGGCCGACGAAATTATTTGTCCTGTCGAATAGATTAGGCGGTAGCCTTAGACAGGGTCATTCCTGCGGAAACAGCAACGACTTTTTGCTTCTTCTCTTTTTTCTCAGACTTCTTAGCAAGGGAGATCAACTGAAGAGAAGCCCCGGCTAATAAAAGACGAGTTTTCATTGGAAGAGATTCAGGCATTTAGTCCTCAAAGGTTGTTATGAAATCACCTTCCAATTTAGTAATTCAATATGACAGCTTTATGACAAAAATGACATAAATCTCAAAATTTAGTGTTTATCCTTAGACACTTACCATGACGCGGTAACCTCTTCTTTCAAGTTTGTCGCGGATTTTACAAAGTGACTCTTTATCTGCCTTTTTTAAACCGGCCGCCGGTGTGTCGCGGTCAAGGGTGTAAATCATGACTTCCCGAGGCTTGATTTCTTCCAGCACATCAATCCACGGATCTACAAACTCGTCTGTCGTGTTATCCACGGACTGTCCTTCAAACTCACCTTTCATGAACATCGTCTGAATAATCGGACGAACCGTCATGTTTTTGAGTTTCTCGATAACATCTTTTACATCGTACTTAGCGTTCGGACGATCAATGCGCTTGATGTAGTCCGCGTTTACGGTATCGAGCTTCATAATCGGGTTGTCCACTTTTGCCAAAGCTTTAACAACCTTCTCGCGCGCAAGGAAGGTAGAGTTGCTTAAGACGCTGATTTTTGCGTTGGGAAAATAGCGATCTCTGAGCTCAATCGTGTCATCAATGATGAGGTCAAAATCAGGGTGAGACGTAGGTTCTCCGTTGCCGGCAAAAGTAAAGACATCGGGAACGACGCCTGTTTTCTGCAGATAAATAAGTTTCTTTTCCAGAGCTGTTCGAACTTCTTCCCGCGTAGGGAGCTTGCGTTTGGCGTCGTGATCTTTATTAAAGCCGCATTCGCAGTACACGCAGTCAAAAGAGCAGACTTTGGCTTCAGCCGGCAAAAGATTGATCCCTAAAGAAGTACCTAAGCGTCTGGAATGAATCGGTCCGAAGATTGGTGAAGGAAAAAGAATACAAGCCATGCCGACCTCCTCCGTGAGAACCGCAAATAATCGAGTAGGGGGACGGGTTTCCCCGCCCCTCTCTCACAGCACCCATCGTGCGG
>ERZ791917.987-NODE-987-length-19233-cov-15.868599_pt1 | contig 19233 bp, 12 predicted proteins | sample MGYA00510138_ERZ791917 | MGnify/ENA primary metagenome ERZ791917 (study PRJEB30046, sample SAMN00792102) | human gut metagenome | study: EMG produced TPA metagenomics assembly of the A metagenome-wide association study of gut microbiota in type 2...
ATATTATTAGGAACTGTCTACTTGACGGGGAGCACACCAAGGCGGGGAAGGTGCCTGACGTCAGGAAGGCGGTTGGGGCGGTCCAGACATTATGATTTCAGTAGTGAACTACTGGAATACATGACTTAGCCCTCCGGGCATTTTGGTTGCGAACTCCATCCGCCGGCGAATTGCCGGCACCTTCCTCTTCTACAGTGCGTGCCAAGCAGCGCACTGTTAAGTGGAAGGCAGCGGCCTTCGGCCGAAATCCTGGGAGAGGTCCGCTTGATATTGGGTTTTACGTTTCTCATTCGGGTATTATGGCTTTCATTCGGTTTTTGCGGCCACCGGCTGCTAGCCTTCTCCGCCCATTGTCTCCTCCATTTCGCCGTGGAAACGGCTGAAATGGGGGAGATGCGCCTATTCCAAGGCTACTAGAGGCGCAGAGGGGGAGAGTGGACGTAGGGAAGGTGCCTGACGCCAGGAAGGCGGTTGGGGCAGGCCAGGTATTATTTTTTCATCCAGGCAATACTCCTTTTACTCATCTAATTCTTTTTTCTTCCGTGCGGTAATTTTCATATGATATCGGTTCATTTTTTCAACCATAGCCTTCACTTTATTATCAATGTCTGTACAAACCACATCAAATTGTTGATTTACTTCCAAATTCGTATATCGCAATACCTGAATTCCCATTTTGGCTAGAAATTCCGTGCGCTTTTGATCATATACCCTTGCAGCATCTTCATAATGTTGACTGCCGTCCAATTCAATGGCCAGCTTTAATTGGACACAGTAAAAATCAACGATATATTCTCCGATTACTTTTTGCCTGCGCCATCTGATCCAGTAGCCGCGGAGGAAGTTGTACCATAGTTTCCTCTCTTGCTTGGTCATGTTTTTCCGTAATTCTCGGGCATTGTTCATCAGTTCTTTGTGTCGTTCTGTCTGCGTATATTCCATAATTCTTACTCCTTTGCGCATAGATATCCTCATAGTAACGAAACAAATAGGGGCTGTCTATAGCTTGAGAACGAACGGGAAGAATGGGCATAGGAACGGGAAACGGGTACTATTTTAGGCAGTAGTTATCGACTTGCTGACTAGATTGTTCTGCACTACAATCCTTGATTCTCTCAATTCCCAATTTTTATGAGTGCAGGATTTATCATCAATAAATTCCCAGTGTACCAATTCACGCCCATACCTTGTTGTAAACTCCATCCGCCGGCTAATTCGCCGGCACCTTCCTCTTCTACAGTGCGTGCCAAGCAGCGCACTGTTAAGGGGAAGGCAGCGGCCTTCGGCCGAAATGCTGGGAAAGGTCTGCTTGAAATTGGGTTTTACGTTTCTCATTCGGGTATTATGATTATCAATTGGTCAGTGCAGATTCAGCTCATAACGCCTGGTTTAAACCAGTTACTAATTCTTTTCAGCAGATTTTAGCGGCCACCGGCCGCTTGCCTTCTCCGCCCCACAGTGGTGCAAGGCGGGGAAGGTGCCTGACGCCAGGAAGGCGGTTGGGGCGGTCCAGGCATTATGATTTCAGTAGTGAACTACTGGAATACATGACTTAGCCCTCCGGGCATCCTGGTGTTGAACCCCAACCTTGTTCCGCTTCTGCACTGGGGGCGGAACGTTCCTTCCCCTTCTACAGTGCGTGCCAAGCAGCGCACTGTTAAGTGGAAGGCAAAGGCCTTCGGCCGAAATTCTAGGAGAGGTAGGCTTGATATTGGGATTTACGTTTCTCATTCAGGCATTAGGCTATTTACCCAGGCGTTTGCGGCCACCGGCCGTCTGCCTTACCCTCCTATTCCCCAGCTACTAGAGGCGCAGGGGGGCGGCAGACGGGGGCTCCCCCTCCCGATCAATACCTTCATCTTGATTCCTCAACAGCTTGAAGCCTCCCATTGTCCCGGGCTTCAAGCTGTTGGTATTTTCCTTATTCTTTTAGCTCCACCGTATATTACATTTCCTCTCTGCTTTTTCCTCTCCCAACTAATGTACACCTTCAGTACAATTGACGAATTCCTCAGCCACTAGAGGTGCAGGGGGGCGGCAGACGGGGGCTCCCCCCGCAATCAATACCTTCATCTTGATTCCTCAACAGCTTGAAGCCTCCCGCTGCCCCGGCTTCAAGCTGTTGGTATTTTTCTTTAATCCTCCAATTCTACTGTATTTCTCCCTTTCCTCCAATCGATTCCTCTCCCTACCACTGTACACACCTTTAGTATAATTGACGAATTCCCCAGCTGCTAGGGGCGCAGGGGGGCGGCAGACGGGGGCTCCCCCCGCAATCAATACCTTCATCTTGATTCCTCAACAGCTTGAAGCCTTCCGCTGCCCCTGGCTTCAAGCTGTTGGTATTTTTCTTCATTCTTCCAATTCTACTGTATTTCTCCCCTCCTTCCAATCGATTCCTCTCTCAACTACTGTACACACCTTCAGTACTATTGACAAATTCCTCCTCCTTTGCTATGATTATCATGCAAACAATACCTAGGTAGGGTATGTGGAACAATCAATCTTGTCATTTTGTCCCACTCTTTCTTCTCTCTTTCTTCCCTGCCTTTCATTTCGACAAATCCTTTTTCGATTTGTCCGTCAAGGAGGTCTTTTCCGTGAAACAATATATGGTAACGGGTATGACGTGCGCCTCTTGTCAGGCGCATGTGGAGAAGGCGGTGGCTGCCGTCCCCGGGGTCAAATCTGTGTCGGTATCGCTTTTGACCAATAGTATGGGGGTGGAGGGTTCCGCTGACGATGCGACCATTATTAAGGCCGTGGAGGATGCTGGCTATGGTGCTTCTGTCAAGGGTGCGCAGACCCAGAAGCAGGGGGTAGCTGAGAAGCTGGCGGCGGACGAGGAGGCGCTGAAGGATCATGATACGCCGAAATTGCGCCGGCGGTTGATTCTTTCCTTGGGCTTCCTGGTAGTGCTGATGTATCTCACCATGGGGCACAATATGCTGAACTGGCCGGTGCCCGAGCTTCTCTCCGGGAATCTGCCGGGGCTGATGCTGACCCAGGTGTTCCTGGCTCTCATTGTCATGGGCATCAACCGGGCGTTCTTCATCAGCGGGTTCAAGTCCCTGATGCACGGGGCTCCCAATATGGATACGCTGGTTGCTTTGGGCTCCTCGGTTTCTTTCCTGTGGAGCACGGCGGTGTTCTACAATATTTCCTATCTCATGAGTCAGGGCGCTTCCTACGCCCAGCTGCTGCCGCTGTACAAAGGGGATTTGTACTTTGAAACGGCAGCTATGATTCCTTCCTTGATTACCTTAGGGAAGATGCTGGAGGCCATGTCCAAGGGCCGGACCACGGATGCCCTGAAGGGGCTGATGAAGATGGCTCCCAAGACAGCGGTGCTGCTCCGGGACGGCCAGGAGGTTACGGTCTCCATTGATGATGTGCAGATCGGCGACATTTTCGCCGTGCGCCCTGGGGAAAATATCCCTGTGGACGGTGTGGTGGTCAAGGGTTCTTCTGCGGTAAACGAATCCGCCCTGACGGGCGAAAGCCTGCCGGTGGACAAGAACCCTGGGGACAAGGTTTCCACCGCCACCATGAACCAATCCGGGTACCTGGAATGCCGGGCTACCCGGGTAGGGGAAGACACCACCCTGAGCCAGATTATCAAACTGGTCAGCGATGCGGCGGCCACCAAGGCCCCCATTGCCCGGATTGCGGATAAGGTTTCTGCAGTATTCGTCCCCACCATCATCGGGGTGGCCGTGGTCACCACCTTGGGCTGGCTGTTTGCCGGCGCACCGCTGGGTCAGGCCATTGCCCGTGGGATTGCGGTGCTGGTTATCGCCTGCCCCTGCGCCCTGGGCCTGGCAACCCCTGTAGCCATTATGGTGGGCAGCGGCGTAGGTGCCAAGAACGGTATCCTGTTCAAAACCTCCCAGTCCCTGGAAGCTGCCGGCAAGGTCTCCATTGTGGCCTTGGATAAAACCGGTACCATTACCAAAGGGCAGCCCAAGGTAACGGATATTGTGCCCGCCCCTGGCTATACCAAAGAAAGTCTGCTGCAGCTGGCCTATGACCTGGAACAAAAATCCGAGCATCCGCTGGCCAAGGCTGTGGTAGAAGAAGCGGATAAAAACGGCCTGAAGGCTGAAAACGTAGATGATTTTAAAGCCCTGCCCGGGAACGGGCTGGAAGTGACTCGCGGCGGCGAGAAACTGGTAGGGGGCAGCCTGACCTACCTGCGCTCCCTGGGGGCGGCAACCCAGAAACTGGAAGCCAAAGCGGCTGAACTGGCCTCTGACGGGAAAACCCCGCTGCTGTTTGCCGCAAATGGCAAGGCTGCCGGCCTGATTGCCGTAGCCGACGTCATTAAGGAAGACTCCGCCAAAGCCATCAAGGAACTGCAAAACATGGGCATTACCGTGGTCATGCTGACCGGGGATAACGAACGCACTGCCGAAGCCATTGGCCGTCAGGCCGGGGTGGACAAGGTAGTGGCCGGCGTCCTGCCGGAAGGCAAGGAAGCCGTGATCCGCAAGCTCCAGCAGTTTGGCTCCGTAGCCATGGTAGGGGACGGCATCAACGACGCCCCGGCCCTGACCCGGGCTGACATTGGTATCGCTATTGGCGCCGGTGCCGACGTGGCCATTGATTCCGCTGATATCGTCCTGATGAACAGCCGCCTGTCCGATGTGTCCGCTGCTGTCCGGCTGAGCCGGGGCACCGTTACCAACATCCACGAGAACCTGTTCTGGGCCTTCTTCTACAACGTGATCTGCATTCCCCTGGCCGCCGGCCTGTTCTCCTACAAGATGAACCCCATGGTAGGCGCCGCCGCCATGAGCGTGTCCAGCTTCACCGTGTGCATGAATGCTCTGCGGCTGAACCTGTTCAAGCTCCATAACGCCGGTCACGATAAGAAACGGAAAAACGATGCCAGAGAAGCCGTTCTGAAAGAACAGCTGAACCCCGCCCCTGCAACTGCCTGCCCTGTGCCAGCAGCCCCTGTGAAACTCCAGGGAGCACCCCTGCCGGAACAGCCTGCCCAGGGCCAAACCATTACCCTGAACGTAAAAGGCATGATGTGCGCCCATTGCGAAGGCAGAGTGAAGAAAGCCCTGGAAGCCTTGCCGGGCGTAGTCAGCGCAGCCCCCAGCCACGAAGCCGGGAATGCGGTAGTAGTCACCACCCAGCCCCTGGATGACGCTGCCGTGAAAGAAGCTATTGCCAAGGCCGGGTATGAATACCTGGGCCAGGTAGAAGCTCCTAAAGAAACTACCATTACCCTCAACGTGAAAGGCATGATGTGCGCCCATTGCGAAGGCAGAGTGAAGAAAGCATTAGAAGCCCTGCCGGGCGTAGTCAGCGCAGCCCCCAGCCACGAAGCCGGGAATGCTGTAGTGGTCACCACCCAGCCCCTGGATGACGCTGCGGTGAAAGAAACCATTGCCAAGGCCGGGTATGAATACCTGGGCCGGGCCGAAGTTCCTAAGGAAACTACCATTACTCTCAACGTCAAAGGAATGATGTGCGCCCATTGCGAGGGCAGAGTGAAGAAAGCCCTGGAAGCCCTGCCGGGCGTAGTCAGCGCAGCCCCCAGCCACGAAGCTGGGAACGCTGTAGTGGTCACCACCCAGCCCCTGGATGACGCTGCGGTGAAAGAAGCCATTACTAAGGCCGGGTATGAATACCTGGGCCATGCGGCATAAGCGAATACGAAATAAGAAAGCCGTCTGATGAGGAGAAATCCCTTGTCAGGCGGCTTGTTTTATGTAAGCATTAAACGAGTACCGGCCCCGCATTGGCAGATTCAAAACACACCCTGCCCGTCAACACCCAACGCCCTTAATTTGCTTTATTTTCTTATTCGTGCTACGATCTTTACATATACTTTACAAATTTTGGTATATTTCGAATCCAATTAGAACAAGGAGTGTTGGTATGCATTTGAATTTTGGGGAGAAGCGAGAAAATTTACGCAAGGCGGGGGTATTCTGTATTGTTTATATGCTCCTGCTGTATGTGATCCTTTCCTTAATTACAGGGGCACCGTATCTGCATGGGTTTCGATATGTCTTATTTGCGGCATTGTTAAATGCCTTGGCTGGGTATTATTGGCATTATGATACTCGCTACCTGGGAATTACGGCATTTATGACGTTCTTTTTGACTTCAGGTTCCTGGGTGCAGCTGCTGGATCATGCCCAGCTGACACCTTATATGGTACTGGGAAATGTATCTTTTGCCGGGGCTCTCTGGGCAGGACTGCTGCTCTTTTGGGTATTTATGCGGCAGGCAGGGAATACCCTGGGGGTATCGCTGCTGGGAAAATGCATCGGCAATGTTCTTCTTGGGGCAGGGCTCTTGGTATTATCCTTATTTAATACCATATTTTGGGGCTATTTTGCCATAAGCCGGCATTATCTGCGGCCGGATATTGTTATGACCGTCTACCAGACCAACCTGAAGGAAGCCTTGGATTACCTTAGCTCTCAACCTATGTCCCACCTGCTGTTGGTGGTGCCGGTGCTGTTCTTGTTCGGGCTGGGATTCTATAAAATTCTGCACTATTTATGCCAAACAGGAAGCCCTTCCAAGCACAGCCAAAAATTCACCAAAGGCAGCCTGGTGCTGCTTCCGGTGTGCCTTCTACTTATACGGCTGATTCTTTTTATGTCCGGCCAAACAACGGCCCAAAGTTTTCAGCGCTACGAACCCTTTCGGATTATTATTGCGGTGCAGGATTCTGTCCGCAGCTATCAGGACTTTGCTGCCAATAAGGCCAAACGTCAGGCACAGTTGGCCCAATTGGGAACGCTCCCGGTAAGCCCCGGCCATCAGGGCCTGTACGTGCTGGTCATCGGCGAATCCAATACCCGGGACCATATGGGGGTATATGGCTATGCCCGGGCAACCACGCCATTTCTTAGCCAACTGGCCCAGGAAAAGAAAGCCATGATTTTCCCCCATGCCTATTCCAACCATACCCATACCGTGCCTACCCTGACCTATGCCCTTACCGAGAAAAACCAGTACAACCAGGTAAAACCGGAAGACGCCTATTCCCTTACGGAAGTGGCCCAGGCCGCAGGCTTTTCCACCTACTGGTACAGCAACCAGACCCGGTATGGCGCTTGGGCTACCCCGGTTACGGAAATAGGCTCTACCGCCCAGCATCAGGTCTGGCTCAACGGAGAAATCGGAGAGAGCAGTTATGCAGTCTATCATGATGGCCTGCTGGTGGAAAAAGCCGCCAAAGACCTGTCCCAGGCAGAGAACGCACTGATTGTCATCCATCTTAAAGGAGAACATACCAAATACCCTGACCGCTATCCAGCAGAATTTGCAAAGTTTACCGGCAGTGCCAATCCTAGGGTGGACCAGTACGACAATGCAGTCCTATACACAGATGATGTCCTGAAGCAGATTTACCAACTGGCCAGTAAGAATCCCCATTTCCAAGGTCTGGTGTATTTCTCTGATCACGGCGAAGAAGTAGAGCAGGGAAAGAGCCACGAGAGCACCAAATTCACCCCGCCCATGAGCCATATTCCCTTGATTTTGGTACTGTCCCCTACCTACCAGCAGCAGAATCCTGCTTTGTACCGGACCCTTACCCAGCAACGGCAGAATTATTGGACCAATGACCTGGCCTATAACCTGCTGGTGGAGCTGATGGGCATTCAGAATCTCCCTCTGACAGAACTACAATTTACTTTAGGCAACCCAGCTTATGACAGGAATCAAGAAAATTTACGTACCCTTCATGGGGAACGGAAACTGGAGTAAGTGAAAATGTAATTGAACAGCAAAAGAAATGAGATAAATATGCTGTCTGACAAAAACTATTTCGTTTGTCAGACGGCTTTTCATAGAAATTGACAAAACTTCTTACTGGATAATTAATAAGGATTGAAAATGGCCTGTTTCCTTGTAAAAGTCAGCCTAAAAGGGTATAATTTTTTATATACGCTTTTTATACATGGGGTATTAAGGAAAATCTGTTAAAGGGGAGAACGAACTATGACCGTAGCTGAGAAAACCATGTCTTCCTCCAGCTCTTTTATTCATCATCATCTGAATTATTTCCTGCCGGCTGTGTTTACCATCACCGACTGGCTGTTTATCATACTGGCTGAGTCTTGTGCATATTCCCTGCGAAACTGCATTATGGGCAGCCAGTATTTTCATATTGCCTGGGCCAATTTCTACCTGGTATTTCCGCTGTCGTTTATCCTGTTTTTCCGCCACGCCCAGGTGTACCAGCGCCGGATGGCCTTTTGGAAAATGCTCCAGCGGATGTTTGATGGCTGTACCTACGCCATTATTTTCATTATTTTCTTTATGTACGCTACCCACATTGCAGCCAGCACTTCCCGGCTGTTTGTAGGGTTGTTCTGGATACTGTCCTTTATTTTTGCGGCTATCTCCCGGTATATCATGACCTGGGTTTTGGATTGGGCTGGGGTGGGCCGGATTCCTGTGCTCCTGGTAGGCGGTGGGAAAACCGCCCGGCTGTTGCTGCGGGGGCTGCGGGAAGACATTGGCATGGCCTTTCATATTGTAGGCTATGTGGATGACGGTGGCCCTCAGAAGGAAAATGTAGGGAATCTGCCCTACCTGGGCACCTTTCACGATATCCCGGACATTATTCAACAGACGGAAGTCCAGGATGTATTCATTGCAGCCCCTGGGCTGCCCCCGGCCAAGCTGGACCAGCTGATGCACAAAATCCAGCCCCTGGTACGGAACCTGTCCTTTGTACCTGACCTGATTGGTCTGCCCCTAAATGGGGTGGTGGTGGAGAACGTGTACCAGGAACGGGTACCTCTCATGAGCCTCCAGAACAACCTGGCCCGGCCCTACAATAGAATGGTAAAGCGGATCTTCGACCTGGTGGTAACGACCCTTGGTACTATCTGCATCAGTCCTATTTTGTTGCTGCTGGCCATTTTGGTGAAATTGGATTCCCCAGGCCCCGTGTTCTTTGCCCATAAGCGTATCGGTAAGGATGGGAAAGAATTTCCTTGTCTGAAATTTCGCAGCATGTGTGTAGATGCGGATGTGAAGCTGAAAGAATACCTGGCCGCCAACCTGGAGGCTAAAAAGGAATGGGACGCCGAGTTTAAGCTAAAAGACGACCCCCGGGTCACCCGGATGGGACGGATTCTCCGCCGTACCAGTTTGGACGAACTGCCCCAGCTGTTTAACGTGCTCCGGGGAGAAATGAGCCTGGTGGGACCCCGGCCCATTGTCAAGGCAGAGATTCCCAAATATGGGGATTACATTCACGACTTTTATATGGTTCACCCCGGCATTACCGGCATGTGGCAGGTAAACGGCCGCAGCGATACCACCTACGAAGAACGGGTCCAGATGGATTCTTGGTACGTACGAAACTGGTCCGTGTGGCTGGATATTATGCTGCTGTGGAAAACGGTAGGCGTGGTGCTGAGTCATAAAGGTGCATATTGATAGAAAATTGAGCAGGGAGTACGGAAACAATGGATATTAAAATATTGGTTGCAGCCCATAAAGCCTATTGGATGCCTGAAAATACAGTTTATCTGCCACTACAGGTGGGGGCTGAGGGCAAGCCAAAGCTTGGTTATACCCCGGATAACACGGGAGACAATATTTCAGCCAAGAATCCCTATTTTTGTGAATTGACGGGGCTGTACTGGGCCTGGAAGAACCTGGACTGCGAATATATTGGCTTGTGCCATTACCGGCGGTATTTTGGGAAAACAATCCATACCGATGATATCGAGAAGAAAAAACAGGCCATTTTTCACCAAAAAGATTATGAGCGGCTGCTCCAGCAATATGACGTAATCCTTCCGGAAAAACGCCACTATTATATTGAAACGGTCCGGAGCCAGTACGAGCATGCCCACTACAAAAAGGACCTGGACTTGGCCGAGCGCTTGGTGGGGGAACTATACCCGGAATACAGCAAAGCTTTTACTCAGGTCATGAATCGCCGGTCCCTGCATATTCTCAATATGTTTGTGATGAAGAAAAGTCTGTTTGATGCCTATTGTCAATGGCTGTTTCCTATCCTTTTTGCTATGGAAAAGCAGGTGGATATAACGGGCTACAGTCCTTATGAGCAGCGACTGTACGGCTTTTTGTCTGAGCGGTTATTTAATGTGTGGTTGGAAAAACAGCAGCTAAAGACCTGTGAGGTGCCTGTGGTATTCCTGGAAAAAATTGATTGGGTAAAGAAAGGAACTGCGTTTTTGCAAAGAAAGTTTCGCAAACGGTAAAAGAATGGTATTATTGGATTACTCAGTTTGTTTCCTGTGGTATTTGCTGTGAACGACAATATGCAGCTAAAGTGACAATAACTTCTTATACAAGAAAGATATGATTTGGAGATTTGTTATATAATAATTCTTTATGCTGAGATAACTTCCCTTTTTACCTTAGAAAGGAAAATATATGAACCAAAGAAAACAAGGTATCTTTCTAAGCTACTTAAATATATTTCTCCATGCTTTTATTGGATTTTTATATGTTCCCCTTTTGCTGCATTATATTGGGAAAAATGAGTATGGATTGTATCAGCTGATAGGCTCCTTAATTGCCTACTTCAGTGTTATGGATTTTGGCCTTACAGCAGCTGTAGTCCGATTTTATGCAAAATACCGGGCACTGAAGGATCAGGAAGGCATGGAGAATATCCTGGCAATTGCCCTGCGGGGTTATGCCGTGGTAGATGCATTGGTATTAGCGGTGGGGGCATTTTGCTATTTTCACCTGGACCAGATTTTTGGCAGAAGCATGGGGCCTGCAGAACTGACGGAAGCCAGCCATATCTTTTTGCTGCTGCTGTTTAATATCGCCATTACCTTATCCACAATGGTGTTTCAGGCGGTTATCAATGCGGAAGAACGTTTCTTGTTTTTAAAAGGTACAGAAACTGTGCAGCTGGTGTTGCAGCCTATTTTGGTGGTGTTGGTACTGCAAAAATATCCCTACGCTTTTTCAGTGGCGGCAGTACAGACACTCATCAATGTGGTCTTGATTTTGGCACGCTTCTACTATTGCTTTGGCAAGCTGCATATTAGAATCAAGTACCATTACTGGAACCATGAGCTGTATGCCGAATTTTCCAAACTGGCTTTAAGTATCTTTTCCGTAGCTATCATTGATCAGGTATTTTGGAAGACCAATCAAGTCATCTTAGGCATTATTAGTGGCACAGCAGCGGTAGCAGTTTATTCTGTGGCTTCGTTAGTATATTTAAACTATATGTCTATTTCTGTTGCTATTTCTGGAGTCTATCTGCCCCATATCAGTGGGGTAGTTGCCCAGGAAAATGGAGATGAGTATCTTTCTGATCTTTTTATTCAAGTGGGCAGGGCACAGTACTATTTACTGGCATTAGTGACCACGGGATTTATTATTTTTGGCCGTCAATTTATAGCCTTTTGGGCGGGGCCAGGGTTTCAGGATGCCTATGCTATTACCCTGCTGATTATTCTTCCCTTTACCATTGATTTGATCCAAAATATAGGGCTGGCTATTTTGCAAGCCAAGAACCAATATGATTTTCGTGCGAAGGTATATTCCAGTGTTGGCATCTTAAATATTGTATTGGCAATTCCTTTGGGTATTCGTTTTGGGGGCATTGGCTGCGCTTTTTCTACTGGTTTTTCCATGTTTGTGGGGAATGGTCTCATTATGAACTGGTTTTATAACAAGTACGTTGGAATTGATATACTGGAATTTTGGCGAGAGATTGGCAAGATTACGGTAGTAGTAGCAATTTGCTGTATTGCTGGATATGCTGGAAATTTGTTATTTATGACAAATTCTAAATTTATTTATGGTCTTAAAATAATTCTATATACGATTTTTTACTGCATTATTTTATATAGATATAGTTTCAATATTGCTGAAAAACGGATAATCGCAAAAGTAAAACAACGTATTATCTCAGAAATAAATGATAATGAATAAGAAATGGGAAGAAAAGAGCAAAGCGTATGTATTGCATAAGTGCATATATGTAAATATGCGTAAGATTACAATAATCATTAAATTAAATATATGCTTTGACAAATATGATAGTAAAGTTGGTGCAAAATTTGGCTAGTTTGGTACAAACCGATTTTCCTATTGATATGGTTTATCTTTGGTGTGATGGGTCCGAGCCTGCTTTCCGAAAAAGAAGAACTAAATATCAGGAACATAGTGCTCAGAAAGATAATTTTTTGTCGACAGGCGATGTTCGTTTTTTTGATAATGACGAATTAAAATATTCACTGCGTTCTTTAGAAAAAAACGCACCATGGATTCGACATATTTATATTGTCACAGATAGGCAAATCCCCAACTGGATTAATTTGAAATCACCCAAGATTACAATTATTGATCATTCCGTTGTATTACCTAAAGAACTCATTCCATGTTTTAACTCCTCTGTTATAGAACGTTATATAGCATTTATTCCTGGTTTATCTGAATATTTCTTGTACGGGAATGATGATACATTTTTTGGTGAACCGGTTAAACCAGACTTCTTCTTTAAAGATAGATTGCCTATTGTGCGCTTATATTATTTAAATAATAATAAGCAACGTTATCACATAGAAGAATTAAAGACATTAAAGAAACAAAAAAAATTTTGGGAAAAAACTGTCGTAAATGCTTGGGAACTGCTTGCAAAAAAGCATCAACTTAAAGGATTTCCCCTTTATGAGTGTCATCACAATATTGATGCCTATCGAAAATCAGATTATCTAAATACTTTTAAAGAATTTGAAGCAGATTTAGATGAATCAAAAAGTAGATTTCGAAGCCTGGAAGATATACAGAAAGTCTTATTTAGTATAGATGCTATTCTTAGAAACAAGGCCGTTGCAAAAATACTGCCTCGATATTCTAAGTTGCGAAAATATTTATTTTGGTTAAAACCAATTCATTTTGAGAGTTACTTTGGTACGGATTGTTATAAAAGTATTTTAGCTTTACATTTTATACGACCAATATTGTTTTGCGTTAACAGTGAAGGCAAAACAAATGAAAAAAGGAAAAAATACGCAAGAGAATTTTTAGAAAAAAGATTTCCTCAAAAGTCAGGCTTTGAAGTTTAAATCAAGTTGAGGAGAAATGCTTAAAATTATTAGAAAAGCTATTAGTATAGCTTAATTTTCTTTTAATCCTGAAAAGGGGAAAGTAATCTATTAAAATTTTGCAATTGAGGAGCTTGAAACGAAATGGAAAAAACGGAAAAAAAGCGGCCAATTCGTGTTCTGCAAATCGGATTAACTCGAAATATTGGGGGATTGGAAACTTATCTCATAGCTCAATTTCAACATTTGAATCGAAGCAATGTTACTTATGATTTTGTGAATATTACAGCAGAGTATGAAATTGCTTTTAAAGAACAGATTCTTAAAGCTGGCAGCCGAATCTATGGTGTGAAATCCAGGCATTTAAATCCTATTCGGCATTATTGGCAATGGATTAAGCTGCTGCATCGTATTGCTCCCAAGTATAAGGCCATTGTTTTGAACTCCAATAGCCTGACGTATGTTTTTCCCATTTTCCTTGCCAAATTTTTCGGCATTCCACTGCGTATCATGCATTCCCATAATACCGGCTTTGAACAGAAGATTGGATTTGGAAAAAAGCTGCTCATCCAGTTTAATAAATGTCTCCTTAAATGGGGAGCTACCAACTATTTCGCCTGTTCCAAACTGGCAGGCCAATGGATGTTTGGCCATAAAGCCAAGTTTAAGGTCATTCCCAATGCCATAGACTGCGCACAGTTTCAATATAACCCCATACAAAGGGGAAAAATTCGAAAACAATTGCAGTTAGAGAATAATTTTGTAGTAGGTCATGTAGGACGTTTTATGTATCAAAAGAACCATGAGATGCTTATTCAAATCTTCTATGAAATTTACAAACAAAATCCAGCAGCACGGTTGCTGCTGATAGGGGATGCTGTGGGGGGATCAATCCTATCCAGAAAAAGCTAAGCTTTTGGTTCATAAATTGGGCTTGGAACAGGCGGTCCTGTTCTTGGGAATGAGAAAAGATGTACCCCAGCTGATGCAGGCTATGGATTGTTTCTTGCTTCCGTCACGTTTTGAAGGACTTCCTGTGGTAGGAATTGAAGCCCAGGCTGCTGGATTGCCCTGCTTTTTTTCAGATACCATTACAACAGAAGTTGGTATTACCAACCTGGCATATTTTTTATCGTTACAGAATGATCCTAAGAAATGGGCTGATTTTATATTAGATAATAGACAGCAGGTTCGTAAGAAAACTCAAAACTGTATTGCGCAAGCAGGATACGAAATTGATACAGCAGCTAAGCAAATCGAAAAATGGTATTTGGAACAATGAAAGTAGGACCATTTTATAAATAATCAACTATAATTATCGATTCACCTTATTACAATGCATTATATTTGGGCTTTAGTATTACAATATACAAGTTAATCATTTTGAAAAAATGAAGCTTTTGGAACATAGAGAAGATTATATATGGCGGAGCAGGGATCTTTAAAAACTGCCATTTCTCTTTGTGGGAATGAGTGTAATAAAAGTTTATAGGGGAATGAAAAGTGGAGAATAAGGCACTAATATCTGTTGTGATACCTGTTTATAATGTTGAAGAATATATAAGCAGATGTATAAGTTCTATACTAGAACAGACATATAGAAACTTGCAGATTATTTTAGTTGATGATGGGTCAACAGATAAATCTGGTGAAATATGTGATGAATATGCAAAAGTGGATAGACGTGTTACGGTAATTCACCAGACTAATGGTGGGTTATCATCTGCTAGAAATACTGGAATTGATAAAGCAACAGGAGAATATATTACTTTTGTTGATTCAGATGATTTTGTTAGTAAAGAGATGGTCGCATATCTTTTTGCACTTGCAAAAAACAATGATTGTGATATAGCAATATCAACGCACAACATTATTCGGGGGGAAAAAGTGTGGAAATCATACAATCTAAGTGGCGATGTAAAGATGACACCTAAACGATGCATTGAAAAGTTATTGTATGATGATGGCGTTGATACATCAGCTTGGGCTAAATTATATAAGCTGAAGTTATTTAATGGAGTTAGATATCCAGTTGGTAAATTATATGAGGATATTGCTACTACATATAAAATATTTTTAAAAGCAAACGCAATAATATCTGGTAACAATTGCATTTATAATTATGTATTGCGTAGCAATTCTATTGTTAATGGCGAATTTAACGAAAAAAAATTTGACCTAATTGAAATGACTGACGAAATGGTAAAAGCTGTTTGTGAAGTCTATCCTGATTTAAGTAATGCAGGTTTAAGACGTCGAGTATATGCTAGATTTAGTACTTTGAACCAATTAATAGGTGTTGATGGCTATGCAAGTGAACGAGCCGCTATTATTCGATTTATTAAATCTAATGCGTTGAAGCTACTGTGTGATGGTAAAGTTCCAAAACGTGATAAAGTCGCATTATTATTATTGTTGTTTAATTATAATTGCTACTTAAAGATTTGGAGCATAGTAAAAAAATAAACGATTAAGATCGAGAAAAAAGGAAAATGCAATGTATATGCGAAGCTAAAAAACAAACAGGTAGATATTATGAACAAATTAGTAACAATCATCATACCGGTTTATAATACAAGACAACTTTTAAATAAATGTATTGAAAGTATATGCAATCAAACATATAAAAATATAGAAATAATTATCATTGATGATGGTTCAACTGATGGAAGTAATGTACTATGTAGAGAACTCGCAGCAAAAGATTCTAGAATTAAAGTGATATATCAAGATAACAAAGGCGTTTCTGCTGCACGCAATAAGGGATTAGAATTTGTTAGTGGTGATTATATTACTTTCGTAGATGGGGATGACTGGATTGAAAGTAATATGATTGAATGTCTAGTAAAAGATGCTGAAGCTAATCAAGTAGATGCTGTTTTTTGCAGTTATTCCCGTAATTATGAGAATGGAAAAGAAATAAATATTGTTCCAAGACATGTAGGTATTGCTTCGCCTATAGACGCTATTGATGAATTATTAGATGTATATAATAAAAAAGCTTATCCAACTGGTATATGCAGTAAATTCTTTAAAAAATCTATAATTAATCTATTGCGTTTTAATGACACATTTAAAATTGGAGAGGACATAGCGTTTGTTGTTGAGGTGTTATTGAAGTGTAATGCTGTTTATTTGAATAATAGCCCTCTGTATCATTATTATATAAGAAATGGTAGTGCATCTCATAATTCGATTATAGCAAATAAGATAACTGAAATATATGCTTGGAAATATATATCTAATAAGCTTAAAGAACATCCTCTACAAGCTAATAGAGCAAAGGCAATAGAAAGCGGATGTTATATTAATGCCGTGTTAATTGCTTATATAAATGGTGACGTCAGAAGTAATTGTTTGTTACGTGAGATTTCGTCTAATTTTTTTTGGTTTTTCTATAAGTCCGATGCCTCTAAGTTGTCAAAATGTAAGAAAATACTCCTGCTTTTCTTAATTAGATTAAATGTACCGGCTAATGTAATTAAAAAGCTTGAAAGGATAAAAAATAAAAACTAAGAATGTTATGTAAGTGGATAAAAGTTGACCTGATACTAGATGCTTAGGAGAAAATATAGATATATATTTTCTTAGAGTATGATACCGTTTAGCATGTAGCGTTTCAGTATGGAACGATATCCTTGCTTAGTTGCATTAGAATCTTCTGGTAATTTATGAAATGGTGGTAAATATCACCAATAAGACTGTGCAAGTGGCCTTCTAATTAGGCTAATATATTCAGACAAGTATTTAGAATGATCTTCTAGCAATATTGTTTTAATAGAGAAGAATTGATGATTAAAAATCAATGTATCATAAGGAGAAATTAATGTCCATTGAAACTAAGCTAGTTAAAAACATCATTTTTTTAGCTATTTTTTGCATTTGTTTTGATAATATTCCAGAAATCTTTCAACTAAGTAGTTTAAGTGCAGGATTATCGCATATGTTTAGCTGGTATCTCCTGTTTAGTTTGTTTTGTATATATATATATAATAGGCTGTTCAAGAATATTATCCAGATAAAAATGGAAAAATATACAATTAGGTTCTGCTTAATTCTGATTTTTGTATTGCTGTGTAGTTTGTTCGCCGGGTTATACAACTATCCTTATTATGATGTCATTGCAGTTATCCCAGATAAATTTGTTGGAAAAGCGAATCTTATTTTAAAGGCTTTTTCTCTTATAGGCGTAGTACCAACAACTCATCGCTTAATTCAGTGGTGGCTATCAATCAGAATTTTAAAGGGTATTTTTTTAGGGACAATCTATACTTTTGGCTTTGCATATGTGTTATATTATTTTATTCGAAATCATTGGCAGGATTCTTATGATATATTGAATAAGGCTGTGCGATATTCTCTGTATCTTATGATATCCTACTCCATCATTGAACTTTGCTATTTGGCACATTGCTTGTGGGCAGAAAAATTTTTATCAGTCATTAATCCATTTTTGCATACTATTGCGTCAAGCCATAATTGGTGGCCGCCGTTATTATGGGAAGGACAGCTGCGTTCTGTCCTATCGGAACCTTCACGGATGGGGAACTATGCGGCATTTTGTTTGCCTATATTATGGTCCAATATTTTAATTCCAAATAAAAATCGAAAAATAACGATTGGAATTACTTCTTTATTTACTTTTATGATTTTTATGACAAAAGCTCGCACCCCTGTAGCTATGTATATTGGATTGCTATTACTTTTGGGGTGTTTTTTATGGTATCTGAAGGGTAAACAATATTTGAAAGGGTACGGTCTGATCTTACTAATTACCCTATTATCCTTCTCATGTTCCATTGGCTTTATTAATAATATTATGACAGTAAAAGTTAAAAACGCCGATGAAGCAGTTAATGCTTATATCGAATCTAATGTTGAATCTTTGGCAAGTAGTAATGAACGAAGTAACGGAGCACGGTATGCTCTAATCAAATCGAATTTAAAAGTGTTTGCGGAACACCCAATATTAGGCGTAGGGCAGGGATTAGCAACACCTTATATTATCAATCATTTTGATAATGCTGATTTGAGCAGTGGGGAAGTAAGAATGTGGATTAATGATTATCAGGAAAAGGGTCCGTTACAATATTCATTGGACGGAATGAATGAATATGTTACCCGTTTAGCCAATACAGGAATTGTTGGTACACTTCTTTATTTATTTCCCTTCTTCTATGTTCTTCTCCGATGGATTCAAAAAATAAAAAAAGTAAAAGGCATACAGCAAGTGCAAATACTTGGCATGGGTCTGTCATTAATTGGGTCTCTAGTAGTAGCTTGCAATGGTTCCTTGACCATACTTTATGCTTCTTGGATTATGCTCGCATATGTATATGCCAGTATTGAAGAGATGTAAGCAGCAGTGTTCTACAATATTCAACAGGCTAATTGCTGAAGTCGCTATGAATATGCCGGAGATTAGGTATTCATCCGTCCGGGAAATGGAAACTAGCATGTCGGAGAAAAGGAACCTTAGATTCCGGACTTTGGAAACTGCTTGAATCGATAATGTACCTATGCACTACAATGCGTGAGTAGTCACTAGTCTAGCTGTGCGGATATTTTTAGGTCATCTTGCAGGCAGCATTTGCCCAGCTTTTTTTGCAAGACGTTTTTAACCAACTTTTATACAGGCAACAGTGTTATCCAGAAGGGTATACATACACTTGACTTTTCAGTACAGTTTGCTTTTCTTCCGGTCGCTTAGCTGAGACAACAGCTTTTTGTTTTTTCTATGTAAATTTTTTGAAGCAGAATTTTACCACCCGGTTACACGTAAGATACAAGTGGTTAGTTAGTATGGCATTTTACTTTTTTTGGGAATAAGTAAGGTCGTGAAATCTAGAATAGCCACCTAGAGTAGGACAAGAAGCAGGAGAGGGTTAAAATATATGATATCCTTAGTAAAAATTAAAGAAATTAAGCAACTTATAAATTTATTGACTGCTATTTGTGTTGTTTTATCACTTGCATATATCAACATACCTTTAAGGGAAGCGGAATTTCAACCAGGATTTTGGTTTGTTAATCAATATTGGAATTATATAACACAAAAAACCACATCATTCTTTATATGCATTGCATTTTTTTATGCCAATTATATAAATAACAAGCTTTTCAATAAAATTGATAAAATGAGTGCATAAATCGGTGTAAGTTTACCGTCTGCACGGACTTTTTTTACCACCTTCTC
>ERZ791917.998-NODE-998-length-19066-cov-23.474830_pt1 | contig 19066 bp, 17 predicted proteins | sample MGYA00510138_ERZ791917 | MGnify/ENA primary metagenome ERZ791917 (study PRJEB30046, sample SAMN00792102) | human gut metagenome | study: EMG produced TPA metagenomics assembly of the A metagenome-wide association study of gut microbiota in type 2...
ATCCATAATTTTAAGTTATCAGTTATTCATACCGGTATTTTTCCTGGTGATATTCACTTTCTTCGATGCTTTGTATTTCTTTCCTTTGCGAAACTTTAATATATTCCAGAATGAAAGAAGTAATTGAACAGCAGAGAAGTTATACAGCTATTAAAAATGTGATGAATGACTTTTTGTCCCATTGTCGATATGAAAAAAGACTAAGTGAAAAGACGATTAAAGCCTATAAGGTAGATGGATTTCAGTTTGAGACTTTTGTCAACGGTGATTTTAATGTTACCTATTTTGAACACATAACCAAAGAAATGATAAAAAGATATATACAGACTATATCTACATTTAAGCCAAAGACAATTAAAAGAAAGATAGCATCCCTGAAAGCCTTATTCTCGTATTATGAATACGAAAATGATTTATTTGTAAATCCTATACGAAAAATTAGACTCCAGGTAAAAGAGCCTAAAGTATTGCCTGTCGTTATGCACTATAATGAGGTAGAGCAGATTCTCAGATATTTGTACGAAATAAGAGAAGAGAATGTTAAACCTCAAAGCTACACTTATTTGGCCAGAACACGTGATGTATGCATGATCGAAGTCCTGTTTGCTACTGGAATACGGGTTGCAGAACTATGCAGTCTGTCCTGTAATGATATAGATCTTGAGAATGGTGTTCTAAAAGTGAATGGTAAAGGCAGTAAGGAGCGAATAATACAAATATGCTCATCGGAAGTACTTGATATTCTAAAAGAGTATTATACTTTAGTACAGCCTCAGACTTTTTTCTTTGTGAACCGCTTAGGGAATAGAATGTCCGAGCAGTCAGTTAGATTGTTAATCAAAAGGTGTGTAACCGGTTTGCAGATGAACAAGAGAGTAACCCCTCATACATTTCGGCATACATTTGCTACATTACTTTTGGAAAGAGGGGTTGATATAAAATATATCCAGAATCTTCTCGGGCATAGCAGTATCGTTACGACGCAAATCTATACGCATGTCAGTATGAATATGCAGAAAGAAATACTACAAAGCAAACATCCAAGAAATGATATTGCTTTCAATCTCAGTAAGTAAACGTTTTGTACAGCTATATTGTTTTGTAGAAGGCTTTACTGAAATAAATTCAATGAGACACAAATTTATTTTCTCGTTTTATTTGCATTTATCATTTAGAATAGCGAATAATTGAATATGGTTTAGAAATCTGTCAGGTGAAAGGAGGATATACGACAGATAATTTAGTAGTAACATTTAAATGATATGATTATGTATGGTTTTTACAGAAAAAGAGACTTCTCTATACGTCAGAATTTTCTGACAGGAACTTTACGCTCACTAACAGTTGACCCACCTGGGCCTGATTCATTATTTGTGAAAATGTGGAAAAATAGTGAAGATATAGCTCAGCAGGTATTAGGTACAAAGTATTTCAAAGGTATTCAGAAGGGGGATCTTAATCCTAATGCCTACGGCTCCTTAATGGTGCAGGATGCTTATTATTGTTTCAAGGGAAGAGATGATTATAGTGCTGCAGCTGTCCATGCTTTTGATGGTGATTGTCGCGATTTTCTTATGGGAAAAGTAGAAAGCTATGACAGATATAATGAATATTATCACACGACATGGCATATTAGAGAGGCCCAGAGTGTTATTCCTGGTAAGGCTATAGCTGAATATGCTGAATATGAATCATACGTAGCCGGAAATCTTATATCCCCATATTTGTTTTGTGTTATGCTCCCTTGTGAATATCTATGGAACTGGGTTGCCAATAGATTGAGTGAAGATACTCCCCCCAATAGTTTATATTATTTCTGGATTGAAGGTAACGGAGGAATTCCAAATGGTGCATATCAGATGGCAAATATGCTTGAAAGGTATCGTTCTAGTTTGGATGAGTCAAAGGCAAACGAAATTTTTCGTAAAGCAATGACCCATGAGTTAAATGTTTTTAGTTCGGCAACAATTTTAACAGAAGAAACATTATGTCAAAAACAATAACAAAAGAATATAACGTATCTGAGATACAAAGAGGATATTTTATTTGTTGGAATATATGCACTCAGTGCTGGAATGCTTGTAAAATTGAATTGAGAGATGATACCAAGACTTATTTTTCATACGAGAAAAAATTTGAGAAGGATGGTCATATCAGAATGCTCGGCCAAGGCTCTGCTGACTGTATCGGATCTAATCTAAGGTTGATTGTCACTTGTGATACCGATACGGGGGAGATACGCCAGAGTATCAACTCTTATAATGTGACTGACAATAAGGCGGCTACGGTTGGGCACGGTTATAATTTGTGTGTTGAAGATTCAACAGATGAAGATTATAATGATATATATGTAGACCTTATTGGTTGGAAAAACAAGGGTTGACTTTATAAGGTTTTTGGGACATTCTCATAATTGGGGATACCAAAAGGGATAGGGACAACTTAGAATTCTCTCTATCCCTTATCTCAAATTGGCTACTTTATATTTCTAGTGGATTGAGTTCCTTTTTTTCCCGAGCTTTTCTTTTTAGATTGACCCAAATCTCGTTTCCCATCGCAATACTCTTTCATGTAATTGTTCAAGTTTATAGGTCTATAATCTTCAAAATAAATAAAGTGGGCTATTTCCTTGGTTATTTCCGCTATGCTCTTGTGTGAAGTGTCGATTTTTTTCACATCTTTGCAATCAAAAAGGTTCTCAAAGGTATAAGAACGAGTGGTACACCATTTTTCGTTGTATTTATTAGGATTCCTTTTATGTAATCGCCTATATAATTCTTCTAATTCTGCATATAATAAAATGATATGCCCTGAAACCAAATCTAAATCCTGGCTTGTTCTTTTATATTCTTGCTTCAATTTATTGCTGTGTTCTACAATATTTTGCGCATAAGTTATAGGGTCAAGTGGTGAGCGATCAATTATTTGGATTCCTAAATCTACTTTTTTTATTTCTCGATTTCTATATCTAAATTGTTTGGCAATCCATTTGTTTAATTCATTTCTCTCGTCTTCTGAAAGCGTAGAGTCATCTTCATAAAGTGCCTCGTTTTTTTCATCAAATTCGCTATACACCTTATAGCTCTTCATCATGTTTAGTACACTTGTTTTGCCGGTACCGGGAGCACCAGATATATAATAATTGCACACGGTATTTAAACCTTCTCCACAGAGTAAGTCTACCAACGAGTCATGAGGCTGATTAAGTAAATATCCCAGTTGCTCTATTTCAGAGTCGTTCATGAATAAAACTATAAGATTGAATGTATCGAAATAGCTTTCTTGAATAGATTTCATCTCTTCAGTAGATAATTCCGGTTTATCTTTATAATAATAAATATAGTAATTAAAGTGACCTGGATTAGTAATAGCGTTTTGTCTTAATAGGTGTCTTAATGTAGAGTCAGTTAATGAAAGTCCTATAAATAAAGTTGTGTATCTTGAAAAATAATACATTATAGGATTATAATATCCCATAATACTATCTCGTAACTGGTCTTGAAATGATTTTTCTGAGAATACGAAATGGTCACTGATAGAATCTACCAAAGATTCTGGAAGAAATCCATTAGGATGGATAATTACACCAGGCTTTTTGAAACTTACAGATAGATTCTCTGTAGTATCGATAATCTTTCCCCATTTTTTAGGACTTTGAATCTTCCTGTTTTGAATGTTTTCGTTTTTTGTAGTTTCACTTTTTATTATAAGCTGTTCAATAAGATCATCAAAATTATAATTGATTGTGATCGGTGATTTTTTTATTATTTCAAGATATTGACCTAAATAAGGATGATGAAGAATCTCTGATTTACGATTTTTATATAACTCATGGCGAATAATTTCGATCCAATTATAACGAATATGATCCTCTGGAAATAAGTCCTTGGAGTTGATTAGATGTTCTTGTTGATTTTTTTTAAATTTTTCATATAGAGCTTGTATTATCGAACTTAATGACATCTGTGTGTTGAATATTTGTTCTCCTTTAACTTGCTCGTTACTTGCAATACGACTAACTAATTCCTTCCAGTTAGGTATACCCCACGAATAACTTACTCCTGCACCAAAACAAAGAATCAATTCGTTGTCTTCTACTTTTTGGCGCATATCTATAATGGCTTTGCAATATTGTTTTATCAATTTGGTTTTATTATCAGACTCATCCATTTTTCTGTAGTTTTAATAATGTTTTTTTGAGGTTTTCTAAAGTTGTAAGCTCTATACAGGACTTAAATATCATTAAATTCAATGGCATGAATTTACGATACATTCTTACATCGCTGCGGATTCCAATAATCGGTTTATTCAATGAAGAAGCATAGCCTAGCTCCCATGCTGTACCTGAATCCACATCGACTCCGTCAAGATTTGCAACAATTATATCAGAATTTTTCAAGTTGTTCAAATCACTATTAAATGCTTCCTCTAAAGTGTTGTTGGCAACAATACCGACATCACGTTGCGCCATAAATGTTTTACATCCTATTTCCTTGCAAATTGAATCAATTCGCAAATTATAGTCTCTTTCGCCTTCCGAGAAAATAGGCCCAGCAATAAAAATTTTTTTCATAAAGTGATATTTAAAAAATTTAATTTGCAAAATTACTTTTTTATGTACAATATTACTTTTGCTTACATGATATTTTATCTCATTTAGCTTATAGTTTATTGTCGCTGTATTAAAAATTCAGCCAATTTAAATACACGAAGTGTCTGATGTGATCTTTAAATTCCAATTTATTTCCTCTCTTTCCATAAAGGATTATCAATAAATATCCAGGAAGAAGATTCCCATACAGTATATTCACCGTTGCTTACAGATTGTCCTTCATACGTAACCTTTGCCTTGCCATCTTTGAAAGGGAAGGCAAATTTATAGCTTGGAGGGATGATTACCTTACCCATAGTATCTGCAAATCCGATAGTGCCATCTTCATCTATGATTCTGAATAATCCTTCTTGTGGGTAGTCGGGGCCATTGTCATATTTGAATACGTTAAAAAGCTTATTGCCTTTTTTGTCAAGGCATACTATTTTCCCGTTTCCTTCAGCCACAAATCCAATATGGTTGATTGTGTCGGTGTAGGCAAATGGATACATACATGGTATTACAGTATCACCGCTTTCTGAGAGATATCCGAATAAACCGTTATCTTCGACCACGAACAACTTCTCGTCAGGAGTTCTCGTACAACATGCAAGCCCGACTGTGCAGATGAATGAAAAATACAATAGGATTCTGTTCATGATTCTTTCTATTGGTTATTGTAAAACATAGAGCTCAACATCGCCACAATCCGTAAAATAAGCTTTTCCTTCCACTTTTTCACCGTTAAACAAATCCACGTGTCCGGAAGCGTCGCTCCAATTACAGTTCCTGAAGATTATGATTCCCTTTTTTCCTTTGAAATCTTCCAGTTTTTTCCCTTTTATTGGTGTGCCACCTATCTTTTGCTTGATGAAGCTAAGCATGTCAGTTACTCTATAAAGATACCATTTCTTGTCCTTTCCCGAAGATGTGGCACCGTCATAGCGTGATATGGGCATACCCGAATAGTTAAAGGCATACGACAGACGTATTGCACAGGCGTTAGTGAAGAAGCCGGCCTTTATGTTCTCTTCTACTTTTCCGCCGATTAGTTTACCGACCGCTGATGTTGGTAGATCCTTAACTTTGCTGAAGTTGGAACTCAGTGTTGAATAAGTAATGCTCATAATGTTCTTTTTTAGTTCGTTAAACATTTATTCTAGAATAGCTTCAAGTGGTCAGCTTCATGTTGAAAGATTCGGTAAAGACTAATCATCATCTTGTCTATAATGATCAGTAACGCAAATCTTATATAATAGTTTTCATAAACAGAGTCTATGCCGGAAAGAATTTCCAACGAGGGTCTGTTTTGCTGGTATGAGGTCAGATTATGGGCACACCTGTTTCTGTGAATGTACAGACGGCTATACATTTCATTTAGTCCTTTTTTTATGGTACATGTAAATGGTTTGTTGCTATCATTATTATGAGTACAATTACTGCAGTTTTTGAAGAATGTAGAAATGTCAAGACAATCTTTTCCTATGCTACTGAAGATTTCCACATATTCCTGATACTCTCTTTCACAAAAGCCCATACTGCTTGTATTTGCATGAAACTCGTCCAGGATATCTTTTGTGCTGTTCCATATTTCATTGGTGTCTATTGTCGAGATGTTAAAGTCTTTTTTCTGTTTGACAATTGCCTTTCTTAGAAAATTTAGAACTTTTCTTTTATCAGTTATTTGGGAACATTCATTCAAATTCCAGGGGAAATATATTTCACGCCGCAAATCAAAATCTATGGTGGCGATTTCCCAGCATATACATTTCATTTTTTGCTCTTGCGCACCTGTCATTTTCATGAAGATAGATTGCATGATATTATCCCATAACGGGTACATTTCAATTCCCCAACTCATTGAGTGGGTTATGGTGGATGTATCACACAGGATATCCGATACAGGTGCTAATATGAAGTCAGAATGCACACTCATGGCCTACTTAAATATTTTTGATATATCTCAATTGATTTGGAAATTCTTTCACGCAGATATTTGAGGCACGCAGGAGATTTCGTATGCAGATTGTTATTTCCCTTTATGTCCCTGATTGCGCTTTTCAACTCCTCCTCTAATGCTTCTTTTCTGGATGTATCTAGTGTCCTCTTCTCAAAAGCTATGAAATAGATAAGCCCGAAAAAATAAATATCCAGATCTATGATTGACTGAAAACGTCTCTTATAGCCAAGTTCTGTAATGAGGGTGTCAATGCTATTCAGATATGGTTTGTAATCCTTATCTGGGAAAATATTGGTAAACCTACCAAATATATCAGAATCTTTGTCTCCTACAACAGAGTAAATGTATGTTTCATAATAGCTCTCCATTTTGCTTGCATATCCATACCCGATACCTCTTTCCGAACCCTTTTTCTTGTACTGCGAGAGTAATGCCGCATATCTTACAAAGTCCATACTGCTTTTTCGGGATTTATCAACGACACTGCTTGATATTTCCTTGCAGAATCCGGGATCAAACCATTCTTTGAGCTGATGGTTCAGGAAGTAGAGGGAAGCTCGGCTTTCCAGTACGTAAAGTGACTTTCCGCGTATGTTGATGTTTCTGAATAAGGTGGAGAAAAACTTCTGTTGTTCTTCTTCCGTAGTAGTTGATGGAACGATATAGGCAAAACCAAGGAAATTCTTGTTAAAGAAATCATCGTCCAGATGTTCAAGGCTTTCATATTTTTCTTGAGGACATTTAGCCATAATTTCTTCCTTGCTATTACCTTTGGCCAATAGCTCTTTAAAAGTCCATTCAATCATATTTTCCTGTTCATCGTCATCCGAGTCATCATCATTTTCATTTGCAAGACTTTCTATATTCCCAGATCCTGCCTCTTTTTTGGGGAAACGTTCGATGTATGCCAGAAGTACGGAAGTAAGTCTCTGCTGGCCATCAATGATCAGGTTATCTTGTCCGTTTGCTGTTTTATAAGCTCCGATAGTCACAGGTGGGATGAATTGTTTTTCTTTGAATGAGTCAATCAGGTTGGTATAGTCATCTTTGTTCCATACAAATGTACGCTGATATTCAGGCAACACTATGTTGCGCTTCAGTATCATCTGTATCCAGTAGGCTAGTGAATACTCGCCATAATATGTCCGGTTGTTATTCATTTTAAACTACAAAGGGATTAAAGGTTTATTTATATGTTTATAAAGGTGCGCATAATATAAGAAAACTTATTGATACTTGGAAATATTTTCAGGAACTTATTAATGTTAATAATGAAATTGGGTATCTTTGTAGAAGAAATTAAAAAAATAATTCAATGGATATAAGGCAAATAATAAAGGAAAAGCGTGATATTTTTAAAGCCATGGATCAGGCAATAGACAAAACATTAAATGTACAAGATGCTCAAATGCGTAAGGAAGGTAGATTGGAGCTGGATAAACTACGGGGCAAAGACCCGGCAGTACCTTTTTTTATCGGTTATGCGTATGAATTTGAATATGATTGTTCTAAAGATACGGAGTATGCCCAAAAAGCGATAGAAGAGTATAATAATCTTATTAATTATGAATATGCTTTTTTACATGCAAGTATTGAACGGTTGCAGAGTGCTGTAAATAGTGTAAAGCCATAAATGTATAAAGAATCTATATTCTTGAAAAGATGTTTGCTCGTGGTAAGAACAGACATCTTTTTTATTGTGAGTTTTGCTATATTCAATGAAGATTGATAAGATTGTCAAATATCTTAATTCTAACACAATTATGGGAAATAATATAAATCTTTGTGATAGTGTTGTTGACATAATATCATTGATATTATGGATATTACTAATGATGTTATTAGTAACAATGTGTTCTGGCAACAAATTCATGCATCGATTTTTACCTATTGGATTTGTAGAAAGTAAATGGAAATATTTCCTTATATCTTTTATTCTGGCTTTTGTGTTGATTTTTTTCTTACTTCTTGTTTGCATTTTTAATGAAGGGGAGTTTTTCTGGATAGTGAATAAGAATATCTCAACAGAATGGGAAACTTGGGGAGGTTTTGCCACTTGCTTGTCTGCAATCTTCACGTTGATAACTGTCTTTTATGCTTATACTGCATTTACGAATTCCAATAGGGCTTTGAAGTCACAACAGAAAGCTGCCGAAAGAGCCTCATTTGATGCGACTTTTACACAGATGTTTGCACAGCATAATATTTTGTATGCCAAAAACAGATGTTTGAGGCACAAGCATTGTCATTTTGCAGAGTTTGTTGAGTTCTTTGAACGAATGTCCGTTAGGCAGGACATAAGTATATCCAAAATTTGGAGTAAATATAACGAAGTTCTGGATTGTGGTTGTGGTGCAGGATGTTCAAGTAACTTCAAGAACTATTTTAAGTATATACATAGGGAACTGACTTTCATACGTGGAAAAATAGAAGCTCAAAATGGTATAAATGGAAGTTCTTCCTGTTGTTCTAACCGACAATATGAAGCGAATCCGATGCCTGCTTTCTTGGCTGATTCCATAAAGGAATACGTAAGGTTAATAGAGGGGCAGATGAATAATGACGAGTTGTTCTGCTATTTCATAAATCAGTTGGATTATTATGAAAACCATCCTAATGAAGAGAAGGAACTGCAGTGGTATTTTCAATACTTAATAGATATGTCATTCTTCAAGGAGATATGTAAAGATACATACAAGTACCATAATATGGTTAGACGGGCTGTTTGGATATTTATGATGAATGTCGGTCAACATCAAAAACTTCTTCCTATAAAATTAGAGTGGATAAACTATAGCGAGTAACCCTCCTCGCTGTTAGTTTATTCTGCTTCTATGAGTTCAAGAAAGCAATGATTTCATCGCTGCAGGTTGCTGCCTGTTTGAATCCATTCGGTAATACCATCAGGCATCCATTGTCGCTATATAGGGCACCTGTTTGTGAGTTTTCCTTTTTATATAGTTGACGGATAACTTCATTTAAATCCCCACAATTGGTCATGCGACAAAGAAATTGTCCCAAATTCTTGCTTAACCAATATTCTCCATGCATTATATCTTCTTTGGAAATCTTCCAAAAGTCAATAAGCACGATACGCTTTAGGTCGCCATGCAAGAAATTCATTCTTTCCAGGAGGTTATTACAATACAAATCTCCAAAGCTATATCCTGCAATTACCAGTTTGTGATTTCTAATGATACAATTGGTCATATTGGCATGATAAAAGTCAAATGGAACGCAGTTTAGCTTATCCGTTTTACGTAATCCTGTAACGATAGGAGAAGAATAATATGTTTCTCCTGATTGGGTACAAGGTTGGCTTTGTCCTCGTCCTGTCATTAACCATTTAACTGTTGTGTAGTCTGGATATTTATATAAGTCTGGGACAGAAAGGTATAAATGTCTTTATTAAGATTTCAAGTTTCCTATATAGAGTCCTGATAATACCGATACTTGGATGAATCACTTTCCGAAGTATAATTATATGTCTCGTATGAAATCTCCCACGGACATTTTCCAAGAGTCTTGACTATTCTTCTGACAACTCATTATATGATGCAAAGCTATCATAAGTTTAACCCAGTTTCTTGCTTATTAGATACGATGAAGTGTTGGAATCCAAAGGAACATATTTTCCCGGATTAGCGTAGAATTGAACAATACTGAGCTTTCTCTTTCCGACACATTTAAATTCAATGCCGTTTGAAAAAATCGTTCATCAATCTTCCCTTCTTTCACCTGTTCAAACAATTTTCATAATACATTTATATCATGCTTGTTCCTTATCGATTTATGTGGAAACAGATGTACTTTCATTGGATATGTTGTCGGGATACCAGATACATCCGTCGGTTTTGAGCATCTAAAGTGTAGCTTACACCTTAAATCTTGTAGGATTTCTACTCTTCTTTTATCGGAATGAAACTTATTGAGATACGAAAAGAATGTAAACGGGTATATCTCTTCCAAAATAATATCTTCGCCTCTTTCTGAACCATATCAAAAAATGAAAATGCTAATTTCTTTTAACATAGATATAAGTTCCGGTTGGCTATTCTGTTTTCCAAGTAACCAATCGAATAGTTTTTTATAGAATGGTAGCCATGTGAATTTTTATTCCATATCTAATGAAGTTTATTTACTATTTGCAATTTTACTCTTTCTATAAGTATTAAAATTCACCATTTCTATTTGCTCTATTCTTACAAATAGGGAGATGGTGAAAGTTGAATATTTAATATATTGTTAAAATCTTTAAAATATTCAATTAAATTTTTTGAGCTAACTATATACATACAATAATCATATCCAAAATGAATTTGTAATTGTCTGGAATACAATTTACACCATATTCTCTCTCTCAATATTTTTCGTATTAGCGTTGTTATACGCTTCAAGGGGATAAATTCTCCCTCATAATATTTTAGTTTATGAGGATTTTCTAATTCACAAATTTCAAATTCACTCACAAGCATGACCTTAGATATATGCAGTATTAGATTCAGATAGGACATTTCTATTTGCATATAATCATCCTTTGATACCAATTTATTGATATCATAATAGCTAGTCCAACCGGAATCTCCGGCAGAAATATGACGATATATTTTATAAGAATATCTATGCATATAAACTAATCTCCTATTCGATTAAGATTGCCATCATATGTGCCTAATCTTGTTTGTTTACTTCCTAAATTAGATATTGAAGAGGCTCCTTTCCAAATACCACCATTATGTGAATCAATGTCTGGAGAAATATACTTTGGTGCTGTTTTAGGTCTTTGAGGCTTGTTTTTCCCTTTCAAACTATCATTTCGTTTATATATGGGTTGACCGTGAGATTTTTGGTTTACTTTATCATACCCTAATCGACTTGCTTCTTCATCATAACTCTTGGACAACCCTAGAGTATCAATCCATGTGTTAGTGTTGCTAACATATCCGTAGAGGTTAAGTATTCCACCATCAAGTCTAATCGGATCCTGCGAAATATATATTCCCATTTGTGGCGAGTAATACCTGAATCGGTTGTATGCCAGCTCAGTCTCCCGGTCATAGTACTGCCCCTGGAATAGGAACGGTATCATTCCTACGTTTCCGGTCTCCTCGATGACTCCACCGTTCATGTCAAGCGTCCTGCTCCACACCTCATTACCGTCCGCATCGTATGCCTCGGTAGGAGTGCCCAGATGGTCTGTCAGTATGGAATAGGCTCTGCCTTCCTTTATCATTGCCGCAGGCACGAAGGATTCCTCCTCGAAGAGCCAGAGCGTGCGTTCCTTGCGTTCTTCCTCGGTCAGCCACTTATCCTCTTCCCTTGAGTAGCTCCGTCTCTGCTTCCACTGGTGCAGTGGCACGTTCCCGTTCCACATCCAGCGTGTCACGGTCGTTCCGAAGCTCTTCGATAGCCTTCTTCCCAAAGCGTCGTATTCGAATGTCACTTCCTCTCCGTCTGGTCGTACCACCTTTGCCAGCGATCCGTCAGCGTTCCACCTGTATTTCCAGTGCTCCTTCTTTCCGTCCAGCCATCTTCCCGTACCGATGTATCGTTCTGTTAGATTCCCGTCCTTGTCATACTCGCAGTGCCACTTTCCGTCCTGTTCTATGGCTCCACCCTTCAGGAAGCGCCTTACCGTGCAGTCGGGGTCGGGGTACAGGTTTCCCACGCTGTCGCTCTTTCTCCACTGTTCCGTTCCGTCTCCGTACTCGGCATACTCCAGCTGCCCGTTCGGAGTGTACCCGTACCGGGTCGTTCTCCGTCTGCTGTCCTCCATTGCGAGCAGTCGGTCTGCCTTGCCCCAGCGGTAGCGGCGCATGTGCCGTGTCTGCGCGTCCTTTCTCGTGCGTGCATCCACGAGGCGGCCAATGTTGTCGTAAGCGAAACTTCGCATTACGCCTCCGGGCAGCATACGTTCTATTTCAAAGCCCAGTGTGTCGTAACTGTGCTGCGACTTCCACGGCATTTCACCGTTCCCGCTGCCGTCCCCGGCCCGGAACTCCGTCAGTTCTCCGAACTCGTTGCGTTTGTATTCCAGATTCGCCCCGAGCGTACTCTGCAGGGACAGTATCTGTCCGGTCCTGTCGTAGGTGCGTGTGATGGTCTCACCGTCTGCCGTTTCCATTACCGGCAGTCCCAGTGCGTTGTAGGCAAACTCCACTCGGCTTTCACCCCGTGTTGCTTCCACGAGCCTTCCCGATATTCCATATTGGTAGGTCTGGTCGGGTTCATCCGTCGTCACATACGATACCCTTTTCACCCTCGATGCGTTGTCATATTCGTATTCCCGTACGATTCCGCTCGGCAGCCTTTCGCTGGTTACTCGTCCGGCTATGTCACGTTGGTATATCCTCGTTCCTCGGTCAAACCCTGTTTCCCGGATTACGTTGCCCACGTCGTCAAAGTCGAACTCATAGTATTGCATCCGCTCGTTTATCACGTGGCGCAACCGTTCTTCCTTGTCATAATGGAAACCTACCACACCTCGGCTGTCCTTGCGGTGTGTCAACTTCCACATGCCTGAGTAGGTGTATTCCACCTTTTGCAGGTCATCCCGGTATTCCAGTAGGTTGTCTATGCCGTCATATCTCAGGTGTATGCGGTTGCCGTCGAAGTCCTTCACTTCCGTTACGCGTCCGATGGCATCATAGTGTCTTGTCTGTACGGCACCCTTCGGGTTTGTCACCTGCGTGCAGCGTCCCAGTCCGTCGTAGCGGTAGCTTGAGGTGTTTCCCCGACTGTCTGATGCTTCCGTCAGATTTCCGTCCTTGTCGTAGCTCAGTACGGTTTTTACACCATACGGATTAGTGATGCTTTCGGCCATTCCTTCGCGGTACTCTATCCGGGTTTTCGCTCCTTCCGGATTGGTTCGCTTGGTCACATTTCCCTTTGTGTCATAGTCGAACTTCCATGTTCCGCCGTCAGGCGTGGTTACGCTCAGCGGCCTGTTGCGCAATGCCCCCTTGCGGAAGAATACGGCCGATATGCTGCCGCCTCCCGGATTGGAACTGTCGGTACAGTTTCCCCAGCGGTCGTATTTGTACAGGCTGCTGTTGCCTGCCGGATCAGTTTCCTGCAGGAGCTTGCGGTCCGAGTCGTATTTCCATCGGTGTTCGCCTCCGTTGGCATCCACCTTCCGATACACCAGTCCGTCCTTGTGGTAATATTCTGTCGGCTTGTCATGGCTGTCAAGCACTTTGGTCATGCCATCGAGGAATTGCAGCTTGTGGTCGTATATGCCTGCGTCTCCCCATGTATGTATGCATCGGGATCCGATTTCGCTGCCGTCGTATTCAAAGAACCAGTTCAGTCCGTTTCTCCATGTTTCCTTTACGATCAGCCTTCCTTGGTATTCGTACCGCATGGCATCGCCCACGGCGTTGCGCTGGCATGTCATATTTCCCTCCGCATCATATTCGTATGATGCGAGTATTGTTTCTTCTCCCTTGTTTTCGGGGTGTGGCCCTCTTATTTCCAGAATGCGTCCGCTGCGCTCGTCGCATTCCACAGCAAGCCTTCTTCCCGCGCTGTCGGTTATCTCCTTCAGGTATCCCTTGCCATTGTACCCGAACCGTATGGCGAATCCGTTCGCATCCGATACGCTTTCCAGCAGATGTACGGAGTCGTATTCCTTCTGTGTGAATCGGTAGTACAGGTCTTCGTCCATGTCCCAGATGCAGTAGCCGTCCTTTTCTTTTCTAGCTTCTTTGCGTTCTGCACGTATGAACGAGGGCTTCTTCTCAGTCGGTAGCGGGAAGGCTACGGGTATTCCGTCGGACATTCGTAAGGTGAGGATACCGTCTTCCACTACGATACCCATGTCGTATGCATGGTGCCATCCGTTTCCCAGTGGTCCTTTATAGTCGCTCCGGCTGTACCAGGTACGTTCCCAGGAGAGAGGGACCGGACCGTCTATCCAGAAATCTTCCTCGTCTGTGAAGAATGTGCCGCTTGCCACGTCCACCGGGTGTCCAGTCACGGTACAAATAGCCTTGTGCAGCATATCTTTAAGTAAGTTACATTTTATCTTCTTATTAACGGTTTTATGTAACTTGTCTGCTGTTTTTTGTGTCTTCTTTTTATAAAATCTTAAAAATGCACCTTTACTTTTTTGGGAAAGTATAGTTATTGGGTTTAATGGTATTGGAACTGGGTTTGTAAGTATTTTTTTTACTTGTGGAATAGGAGAAATGATGCCTGTAGGCAAAAATAATCCTGCAGTCTTATGTACACTAGGTAATCCTAAGTCGTTACAATCTAAATGAAGATGTGCTCCTCCTCCCGAAAGTGGCATACTATCTGCCAATACTGTTAAACTCCCCATAAATGCATGTCCATTGTTTTTGGGAATTGAGGATGATATCGTAGAAAACCCGGCTCCCATAGGAACATGAGGGATATTTCTTGTAAAAGTGGATGCTGTTGCACGAGGAATGAAATCTCCAATTTTCACTGTAGCTCCCATAGAACTGATTATAAGTGTAGCTACTGTATGTGACATTTTAGCTAAAAGAGCAGAATCTGAATCTGTAGCTTCATCAGGATTAGGTAGTACTTCTTGTACTATGTACTCAGCAGTGTTTACTGTTATAAAGTCTGCTGGCTCCATTAGAAAACCTATATAGGGATGTGCCATTGGTACCTCAGTTGCTGGTGGTATATTTACAAGATGAACATCCACTCCAATTACTGGGTCAAGTTGTTTGGATATAGGTAAGCATGCCTGTCCTTTAATCCCTAAATTTTTTATAATAGGGATTATGGCAGCTTCAGATACATTATCTGCAAGACTACTGATAGCAATTTTTGCTTTTAATCCTGTATCAATTGCATTTATAGAAGGTGACACTCCTGCTTCCGAATTAGATGAACTATTGGAAATAACATCTGAAAACTGCTCACAGACTGTAATCTCAAGCTGGGAACTTACTTGATCAAAATAACTTGTTTCTATGGACATTGCTATTTATAAACTTTAAAATAAAAAAATAACAATACAATGATTGCTAATATCAAAAATACAGCATACCAAAATCGAAAAGTAGTAGGACCAAAGAGTTCTACAAAATAGTTACCTAACCATGTTCTCGGGCGACATACCCACTGCCAATTTAAAATAACCCCTATTAAAAATAAAGCTATTACTCCTATTAGAGCAAGATAGGCTTTATCTGGATTATTTGCAAAAAAATCTTTTATTTTCTCTGAAATAGATTTTGTTTCTTGCATATTTATTGTTCATTTACATGATACTTTCCAAAATTTCGTTTATATTGATATAAAAAATCTTCCCAATCCTTACCAATAATACAGGTTAAAGTCTGGTCTATCTCATCATTGCTGATAAAAGACTGACGTTTGGAACTTTCAAGCAGTTTAAGTAGCAATAAAGGATAAGATGAATGTTTTATCAAATCGGAGGATAGTTTCTCTGCCAGGTAAAAGCCCTCTACATAACAGTGGACTGCTTGCATGGAATCGTGTGCTTTTTCCCAACACCATCCGCACATTCTTAATGCCTCGGCTTGCATAAGGTAATCTTTGCATTGTAAATATGCATCTGCACCTTTTTGGTATGTTTCCGCTGCTTCTTGCCACTTGGAACGGCGTACCTGTATGGAGGCTTTCCCTAAAAGCGAACTGCCGAGAAGACGCCCCGATAGAGACGGGTCAAGTTTCCCTTCCCCCAGTCGTGCCGCTTCAACTGCTTTGTCTGCAAAATACAAGGCCATATCTATGTCCTTTCGTGTAATGCGGTCTGTATAAAGAATGGTATACACTATAACGAACTGGCTCAACCAGTTTAAATCCTTTTTGACATTGATCAAAGCCATATCAAGGCATTTGTGTGCGTACAGGTCGGTTTGGCCGACATCTCCTTTCTTTACACTGTTCATGAGTCGAATTAACGCCAGTCTGAAAGAGGATAAGGTTGGATCACTCCGGTCTTCGTTGGCTGCTTGTTCGGCCAGTTGTTCGGCTGCTTCATCCATATCTATCGGGGGATAGATGGAGACTGTTTCTTTCTGGTAGGTCGTCATGAGCTTGCCGAACTGTTCTTGGCCGATGATGTCACCGGTTCCCCATACCATCTGTTTGTCGAACGGTTGGGAGAGTGCCTGATTGAACCACTGCCGGCATCCTTCATAGTCCGCAGTGCCTTCCAGATTGAAAATGAAACTGCATTTCATGTCTGTACCGCTGATAAGTTCACGGGTCAGCCGGTTGAGATTTTCTACTACTGTCTGGGCTGCATTGCTGCTATTTATGGTGCTTTCATCTGCCTGCCATTCCACTTTTTCAAAAATGATGTCTTCAGGCTTCTTGGAGTTGTTCCAGTACTCTATTTGTTTGCTGATATATTGCAGTACATTTTTGCTGAACTCCATTGCGGATGTAAATGGAAGAGCGATAACGAAGACCATGTCTTCTTCTTCGCTGTCGATGGCCAGCATGTAGTCATAGAAGGCCTTGAGCATGGTCTCGTCACCCTGATTGATGACAATGCGTATCATCTTTACCGGTTGTGCCACGGCATTCTCCCAAAGGTGGAGCATATTGTCCGCTATTTGTTGTATGGCATTGCTCATAGGTCAGTTCAGTTTTACGATTGTACCTGCTATGGCGGTTGTTCCGCTGGAGTCCACGGTTGCCTGCGTGGTACCCGAAAGGGTTGCTGTTTTGCTTCCCGTAGCGGTCACGTCACTTCCTTTTATGTTATATGCCTCTTCGGCACTGCTGTTTATTATTTTTGCAGTCTGCGTGATTTCGTTGGCGGCCGTTTCCGTAATCTGGGCTTCTGCGGAGGATTTGATGTTTCCTTCGCTGTCCAGTTCAATGCTGGTATTGCCTACGCACAGCATGATGGATTTGGATGCGGAAATCTTGATGTTTCCTTTTCCGTCGGCGGCATAGCTGTTGCCGGCCTGATCCGTTATGGTGATGCTGCCTTCGTCATCATTTATAGTGAGGGTGCATCCGCTCCGGGTGGTCAGGCTCTTTTTCTTGTTGCCGCTGTCACCGCCTGTACCTGTCTTCCCGTTGAACAGGCTGCCCATTACGAATGGACGTTTCGGGTCGTCATACCGGAATCCAACCAGTACGATGTCGTCCTTTTCAGGGATGAAGACAAAACCTCTGTTGGTTGATACTTTATTGCTTATTCCGGCATCAGGAGTCATGACACGTATCCATGAGGTTGTCATGCCATCGCCCTGCCAGTTCATCTTTACCTGTACGCGTCCCTGTTTCTTGGGGTCATCGTTGCTTATCACTACCGCCTGCTGCGTCTGCGCCACGGGTAGAGGTACTTCCGGAGCCGGAAGACTTGTTGTCTGCGAGTAGAGTGCGGTAAAGTTGTTGTTGTAGCTTTCTCCGGTTCCGGCTATATGGGTAATTTCTGTGATGAAATATTCACCTAAAGTCTTTTCAATAAAATCAAATTGGAAGTTCTGGATTGCGGTTTGTATTTCCACTACGCTGCCGAGTGTTATCCGGTTGCAGTCCGTTTCACAGGATATGTAATGTGAAGGCGAAGCATCGCTCTGCTGTTTCTTTTGGAAATGGTTTTCTGCCTGGCTGTCGTTGGCAACCCTGATTTCCGTATGTTGGAATGCTTTCGATTTGAAGAGTTTGACAGAAGCGTCAAAAGCTGTTTGTCCCAGCATGTTCATACCGGTGGGAACATTGGAAGCGGTACCTTTGTTGAATTTGCCGTTGGCGGTGTCGTATGAGTTTCCTTCTACCGGGCGGGCAAGCGTCTGGATTCCTATGTTCAGGTCGGATATTTCGCGTCCGTAGCTCAGCGGTATGGCTGATGGCAGTTTGTCAGGCTTGCCGAATACAAGTTGTTTCCCGTCATAGTACAGCCATTCGTGATATTGTCTGGCCAGCCTGCGGATAAAGTCGAAGTCGCTTTCCATATACTGGCATTCGTATTCTATGTCAGTTGTATATTCCGGCTTGATGGCGCAAGGCACACCGGCCCTGTCGCATATTTCCTTTACTATGCTGAATAGCGTGGTATTGGTCCACGAAGCACAGTTTAGTTCTGTTTCAAGAAGGAAGGTCAATGAATACCCCTGGATAAGCAGATAGCCGTGATTGCCTTTGGAGCGGTGCAGTCCCACATGTGTCACTATCCCTTTGAAGCTGTTGCCGCCCAAAAGGATTTCCGCTTGCTTGCCTATCCAGTTCATGCTGTTGTCAAGCGTATGAGTCTTGTAGAATTCACCGGACTCTATATCCATGTGAACTTCAAAATAATGATGGTCATTGATGCACTGTTTCAACACAACCTGAAAAAAGGAAGGAAGAGGAACATCATCAATATTGACGGTTGTCATCTTCTGTTCAAGCATAACGGCAATGATTTTTTAGGTGAATAAATAAAATTGCCGCTTGACGGATTGAGCCCTTCAAGCGGCAATATCTTACATTCCGCTTAGGGGCGTTGCCCCGAAGCGTTTAGTTTTTCGGCCATCTGTTGTCAAGCGCAGCGTTGCCCACATTGATAA
>ERZ791917.1007-NODE-1007-length-18886-cov-16.235941_pt1 | contig 18886 bp, 17 predicted proteins | sample MGYA00510138_ERZ791917 | MGnify/ENA primary metagenome ERZ791917 (study PRJEB30046, sample SAMN00792102) | human gut metagenome | study: EMG produced TPA metagenomics assembly of the A metagenome-wide association study of gut microbiota in type 2...
GGCTCCCCTTTCAAAACCCTCGAAAGTTTTCTTTCGAGGGTTTTGTTTTATGCGCTTTTGAAAAACCAGGAAAAAGAAAGGAGGAGCTGGCGCTCCTCCTTTTCTATTCTGGTCCAGCGAAAAGGTTCCATAAGGCCACCGCAGCCGCGTTTTCCGACTCGTTCATCCTCTCACAGATACCCTCAGAAAGTTACGAAAGATCCTCTCACAGGAATATTGCTGTAATCGATTTTTGGACCTAAAAAGAATTTAGAGGGCTTACACCTACTAAATATGCTTTTGTCACACCTCTGGACGGCACATTTATGGTGTGGTATAATTACAAAATCTTGATTAGATCTAAGGTGATTTTGTGTCTATTTTCGAACGTAAGACAATCCACTCTATGCAGGTAGCTCTTGGATTGGCCGGGTTCGGGTATTTGGGTTTTGTTGCTGGTTTGATCTGGCCTTTCGCCAATTATCTCGGGTTCGCTGCCCTCGCTGCTGGTGTCGTCCTTCTCCTTATTAAGAAAACCGATCTGGATCGACTGAGGTCTCTGGTTTCCGGTTTCGGAGGGCACAGCGCTTAAAAAGCGTTCACAAAACAACTGAAAAAGCTTCGGCTCCGGCAGAACCGCTGGTCCGAAGCTTTTTTGTTATCACTGCCGCCTCATCTGTTTCCTTCCGTGATACCCTCATTGTCATGACACAAGATCTGTTTGGCACAACGTTGCCGGAATTGGCTCAGACAGCCCAGGAATCAACGAAACCGGGCCATGGCCGAAGCGTGGAAAAACCGCCTCTGGCAGAACGGATGCGCCCGAAAACCATTGACGAGGTGATTGGGCAGAAGCATCTGCTGGGCCCCGGCATGCCTCTCCGTACGGCATTTGAGTCAGGGCATCCTCACTCCATGATTCTGTGGGGGCCGCCCGGAGTCGGAAAGACCACACTTGCCCGACTGATGGCAAATGCGTTCAATCTTCCGTTCATTTCTATTTCTGCAGTTCTGTCCGGAGTGAAGGAAATCCGGGAGACAGTGGAAGCCGCGAAAGAGCATATGGCTGCAACCGGTGAGCCTACGGTGGTTTTCGTTGATGAGGTTCATCGCTTCAATAAATCGCAGCAGGACGCTTTTCTGCCTCATGTTGAGTCAGGTCTGTTTATCTTTATCGGAGCGACAACGGAGAATCCCTCCTTTGAGGTGAATAACGCACTGCTGTCCCGCGCATCGGTTTACACGCTGGAGGCTCTGTCTGAGGATGAGGTTAAGGAACTCCTGCACCGTGCCCGGGAGAAGGTCTATCCGGATCTGAAGATCACTCCGGAAGCGGAGGATCTCTATGCGGCGCTTGCTGACGGTGATGCAAGACGTCTTTTGAATGCGCTCGAGGTTTCGGCGGAAATGGCCTCCGCCCGCCACCTTTCGGAAATCGACGCAGACTTTCTTCGGAAATCCATCCCCGCGACGCAGCGCCGTTTTGATAAGGGCGGTGACTTCTTTTACGATCAGATCAGCGCGCTGCATAAATCAGTCCGCGGCTCGGATCCTGACGCGGCTCTTTATTGGTTCGCCCGGATGCTGGATGGCGGATGCGATCCCCGGTATATTGCCCGCCGGGTAATCCGCATGGCGATCGAGGATATCAGTCTTGCGGATCCCCGCGGCACACAGCTTGCGCTTGAAGCAGCCGAAATCTATGAGCGTCTGGGATCTCCTGAAGGAGAACTGGCTATTGCCCAGGCGATTGTGTACCTCGCGATTGCCGCAAAAAGCAATGCGGTCTACAACGCCTTTAACGAGGTGAGACGGTTCGTCAAACAGGATAAGACGCGTCCCGTGCCTTTCTATCTGAGAAATGCACCGACCAAGCTGATGAGTGATCTTGGGTACGGTGATGGGTATCGGTACGCTCACGATGAGCCTGGCGCTTTCGCGGCCGGTGAAATTTATTTGCCTGAGGGGCTGGAAGGCAGAACCTGGTATCACCCGAATCCTCGAGGTCTTGAGATCAAGATAGCGGAAAAGATGCAGCATCTTCACGACCTCAATCAGGAGGCCTGGCGGGAAGGCAAGGGCAGGCGGCGCAAGACTTGAACCCTTTTGGTTCCTGTTGCAAAATAACAGATCAACATTGAATGACATAAGATCGGTTAGCCCTGATCCTATGCGACGCTGCAATTTTGTAAATGGAAAACAGAACTGCAGCTCTGCTTTTCGTTTTCCAAAGGATTTCACCATGATTGACATCAATCTTCTGCGCAAACAGCTGCCTGAAGTGGTTGCTCGGCTGAAGACCCGCAACTTTGAGTTCCCTGAGAAAGAATTCCTCGCTCTTGAAAATGAGCGTAAGGAGATTCAGTCGAAGACTGAAGAACTGCAGGCTGTGCGTAACTCCCTGTCCCGTCAGATCGGACAGGCCAAGAAGTCGGGCGAATCGGCAGAAGATCTGATGAAGGAAGCTGCCGCTCTGCCGGAAAAGCTTGCTGACCTCGAGAAACAGCTTGGCGAAATCCGCAACAAGCTGAACAATCTGCTTCAGCGCGTTCCGAATCTGCCGAACCCGGAATGTCCGATTGGCCGTGATGACCGTGCGAATGTTGAACAGTGGCGCTGGGGCACCCCCCGTCAGTTCGATTTCCCGGTGAAGGACCACGTTGATGTGGCTGCGCCTCTTGGCATGGATTTCGATACGGCTGCCAAGCTTTCCGGCTCCCGTTTCTGCTTCATGAAGGGTGAGATCGCTCATCTGCACCGCGCCCTCGCGCAGTTCATGCTCGATCTTCACACCCGGAAGCATGGCTACACCGAATGCTATACGCCGTACATCGTCAATGCGTCGACCATGTATGGAACCGGTCAGCTGCCGAAGTTTGCTGAGGACCTTTACTCTGCCCGCATCGGCGGATATGAGGAAGAGGGAGAGCATGAGCTCCAGTATCTGATCCCGACCGCTGAAGTGCCGCTCACGAACACCGTCTCTGGCAAGATGCTGAAGGAATCCGATCTCCCGATCAAGATTACCGCCCAGACTCCCTGCTTCCGTTCCGAAGCCGGCTCCTATGGCCGTGACACGCGCGGCATGATCCGCCAGCATCAGTTTGAGAAGGTGGAAATGGTGCGTATCGTTCCGGAAACGGATTCCTACGCGCACCTGAAGGAAATGGTAAAGAACGCGGAAGAAGTGCTGCAGCTCCTCGAGCTACCCTACCGCGTCATCATGCTGTCTACCGGTGACATGGGCTTCTCCGCTGCTCAGACCTTTGATATTGAGGTCTGGGTTCCTGCTCAGAACACCTATCGCGAAATCTCCTCCTGCTCCAATTGCGAGGACTTCCAGGCCCGCCGTATGGGCACCCGCTATAAGGGCAAGGATGGCAAGACCCATTACGTTCACACTCTGAACGGTTCTGGTGTTGCTGTCGGCCGCTGCCTCGTGGCTGTGATTGAGAACTATCAGAACGCGGACGGTTCTGTCACGATCCCGAAGGTGCTTCGTCCGTACATGGGCGGTCTTGAAAAGATCGAACCGCCGGCGAAGAAGGCCTGATTCAGGTTCTGACGGAATAAATAAAAAAGATCCAGCGCTATGCGCTGGATCTTTTGCTATGGGCGAAGAAGAAACTGCGCGGAATTACTTCGCGGCAGCCTTCTTGGCCGGGCGCTTGGCCGCGGGCTTTTTGGCAGCAGGAGCGGCGGCAGCAGTGTCTTTCTTTGCAGCAGCCGGAGCCTTCTTGGCAGCAGCGGGCTTCTTCGGAGCGGCGGCCTTCTTGGGAGCCGCGGCTTTTTTCGGGGCCGCGGTCTTGGCGGCAGGAACAGCTTTAGCGTCAGCCGTCTTCGCGGCTGCGGCCGGCTTCTTCGCAGGAGCGGCGGAAGCCTTCTTAGCGGCAGCCGGCTTCTTTGCGGGAGCCTTGACAGCGGCTACCTTGCGGGCACCTTCCTCGACATCCTTCTTGACCTGCTCAACCGTGGCTTTCACGGCCTTGGCCTTCGCCTTGGCAACTTCGGTCTTTGCCTTCACGGTTGCCTTCGCTTCCTCAGCGGACTCAGCCGCGGCTTCGACATACTCGCGGGCGAGCTTGACCAGATTGTCAAAAGTTTCTTTTACAACAGCTTTCTTGCCATTGATAAGCTGAGTCTTTTCGTCAATGTCTTTCAGCGCAGCAGCAAAACGGCTGCGGAGATCGTCCTTGTTGCTGGTCTTGGTGGTGCCTGATTTCATGGAACTCTCCAATTTATGAGAATGCTGAGTAACAAAAGCGCGCTCGTTGCGGCGTTTTTCTGCCTATTTCTCCTATTCTAATTAGTTTAACTGACACAATAAAAGGGGGTAGTGGCATTTCGGTATATTTTTTGCTAAGATTCATAGCCTCGTACGATCACTGGAAGGGTGGCAGAGTGGTCGAATGCACCGGACTCGAAATCCGGCATACGGTTATGCCGTATCGAGGGTTCGAATCCCTCCCCTTCCGCCAGATAAATCCCAGCAGACAAAGGTCGCTGGGATTTTTCTTTGGCTGTTTGAGAACGGACCCATTCCTGGCAGAGGCCAGGGGAAATGAGTCCGTTTTTCTGTTTTCAGAAGAACAGAACGGATGCACCAAGAGCGACAGCCATGCCGGCGCAGCAGGGAAGCCAGGTGCGGCGGATGACAGTGAGCGGCGAAACGTTGGCGAACCCCGCAACGATAATGATGACACCGGCAACCGGGGACAGCGGGCGAAGGAATTCGCTTGAAATCTGCATCATCAGCACCAGGGGGATCGGATCGCCGCCGAGACCGGCAGCAAGGGAAGGCGCAATCGGCACAAGACCAGTGAAGGATGCGACACCAGACCCCGTGAGAACCGTAACGAGACCGATCACGCCAGACATGACAAGTCCTGTACCGGTAATGCCGAACCCGACGGACTTCGCGGCATCAATCAGCAGTGCGACAAGTCCGGCATTCTTCAGCCCGGCAGCAAAAAGCGCGGCGACAAAGATGAGACCGACGACACTCTGCATCATGTGTCCCATACCCTTAAACATCGCGAATCCATCCTCAAAACAGGCGTTGAGGGATCTGCGGTGGAGCAGATCCACCAGGATCCCGATGACCCAGCCGATAAACATGGCAACAGCCACATCCAGTACGATGGTCTTATAAACCATCTTGTTGAAGATGAAGAGCAGGATCAGAGGAACAATCGGCAGGAGCGCGTAGTACCAGGGAAGGTTTTCAGCCTTGGAGGTTTTTGCCTCAATCATTTTCGGATCGGTTTTGACAAGAATGCCGGCCGCGGTGTCCTTCTTATCGAGATAGCTCTGTACGAGAACGTGAAGCACCGCCATGGTGATGACCGCCGGGATTGCGACCGGAAGCTGGTACTGGATCAGGTAGCTCATCGGATCGATACCGGCGGTATTCGCGGCAAGAACCGCAATCGCGGAAGACGGCGCGTAGCTCACAACGAGAACCGAGCCGATCACTGCGGCCGCGGCAACGCCTGACACACCGAGACCGATAAGAAGCGGATAGACCGAAACGGCGAGGAGCATCGCCATACCGGCAGCGGATGTCACGACGAACCCAAGGAAGTGTCCGAGGATAAAAACGGCACCCATGATCAGATAAGGGTTCCGGAGTTTCCTGAGTGGTTTGAGACAGACGCTAACGAGCTTATCGGTTGCGCCGATCTGATCCATGTAGGCCGCGAAGCCTCCGGACACCAGAATGATGAAGCCGGTTGTGGCGACCTGGTGCTTCGAGAGCGCGGCAAGCAGTGCGAAAAGATCGAAACCGATGAATCCGGTGGAATGAGTTCCTTTTGGCAGCAGGTCCATATTGCCGCCCAGAATGGCAAGCACATTGAGAGCGATGCCCGCGAAGAGCAGTAGGATATTCACCTGCAGTTTTTTAACGATTCCAATGCCTGTCAGAACGACAATCAGCAGCGCAATATACGGCATTGCATCATGCATTTTTATTCTCCCTTTGACGTGAGGTGATGCAAGATGCCGACGGAAAGCCCGGAGACGTTCAGGCCGGAGCGAGTGATCCTGCTTTCGTAAGTCCGTATGTCCTGGCGGCCCCTCCCGAGGTCGGCGTGTCAGTCGGTACGTTTTGCGGGCGGGATTCCGTACGCGACGTGTGCGGAACAGCAAGCGATTCTTATTAATTCTGCCATTCCTGAGCCCCGTACGCCTACTTATTTGATACTTTAATGTGTCCTCATTTCAGCCTAATTACTGTTTAAATGCTTTTTAAAAGCAATAAGTTCCATATATTCCGAATTTAATTTGCGTAGAACTTAATTGGAGAAGTTGCTGAAAAAGCTATGAAGAAAACAGTGGGGAGAAGGTATGAATCCCCCTGATTATGGGGAAACGGGTTTCCCCTGCCGCGCGCCTTTGGCGTGCGGCGGGAAAGTGAGGAAAATAACGAAGAGCGGAATTCAGGCCGTGATGTCAGAGAAGTTCAGTACCGGGGTTCTGACTGATCATCCTGCCGTACCAGGCCATAAACATGCCCGGACAGTTCTTCCATTCGCTTTACAGTCAGTTCAAGAAAGGCGCGTGCTGGGCGGGAAAGAGCCCGATCCGGGTAAAGCGCGTAAAACCCGTATTCTTCACCTTCCCATTCCGGCAGCACCCGGACGAGTTCACCCTTATCGATATAGTTCTGGGCGAATTCCGCCGGCAGCATGGCAACCCCGTCGCCTCTCAGGCAGGATCGGCAGTTGATGAAAGTGTTTCGGCTGATGAAACGGCCCCGGACGTTCACTGTAGCCTTTTTACCCTCTGGCCCTACCAGCTGAATGCTCGAGCCGAGATAGGTGTTCACCAGAAAATTGACTTTTTCGAGGTCACTCGGGCGGGAAATCTTGCGCGACTTTTTGAGGAATTCGGGACTCGCGCAGAAGTAATTCTGGACAACTCCGATTTTTTTGGCGACTGAGGAATCCGGAAGCCGGTTACCAACCTTGAACGCGAGATCGATCCCCTCGTGCACCATTTTGATCGGCTGATCTTCAGTGACCAGTTCGATCGTTACCCCCGGGTTGGCGTCCAGGAATTCCTGCACAACCTTCTGCAGAAAGACCCAGCCGATGATGACACTTGACGCGATACGGATGGAACCGAAAAGCGGTTTGCCGGCCTGATCCCGCAGTTCAACATAGAGAGCGTTCGTTTTCGCAAGCAGGTCGCGAGCCCGGACAAGCAGCTCCATGCCTTCAGAGGAAAGGGTCACTTTTCGTGTCGAACGGAAAAACAGCTTCGTGCCGAGATCCTCTTCAAGAGCCTGGATCCGGCGCGTAACCATTGACCGTGTCATTCCCAGGCTGTCAGCCGCCCGGCTGAAGCTTCCGGTTTCCGTTACGCGAAGAAAAACACTGAGAGAAGGCAGAAGATCCATAGCGTTCTATTGTTTCAATTATTAAAACAGTTTGTGCTAATTATTGCTGTTTATAACATTTTTATCATTCGTTAGTATTACCTCGTGTGAGATTTTTATTCGTCATATTGACTAGAAATAAAAACGCACTTGAATCGAGGAGAGATATATGAAGAAATTCATTCGTTCCATTTCCGTTGCCACCCTCGCTATGGCGATGGCAATCCCTGCAATGGCAGACCGCGTGCTCAATGCTGATGTGGTTGTGGTCGGTGCCGGCGCGGGCGGTACGGTTGCTGCCGCGAGCGCTCAGGAAGCCGGTCTGAAGACGGTTCTTCTGGAAAAGAATGCCTTTGCGGGCGGCGCCGGCAACTTCATGGAAGGCTCCTTCGCTGTTGAATCCTTCATGCAGAAGAAGGCCGGCGTGAAGCTGACGAAGCTTGAGGAATTCAACCGGATGGGCGAATACCACCACTGGCGCATCAATGCTCCTCTGGTGAAGCGCTTCATTGAAGAATCCCCGAAGACCATTCAGTGGGTCTGGGATCATGGTGTGCATTGGAAGGAAGTGAAGTCCGTCTGGGCAGGCAACAAGAACCTGACCTGGCACATCTACCCGCATGCCGGCTCTCTCCCGGCAGCTATGGTGAATACCTTCCAGAAGAAGGGCGGCACGCTGCTGCTTCAGACTCCGGGCGAAACCCTGATCATGAAGGACGGCCGTGCGGCTGGTGTTGTGGCCAAGGATCTGAAGACCGGTGAAAAGGTGACCGTCAACGCAAAGTACGTTGTGCTGGCGACCGGCGGCTATAACTTCAACAAGGACATGGTGGTGAAGTACACCGGACAGGATCTGGTTCCGTCCGGCGCTCCTGGACGTACCGGTGACGGTATCCGCATGGCAATGTCCGCCGGTGCTGTGGGCGACAACATGGGCCCGATGATGATTAACGGCGCCTTCAATCCGCTGCCGGGTGAAGCGATCTGCAATGGCCCCAATAAGGAACTGCGCGCTATCTTCCGTCAGAGCCAGCTTTATGTGGATGGAGCCGGCAACCGCTACTTCAACGAGCAGCTGACGCTTGACTGGCCTGTGGCTTCGAACGCTATTCTGCGTTCCGGTGAATGGACCTACCTCTTCTTCGATGATGCGTTCGTAAAGGAACTCGGCACGAAGGGCAAGGGCTACCTCAACCCCTGCGGCAACTTCATCCAGCGCGGCCAGGTGGCGAAGGAACTGCCGAAGCTGCTGCAGGATGGCGTGAAGCGCGGCGATGTCTTTGAAGGCAAGACGATTGAGGAAGTGGCCAAGAAGGCCGGTCTCAACGCGGATAACCTGAAGCGCGCTGCGGCTGATATGACGAAGTTTGCCAAGCAGGGCAAGGACACCGAGTTCGGAAAGGATAAGTACTACATCCGCGCGGTCTCCAAGGCTCCGTTCTACATCGTGAAGGGCAAGCTCCACACGCTCGCTTCTCTGAACGGTGTCAAGGTGACTGAGAACCTGCAGGTTGTGAATGCCAAGGATCAGGTGATTCCGGGTCTCTACGCTCTGGGCCATGACGCCGGCGGTGTGTACGGTGACTCCTATGACCTGAGGATCGGTGAAGGCACGGCTTCTTCCTTCGCTATTAACTCTTCCCGTATTGCTGTCGAGAACATCATCGATCAGCAGAAGAAGGGCATGTAATCCAGGCCTGACGGAGCGGGCTTCTTCCCCCGCTCCTGTAATAAGGCAAAAGAACCCGCCTGAATCCTTTCGGATCAGGCGGGTTTGTCATTCCAGAAGAGGACCAGAGAAAGCTACTTGTCCAGCGTGATGGTGACCTTCATGGAACCGACACGTCCCATTTCCTCCACGCCCTTCTCAATGCGGCCGATCGGCTGCATATCGAAATGCTCTCCATTCTGCGCGTAGAGAATCACGAAACTGTGCCGCGGAGGCCAGTAGACGATTTCACCCACTTCGTAGCCGCGGTAGGAAACTTCGTTTGCCGGCAGCGCGTCGCGGAACCGGTAACAGAGTTCACGTCCGTAGAGATCTTCAAGAGGAAGGGTAAGAGGCAGTTTGGCGATCAGCGCGCGGGTGGTGGCGTTGTCATCCAGTGTGGCGTACCAGGTGCGGTTTCCGGCGGAAATCCGGACGCGGCGGCCGGTGTTTTTGGCTTCAGCGGAACTCATGGTGAGGGCGGCTCCTGCAGCCGAGGCTGCGAGTAATTGAAGAAAATTTCTGCGTTTCATAGGGATTCCTTATTTTTTAAGGATTCTGACGTCGAGCGTGCCGGAGAGCTTCAGGAGATCATTTTGCGGGATCTGGAGCTTTCCAAGGTGAACAATTCCGCCGATGGAGGAAGAGTGCTCTTCGCCGTTCACGAAAATCACGAAGTCATGCCCCGGGACCCAATAGGCAATGTCGCGGTTCCGGAAGCCGTTTTTCACACTGGATTCTGAATGCGTGAGAGGCGGCATATCGCCGCAGAAGTCATGCTCTCCGCGGCTGATTCTGACGTGAAGCGGCAGCATGCCGAGAAAGTTCCGGCCTTCCGCTGTGTCGGTGACTGTGGCGGTATAGGCTTTCCCGTTAATCACCATCTGAACCGGCGTATCGGCGGATGCGGTCTGCGAAGCTATTCCCAGCGCGGCCGCGAAAATCAGGGCTGCAGTTTTCATTTCCTTTTCCTTTGGCCTCAGATATGGAGGCCCTGAACCCAGGATTTCACTTCAGAGGCGAGATTCGCGTTCTCGGTCGCGAACCGGCGGCCCTCAAGGACAGCGGCTCCCGGCGCGAGCTTCATGATGTCACTTCGGGCCTGAGGAATATCCACTTCAAGTGACGTGCAGAAGGGGATGATCGTTTTGCCTTTCCACTGATAGCGGCTCAGAAATGTCCGGATCACCATGGGCTCCCGGTACCACCAGATTGGGAATCCCAGGAAGACCACGCTGTAAGAGTTCAGTGAGAGGTTTGAGGGGGCGATTCCCGGTCTCGCGTCACTCTTCATTTCCTGCTCGGCAATACGCGAATTCTCGCGGTGAAGCAGGGGATACTTTTCTGTCGTCACAATTTCGTGAACATCGGCATTCAGTGTCTGAGCGATAACGCGGGCAGCTTCTGCCGTATTGCCAACCCAGGGTGTGGCGTAAGTGATCGCATCCATACCGCGGGAAATGCTGCGAGCCCGGGAAAAATAGGCAACCAGAATTTTTTTCTTCGGAGCGGCGGCAAAACCGGTTCCAGAGAGGAGGCTGAGACCGGCTGCTGCGGCACCTTTGATCAACGTTCTTCGTTCCATGATCAGATCATCCTTACTTCAGCTTGTAGCTCTTCATCTCGTTCAGACCGAAGAGATAGTCACTCTGGGCCTGGCTCTTATGGCAGGCAAGGCACCGTGTAACGGGATCATTCGTGATCAGGGCACGGGCAGGAGTAAAGGAAGCGAACTCCCAGTCTCCGTTTCGGACAGAGGCCGGATAGTCCTTCCCGCCGTTCCTCACCTTTTCCATGATGATGTAGCGAAGCACGGGGCCGCGCTTCCCGTTCTGATCCCGGTACTCAATTCCGACGACAGCCGTGCCGTAAGGAAGAGTTTTTCCGGACTGCAGTGCCTGGATGCTTGTTTTCTGAACGTACTTGTCACTGATCTTTCCGCCGTAGTTCGACGTGCTGTAGTGAACAAATCCGTTCAGGCTGGCCGGAAGTGACGGAGCGGCGCCAGCGTCAGCAATGAGGAAAAAGGCGGCTCCAAGGGCACCGGCAACTGGGAATAAATTTCGTAATTCCATTCTGTCTCCTGATAACTGTCTGCCTGTCTGATGTGGAAAATCTTATTGCCGGATCGGGTCGCAAATTGTTTTGTTTTCCTCATTTATCTGCTAAAAAATATCAATACAGAAAGAAATTAAGAGAACAGGCGTATGATGCTTTTATCAGACAGAAAACGAATCGCAGGGGAAAAATGGAAGATAATCATCTGACAGAAGTCCTGACGGAACTGAAGCGCCGGGCGCTGGAAAAAGACACCAGCGTGGGGTTCAATCCGACCGGCATTCCGGGGCTGTCCGTTGTGGTCCGGACCCAGGCTGGGGAGAAGCGGTCTTTTTCCCGTCCGTACCTCGCGATTGTGCTTCAGGGAAAGAAGCGGACTCAGATCGGGCAGTACGAGTATGTGTACGGTCCAGGAGACTGCATCATCACCTGTATTGATTTCCCATCCGTTACCTATATTGAAGAGGCATCCCCCGAGACTCCCTTTGTGTCAGTCGTAATGGAGCTGAACCGGGCGCTTCTCACGGAGCTCGCGCTGTCACTTGCCCCTCGGCGAGAACCTCTGAGCTCCGGTGATACGCCCCCGTACGCCGTGTTTCCCTGCTCGGCGGATCTCGGAGAAAATGCCCTGCGGCTCTTTGATATCGCCGATAAGCCGGAGGCTGTGCAGCTCCTCGCGCCGATTCTGATCAGGGAAATGCACGCGAGACTTCTTCTTGGTGAGGCCGGTACCTGGCTCTGGAGTATCTGCGCCGGCAGCCAGCACCTGCAGCAGATCTCGCACGCGATCGCTGTGATCAAGGAAAATTTCCGCACCAATCTTTCCGTGGAAACGCTCGCGTCCTCTATCGGAATGTCATCCGCCAGTTTCCATCGCCACTTCAAGGCGCTGACCGGATACTCGCCGATCCAGTATCAGAAGACCCTGAAACTCTACGAAGCTCGGCGCCTTTTGATGGCAGACCGGAAGTCAGTCGGATTCACCGCAGGAGCTGTGGGTTACGCAAGCAGTTCCCAGCTCACGAATGATTACCGGCGGTTTTTCGGTGTGGCGCCGCGTGATGACCGGCACCTGAACAGCAGACCGGAGAACCCTCTTCAGCTATCCCATCAATAAGCTATCCCCTCAGGAATACAGGGGATATTTTTTGCCCTGCGTCAGAAATCCAAGCGTGAGGCGGCAGAAATCCGTCTGAAAAGAGTACTGTTATTAGGCCCGATCCGTACAAATGAATTGGGCATTCATCACGCACTGGCGGGGACGTATCAAGAGTTCCCGGCAGGCCTCTTTAAGAAAAGAGACAAGGATTAAAACAATGCAGACGAAGTTCGCTTTCCCGGCTCTCACCGGTGAAGGAAAGCTGAACGGCGTTGTTTCTGCTGGCAAGGTGCTCCGCGTGGGGCCGGCAGGAACATTTCCGTCGGATAGCTTTATCTTCTACGGCCGTACTGTCACCAGTCACGGCAGCCGTACTGTGCGCCGCACATCGCCTTATTTGCTTTGAGCTTGATGAAACCTCGATCCCGGAACGGCTGATGAGGTCCTGCTCCGGTTTTCTCACACGTAAAAAGTTTCTGATTCCCTGAAGAATCTCAGGCTCAGAGGAGATAACTTATGCTGAAAAAATTTGCGGTCTGTGCCGCCGTCATGGCTTCCCTTTATACCGCTTCCGCCCTTGCGGCTCCGACTCTCCGCGTCGGTTCCGAAACGACCTTCCCGCCTTTTGAATTCGTTGATGTCAAGACGAAACAGTTCGTGGGCTACGAGATCGATCTGATCAACGCTGTCGGCAAGAAGGCGGGTTACAACATTTCCGTTCAGTCGATGGGGTTTGACGCCATTATTCCGGCTCTGATGACCGGTACGGTGGATGTCGGTGTCTCCGGCATGACGATCACCCCGGAGCGTAAGAAGAAGGTCGACTTCACGGTGCCGGTCTTCAAGGGCGGTCTCGTTGCTGTGGTCCGTCAGAAGGACGCTGCGGCCTATAAGACTCCGGCTGCCATCAAGGGCAAACAGGTCTGCGCACAGCTTGGCACGACCGGTCAGCTGAAGGCTGAGGAGATTTCCGGCAAGAAGGCCCGTACGTTCAATAACGCGGCCGAAGCCATGATGGAACTCCGCAACGGCGGCTGCGATGCCGTCGTGGCCGATAAGCCCGTGATTGAATACTTCCTGAAGGAAAGCCGCCAGAGCCGCTACTTCCATGAGCTTCCGACCCAGCTCACGACGGAAGACTGGGGCTTTGCCGTGAAGAAGGGCAACAAGAAGGTGCTGAACGCTCTGAACAGCGCGCTGGTCTCCCTCCAGAAGGACGGCACGGTCGCGAAGATCCACAAGAAGTGGTTCAACAACTAAGATCCAGATCCATCTTGCGCAGGGGAATGTTTCCGAGTATCTTCAGTCGGATTGAGCAAGAGAGTTCCCCTGCTTCAACAACTTTTACCCCCTGTGCTTCCCGGTTCTGAGGAAGCTCTCTATAAGAGAAGCCCGCTCTCGGAAGCGGGTTCAGATGACACGGAGAAATTGAATGTTTAAGAATCTAGTGATGGCAGCTGCCGTAACCATGGCCTGTGCGGGTTCCGCGCTGGCGGCTCCGGTGCTGACCGTCGGTACCGAGCCCACCTTCCAGCCGTTTGAATTCGTGGACGCCCGTACGAAGGATTTCGTCGGCTACGATATGGACATGATCCGCGCCGCTGCGAAGCACATGGGCTATCAGGTGAAGTTCGTCAACATGGGGTTCGACGGTCTGATCCCGGCTCTGATGACGAATAATATCGATGCCGCTGCTGCCGGCATGACGATCACCGCTGAACGCAAGAAGAAGGTTGATTTCACCCGCCCGGTTTACCAGTCGACCCAGGTGATTCTTGTCAACAAGTCTGATGCCGGCTCTGTGAAGAGTGAAAAGGACCTGAAAGGCAAGAACCTCTGCGCGCAGATCGGCACGGTCGGCGCTGAATTCGGCCGCAAGATTCCGGGCGCGAAGGTGAAGGCCTTCAATACCCTTCCTGACACGATTCTTGAGCTCAACAACCGTGGCTGCACGGCAGTTATCGCTGATAAGCCCGTTGTCGAATACTTCCTGAAGCAGCGCGGCGGCCGCAACATGGTTGAAGTCCAGACCGGGTACCCGAAGGAAGAAATGGCGTTTGCTGTCCGCAAGGGCAACAAGAAGCTGCTGGATGCCTTCAATAAGGCGCTGGCCGCGATGGACAAGAGCGGCGAAACCGCTAAGATTCATCAGAAGTGGTTCAGCACCGCGAAGTAAAGCGTCCTGAATCCATTCGCCGCCGGAAGGCGGCAGAAGAAGCCGGGACCGGAAAGGCACCGGCTTCTTCAGTTTTTCCACAGTCCTTTCCGTGCTCACGCAACGCGTGATGAGTTCCGTTTTTCCACCCAACCAATCAAAGATTCCCCAAGGAATCGCCAAAAAGCCCAAAAGAGGCTATTGATACGGAGAATACTCAATGCTGAAGAAATTTCTGATTGCGGTCGCAGCGGCCATGACCTGCGCGGGTTCAGCACTCGCCCTCCCGGTGCTGAATGTCGGTACGCAGCCGGTCTTCCAGCCGTTCGAATTTGTTGACGGCCGTACGAAGCAGCTGGTCGGTTACGATATTGACCTGATCCGCGCCGCGGCGAAGCACATGGGCTATGAGATCAAATTCGCCCCGATGGGGCTCGACGGCCTGATTCCTGCCGTCATGACCGGCAACATTGATCTGATTACCTCTGGTCTCACGATTACCCCCGAGCGTCAGAAGAAGATTGACTTTACCCGCCCGGTTTATCACTCCTCCCAGGTCCTGCTCGTGAATAAGTCCGACGCACACGCCATCCGGAGCGAAAAGGATCTCCGCAACAAGACCGTCTGCGTTGAAATCGCGTCTGCCGGCGCTGAGCTGGCGAGAACGATCCCGGGCGCGAAGCTGAAGACCTTCAATTCTCTCGCTGACGATATTCTGGAAATGCAGAACCGCGGCTGCGTCGCGGTGATTTCCGATAAGCCCGCGATAGAGTACTACCTGAAGCAGCGCGGCACCCGCTCGATGGTGGAAGTACAGACCGGCTTCCCGAAGGAAGAAATCGCCTTCGCTGTCCGCAAGGGCAATAAGAAGCTGCTTGATCAGCTGAACCGCACGCTGCTCCAGATGGAGAAGAGCGGCGAAACGGCGAAGATCTACAAGAAGTGGTTCGGGAACTGATTCACTGAACCTCTTCTGAAGTGAATAAAAAGACCGGCTGGTTCCTGAAATGAAAAGGAGTCAGCCGGTTTTTATTGGACTCAGCGTTTGAATATTGCGGTCAGAAACCGGACCGAAGGAGACATCCCGCGGTCCGGCTTCTGAGAGAAGCGTCAGCTCCAGCTCTTTTCAGCCGCGGCGGCGCGCCCGGCCAGACGTCCAAAGACGATGCACTCAGCGTTATTCGTCGCGCCCTGATAGATGTTGCCCCACATGGAACCGAGTTCGCCGGCAGCGTAAAGACGCGGCACCGGCTTATTCTCCGGGGTCATCACGTGTCCGTTCACGTCCTTCTTCGGACCGCCCTGGGTGTTCAGCATGGTCGGGTAGAGAACGATCGCGTAGTACGGGCCGTTCTCAGCGAGCGGAGCGGAAACAATGCTCCCCGACTTGCGCTCGATATGAACAACGCTCTTATGCGGATTGTGGATCGGCCGGGCAAACTGCGTATCCTTTCCGGCCTTCACGTCTTCATTCCACTTCTTCACCGAGGCTTCGAGGTTTTCAGCCGGGACGCCGATGATCTTGGCGAGTTCCTTAAGGGAATCGGCCTTCTTGATCACGCCGCTCGCGACTTCCTTCGAATTGTCGAAGGACCACTTGTAGCCTTCGCGGTTCACGGAGTAGCCGGACGTGATGCTGCCGATCGGGCCGCGCTTGAACGCGACATCGTCAAACACCACGTAGCAGGGGATATAGGGGTAGCGATGGGTGATCGGGTCAAAACGGTTCACCATGTAGGCACGGGTGTGGCCGTCAGCCGAGAACTCGTCGCAGAAGCGCTTGCCGTCCTGATCCACCCAGATGAAGGAAGGAGACATCATCTGAATCTGCATGGCAGCCTTGCAGCCCGGGAGCTCGCAGCCGAGCGGGCAGGAAGTAGGCGGTCATGTGCCAGAGACGGGCGCCGGCAGACTGAGCGAGGCGGACGCCGTCACCAGTGTTGCCCGGGTTGCCGAGAGCGTGGAACTTGTGGCCCTGGGCGAAAGTGGTGAGGGATTCCTGATCAAACTCATAGCCGCCGCAGGCAAGGATCACGGCGCGCTTCGCCTTGATGTTGATTTCCTTGCCGTCGGCCACCGCGACAACGCCGACCACTTCGTCGCCGTTCTTGATCAGCTGCTTCACCGCGGTGTTCAGCATGATCGGAATGCGGCGGTTTTCTTCGACGGCGTAGCGGTAGAGGTCAAAGAGACAGTCGCCGCCGCGCTTCTTGCCGCGGACGCGCCACTTGTCAATCGCTTCCCAGCCCTTCAGATTCTGGAACCCGGCGTGGCCGTAGACCCAGAGCTTGGTGTCAGGCTTAAGACCTTCCATAAAGCTCTTCACGCCCATGATCTCTTTGCAGAAGACCTTGAGAAGTTCAGGATCCTTTTCCGAATCCGCGAAGTCATACGTCGCGTTGAGATAGGTGAGGGCGTCAGCTTCGTTCTTCGGGATCATGAAGCCGCCGGAGGAAACCGCGGTGTTGCCGCCGCCCTCCTTCATCTTTTCGACGATCAGCACCTTCGCGCCCGCGTCATGCGCGGTGATAGCGGCACAGGCGCCGGCACCGCCGTAGCCGACCACGAGAACATCGGTCTCCTTATCCCAGCGGATGTCCTTGGAATAGGGTTTCGCGATAGCGCTGGCAAACGGAAGGGACGCAACAGCGGCAGCACCGCCCTTAAGCAGATTTCTGCGGTTGAAATTCATAATTTTTCTCCTGGAGTGGGAGTCAGCAAAAAAACGATTACGGAACTTTCACGGAAAACTCATGGCACTGATCGCAGACGAGCTTCGGGGGCTTATGTCCCTGATGACACTCGGTGCAGGCGATAGGGCCAAGGTGCGTGTTGTGGTAATTGATATCGCCGCCGGCTGTCTGCTCAGCAAGCTTTTCATAGCTTCCGCCATGACACTTGAGGCAGTTCTGCGGCGTGACGTTTTTGGAGCTGGGCGCTCCAGGATTGTGACAGGACTCGCATTTCACCCCCTTCGCTACATGGCGGTCAGCGAGAAAGTGCTGATCGGCCGCGAGAACGGGTGATGCGAGAAAAACTCCGGCCAGAAGTGCGGTTGCAAAAGTACGGAACTTCATGCAACTCTCCTAAATGCTCGGTTTTTTCTTATTTTTATTCGAATTCGTCTCCCAACTGGAAACGGATTCTATGTAATTCGAATGAACTAGTCAATAGGGGGTGCGTCGAGCGATGATCGTGACTGAGACCACGAAAAAACCTCTGCTCCTTTGATAAAGCAGAGGTTTTTCGCTTTTACGCGGAGTCAGAACCGGAGGCCCTGATCAGTGCTTTCCCCCCAGGACACGGCGCATGAAGAGCGCGGTGTCGCGGAGCGCTTCGCCGCTCAGCGTGTGCTCGGTCGGATAATCACGCCAGGAAACCGCGGCGCCTGCGTGGCTGATCGCCTGAAGCGACTGCTGAGCGACCGGAATCGGCACGATTTCATCGAAGTCACCGTTCCCCATGAAGACCGGCGTGGCAAGACCGCCCGGGCGGATTTCATCAGCGATCCGGCCGGCGAGCGGCAGGTATCCGGAGAGCGAAATGATGCCGGCTATCGAGAGCTCTTCGCGGAGTCCGGTGAAGAGCGCCATCGAGCCGCCCTGCGAGAAGCCCGCGAGGAAGATTCTCTGGCGCGGCATGCCGCGGGCCGTGATCGAGTCGATCAGGCGGCTGATCCGGCGGGCGCTCATCCGAATGCCTTCCTCATCCTCGTAATCAATCAGGTTCCGTCCCGGCAGGTCGTACCAGGCGCGGAGAGGATTCGCGGGATCCATGGAGAGCTGCATCTCAGGAGCGTTCACCATCACATACCGGGCGGCAGGGCCGCCAAGCTGCTCGATTTCGGAAGGCAGATCTGAGAAGTCATGAATGTCGACCCCCATGCCTCCGAGCCACACAACGGTGCAGGGTGGGGGGAGCCGGGTATCAGAGGGCTCAATCACAATGGTTTCGAGGTCAGACGCCGGAGGTTCCGGAACAGCGTTCCGGTTTCCGGGAATCCGAACCGGTGCCGGATCCACAAAGGGGGGTGTCTGGCGGGTTTCCGCTTCAGGCGCCTTCTCCGGGGGCTGGGGCGCTTCTGTCTTTTCCGGCACGTCAGGGACAGCCTTTTCGGCCGCGGCCTTCAGAGCCTCTTCCCGCGCCTTCAGGGCGGATTTCGGACGGAAAGCTTTGCAGACCTCAGGACGCGTGTCCACCCATGGACCGCCGATCAGATCGATGCAGTAGGGAACCGCGGCAAAAATGCCGGGAACGATCACCTTCCCGTCTTCATCCCGAAGGCCCCCGAGGGTCTCCGCTATGGCCTTCGGCTGACCGGGCAGATTGATGATGAGGGCCGCGTGATCCGGTATTTCACGAAGCGCGCCGACCTGGCGCGAAAGAATCGCGGTCGGGACGAATTTAAGCGAGATCGCCCGCATCTGCTCGCCGAACCCGGGGAGCTCGCGGGTCGCCACGGCGAGCGTGGCTTCAGGCGTCCTGGACTGCTGACGTTGTTGCTCG